>ENA-ORXD01002422-ORXD01002422.1-sediment-metagenome-genome-assembly--contig:-NODE-2422-length-12468-cov-100.192559_pt1 | contig 12468 bp, 13 predicted proteins | sample MGYA00237862_ERZ511471 | MGnify/ENA metagenome assembly ERZ511471 | reverse complement strand
GGGATGCTCTGCGGGATCAACGGTTCATAGCCGATCCTGTGGAGGATCAGGTCCATCATTTCGAGGGTGACCCGGTCGTCGTCCACGACAAGGACGTTATGTCCCATCTCCCCCCCTCTTCTGCAGGACCACGGTGAACGTGCTGCCCTCCCCGATCCTGCTCTCCACGGCGATTGTCCCGCCGTTCAGGCGTACGTAGCGTTCGGCGATCGGGAGGCCGAGTCCCATCCGGTCATAGTCGCGGCTGAGGTCCTGCTCGTCGGCGAGATAGAACGGTTTGAAGATCGCCTCCAGTTTTTCAGGCTCGATCCCGATACCATTGTCCCTCACGATAATGGCCTGGTAATCCTCGTCCTCCCGGTACCTGATCTCGATCCGGCGCGGGGGCTCGTTGTACTGCACGGCGTTGAGCACAAGGCTTTCCAGCACAAGGAAGAACTGCTCTCGATTGACCGAGATGCAGGTGTCGCCTGGAATATCGAGACACACCTCTGCGGTGCTTCCGACGTCATGGTGGGCGAGCACCTCGCAGACCAGGCCGTGCAGGTGCACCTGTTCAGTGGCGCAGGCAACCTTTCCGCTATCGAGAAGGGAGAGTTCGAGCATCCGGTTCACGATGATGCGCTCGCGGTGGACATTGTCCAGACAGATCTTCAGGAGACGACCGGCATCGTCGCCAATGCCGTAGCGCTCGCGATCTTCGAGGAGGAGATGAAGATAGCCGAGGACCGGCTGAAGGGGCGTCCTCAGTTCGTGCGCAGCCGTGGTGACGAAGTCCTGTCTCCAGGTCTCCTCGACGGCGATCTTTCTGGCCGCCTCCTCCTCGCCCATCCGTGCGGCCCTGTACGAGGCGAGCGATGAGAGATCGAGCGCCGAACAGGAGTGCTCCATCTGGTCGGGCCGGCCGGCAAGGAGCACAGGGACGGCGTTTCCTGCCGTACCGGTAAGGACGGTCTCGAAGTTTCTTACTTCGACGCCCCTGCCGAGCATGCCGCAGAACGCCTGCCTGTCCCTGTCGCTGGTCCAGATCCGGCCGATATCTGTCCCTTCCAGCGCCTCCCTGGTGTATCCGAGGAGGGTGGCGAAAGCGGGTGTTGCACTGGTGATCATCAAAGAGGAGCGCTCGAGCGTAAACGCAGGATTGTTCCTGGTGCTTCTCGTCATATCCTGGAAGCCGCGCGGCTGGAAGAGGGTGACCGCTGTCATTCCCCAGAGGTAGAGAAGCGTAAAGAGAAAGATCATGACCGGATCGAGGATGTAGCCGCCGAATGCGAGGTAGAGCGTCACCATGGCGTATGCGATGGAGAGCGCGGCCGCCGTCCGGATGGAACGGTTCGAATACCAGACGGCGATCGCGACGAGGGGGATGTAATAGAGATGTGAAATGGCGATCCCGGCGGCAAAAAGGATGGAATATATCAGAATTATGGCAAGAATCGCAATAAAGCCGCCGTTAATCCCTATTCTGTACAGTCTGGAACCACACGGGGGTAAAAAAGCAGGTTCCGGACAAAATCCCCGTTCGGCCATTGGAATGAAGAGGTATTAGGTACGGCGTTATTTATGCGCTTTCATTTGATGCGGCGTTCTCCTGTGCTACACGGCGTGAACTGCTCTGCACCTGCCGGACGGCGTTTTCACGCTCTGCCCCCACAAGATAAAAAGTGGTGTGTCCAAGATCCTTTCATGCGCCCATATGTCTTTGTCAACCTTGCCATGAGTGCGGACGGGAAGATCTCGACGCGGGAACGGCGGCAGGTGAAGATATCAGGACCTGAAGACTTTGAACGGGTGGACCTGATCAAGGCGGACGCCGACGGGATCATGGTCGGTATCGGGACGGTGCTTGCCGACAACCCCTCGCTCACGGTGAAGTCCGCGAGGAGGAAAGGGGAGCGGACGGCCGCGGGACGGGAAGAGAACCCGGCCCGGATCGTTGTGGACTCGATGGCGAGAACCCCGGTCGACGCCGATATCCTCGTCAAAGGGGCCGGGAAGAGGATCATTGCCGTATCGGCGGCAGCGCCCGCAGGCCGGGTCGATGCCCTCAGGGGGCGCGCGGAGGTCGTCGTTGCCGGCGAGCAGACGGTCGACCTCGCCGCCCTGATGGAGGCCCTTGCCGGGATCGGGATCAGGCGGTTGATGGTCGAAGGGGGCGGTACCCTGATCTGGGGGCTCTTCCAGGCCGGTCTTGTCGACGAACTGCGCACCTATGTCGGTTCGGTCGTCATCGGCGGTTCTGGGGCGCCGACACCGGCGGACGGCGAAGGCTTTCTTGCAGAAAGTGAGTTTCCGCGCCTCACGCTGACCGGCGTGGAGCGGATCGACGACGGCGTGCTCCTGACCTGGCAGGTGAAAAAAGAGGAGGGAGATCGGTCACTTCGGGGGTAGGACGACGTCGTAGATCTTGAACTCTGTGGCGCTGTTCGGCCCCAGCGGGCGGTCCATGGTGACCCAGACCTGGATGCGGTCCTGTGCGGCCGTCCCGGTGAACTCGATCGTCTGGCCGCGGGAGAGCGACGCACCCGAGGGTTTTGTCAGGATCTTCGTCTCGGTGGTCCCGTCCGAACGGGTGACCGTTGCGGTCAGCTGGCGGACGTTCTCCTGACCCTTGCCTCCATTGAAGGTGACGGTGATGGTCTTATAGATCGGGTCCTTCTGCGCGGTCGCCGAAACGGTGTAGTCGGCCGGCATCGCGTCGGTCGGTTCAGGCACCAGGGAGATCGGCGCTGCTGTGGTGCTGGCGGGAGCTGTGGTGGTCTGGGGTCCAGTGGTCGGAGCGGGCGTTGTATCCGGTGATGTGCCCGTGCAGCCGGCGGCGAGGGCCGTGACGGCGAGCACCGCCAGAACAAGAAGAATGGTTACTCTTTTCATGCGCGTTTGTGCGAACTGCTGGTATTTGAGGCTTTCGGAATTCTGGTGGCAAAAGATATATTTCGGCCCCGGCACATTGACCGGATGAGGTGGAGGATGCAAGATTTTTCCGTACTCATCGGGGGAAAGGCGGGTGAAGGGATCAATATTGCAGGTTCGGTGATTGCACGGTTGCTATCGGCCTGTGGTCTTTGTGTGTATATGTACTACGACTATCCCTCCCTGATCAAGGGCGGGAACAATTTTGCGGTCATCAGGGCCGCGGACATTCAGACGTTCTGCACCCGGGAGGCGGTTGATGTGCTGCTCGCCCTGGACCAGGAGAGTATCCGTCTTCATGCAGGGATGGTGCGGGAGGACACGGCCGTCATCTATGACTCGGGGGTCGTGAAGGCCGACGGCACCGGCCTCCCCCTCGAAGCCTTTGTGAAGGAGGAGGAGGCGCCGGCGATCACGCGGAACGCCGGGATCATCGGAGGGTTCTGCAGGACGGCCGGGATCCCGTGGGCGACCGTCGAGGCCGTGTTTGCGCGGGCGATCCCGCGGGAGCTGGACGCCAACCTCAGGGTGGCCCGCCGGGGCTATGACGCTACACCGGCCGGAAAGGGGATCCGGGTGAACGGCCGGGAAGCCCTCCCGGTCCTCACCGGCAACGAGGGCGTCGCCTTCGGGCTCGTGGAGGCCGGGCTTGAAGGCTACATCTCCTACCCGATGACGCCGTCGTCGAGCATCCTGCATACCCTCGCCTCGTATGCGGGGCGGTTCGGGATCAGCGTCGTTCACCCGGAGAACGAGACCGGGGCGATGCTCATGGCCCTCGGCGCCGCCTATGCGGGACGGCGGGTGGCGGTCGGCACCTCGGGCGGCGGGTTCTGCCTGATGACCGAGGGCTTCTCCCTTGCCGGGATGGCAGAACTCCCGGTCGTGGTCGTGCTCGCCCAGCGGCCCGGCCCCAGCACCGGTGTACCCACCTACTCCGCACAGGGCGACCTGCTCTTTGCCCTTTCCGCCGGGCAGGGCGAGTTCCCGCGCATCGTTGCGGCGCCGGGGAGCGTCGAGGAGGCATGGTACTGGGCCGGAGCCCTGATGGACCTCTCGTGGCGGTTCCAGACTCCCTCGATCCTGCTGACCGACAAAAATCTTGGCGAGGGGCTCTTTTCCTTTGCCGGGGCGCCGCCGCGCCCGCCGCTTGCCCCGGTGCTCCGGGAGGGGGACGGGACGTACGGGCGCTACCAGGACGGTCCGGGCGGCATCTCCCCCCTCGCCTTTCCGGGAGAATCAGGCATCACGGTGAAGGTGAACAGCTATGCCCACGACGCCGACGGGATCACCACCGAGGAGGCGGCGACGATCGCCGCGATGGCCGAGAAGCGCAGGGAGAAGGAGCGTGCGGCGGCAAAAGCCCTTGCGGCATACCCGTGCGTGGAGGTCGCCGGCGACCGCACCGCCGCCACGGCTCTTCTCTGCTGGGGCTCGGTCGCCGGTGCCTGCACCGAGGTGGCCGGCCGCCTCGGCCTCCGGGTGGTGCGGCCGGTGGTGCTCTCGCCCTTCCCCGAAGAGCAGTTCGCATCGGCGCTTTCTGGCGTGGACCGGCTGATCGCCGTTGAAGAGAACATCGACGGCCAGCTCTCCCGCCTTCTCGGGTGCTATGGCGTCCGGGTCGATGAGCGGATAGGCAAATACGACGGGCGCCCCTTCTTCCTCGAACACCTGGAGCGCCGGGTCGAGGAGGTGATCTGATGACCTGGATCACCGGGGCGCAGAACACCTGGTGCCCGGGCTGCGGGAACTTCGCCATACAGCACGCCCTCAAGGCGGTCCTCGAAGACCTGACCGCCGGCGGGATGCGCCCTGAAGAGTTCGTGCTCGTCTCCGGGATCGGCTGCCACGCCAAGATCGCAGACTACATGGCGATGAACTCCTTTTACTCCATCCACGGTAGGGGTGCGGCGGTTGCCGGCGGGATCGCCCTTGCAAATCCCGGCCTGCGGGTGATTTCCTGCGCCGGCGACGGCGACGCCTACGCGGAAGGGCTCGATCATCTCATCTTCGCCGCAAAGCGGAACACGGAGATGACGGCGATCGTCCATGACAACCGGGTCTACGGCCTCACCACCGGCCAGTACACCCCGACGTCGTACGAGGGGTTCAGGGGCCGGTCCACTCCTGAAGGCGTCCGCGAGCGCCCGATCAACCCGCTCGAATTGATGCTCGCCTCAGGGGCGACCTTTGTCGCGCGCGCCTATACGCGAAAGATCGACCATTTAAAGACAGTCCTGAAAGCGGCCATGCTCCACCGCGGCTTTTCCTTTATCGACGTCCTGCAGATCTGCGCCACCTACAACAACCTCACCGACTATTATGCCCCGCGGGTCTACGAGGTCGAGGGGCACGACGCCGGGAACTTCGATGCGGCGATGCGGCTGGCGCGGGAATGGGACTACTCGGCCGACGCACCCATCGCTCTCGGCGTCATCTACGATGCAGAGGCTCCATCGGATCCCTGGCCCCGGATGAACGGCGGGGGAGCGGAAGAGCGGGCTGAGGAGATCAGGAGGATCCTGCTGGAAAAGACCTGATCTTTCCCTCCGGGTGCCTGGAGGTGTGGCAGCACCCGGTCATAACTTATTTATATGGCATGGGTCCATGCGGGAATCGTGATATCATGATCCGCCAGACAATGGTTGAGGCGCTGAACCGCCAGATCAACCGGGAACTCTACTCGGCCTATCTCTACCTCTCGATGTCGGCATGGTTCTCGAACCGGAACCTGCCGGGATTTGCGAACTGGATGCGGGTGCAGATGCAGGAGGAGCAGTTCCATGCCCTGAAGTTCTACGACTATGTCGTCGCCCGGGGCGGACGCCTGATCATGCAGGCGATCGAGGCCCCGCCGTCTGAATGGGAGTCCCCGCTTGCGGTCTTCGAGGCCACCTATGCCCACGAGCAGAAGGTGACGGCGATGATCAACGACCTCGTCGAACTCGCCCAGAAAGAGAAGGATTACGCCACCTATAACTTCCTGCAGTGGTACGTGAACGAGCAGGTGGAGGAGGAGGCGAACGATACCGGGATCATCGAGAGGCTGAAGATGATCAGGGAGGAAACAAACGCCCTCTTCATGCTGGACCGCGAACTGGCGACGCGCGTATTCACGCCGCCTGCAACCGGCGGCAAGAGCGCACCCTGAACAGATCGCTCCTTTTTTTCGGCGCTCCACCTCTCCGGCCGGGGCTTATCTCGCGGCAATGCCGGGCATCTTCTGCACATCCCGCCCCTACCGGCAAAGCCCTATATCGGTTGCCCCACCACCGATAGCAGATGGCAATGAAATCCGGCGGACCTCCTGGCAATCTGGAATCAGGAGATAATCGTCGCGTTTCTCCATCAGGTCAAGGCGGAGTGCTGCCGGAATGAACAAAGGCAAATTGAACGGCTCGGTTGATAAGGAAAAAAAGCGGGTGCAGGGGTGTTCCCTGGGACCGGTCGAAAATCTGGAGGCCCATGTGCGGCCCGAATGGTGGCGCGGGATCTTCAACCACCTCTATCTCAAGACAGACGGGGATGTGGTCGGGGACGCCCTCCTGACAGGGCGGGAAACCGACCTTTTCTGCAGGGCGCTCGACCTGAAGGCAGACGACCGTGTGCTCGACCTCTGCTGCGGGCAGGGGCGGCACACCCTGGAACTCGCACGCCGGGGCTATCGCGCCGAGGGCCTCGACCGCTCCCATTATCTTGTGCAGAAGGCGAGGGCGTCCTCCAGGCAGGACGGTCTGAACGTCAGGTTCAGGGAGGGCGATGCGCGGAAACTTCCGTACAGGCCTGACTCCTTCGACGTGATCCTCCTCCTCGGAAACAGTTTTGGCTACTTCGAGAGCGGCGAGGACGATCGCCGGGTGCTCGAAGGGGTTGCGCGGGTGCTCAAACCGGGTGGGCGCGTCCTTCTCGACATTGCAGACGGGGGATGGCTGAAGGAAAATTTTCAGAAACGTTCCTGGGAGTGGATCGACAAAAAGCACTTTGTCTGCCGGGAACGCTCCCTCTCCTCGGACGGCACGCGCCTCATCTCGCGCGAGGTGATCACCCGTTCCGACCATGGGGTGATCGCCGACCAGTTCTATGCCGAACGGCTGTACACCCGCGATGAGATCGTCGCCCTTCTTGCGGCGGCCGGTTTTTCCGGGGTGCAGGTCCACGGGGAGATCGCCACCGAGTCCGGGCGGGGGCAGGACCTCGGGATGATGGAACGGCGGATCATCGTCACCGCCGCGATTGACAAGCCCTGGTCGCCGGCTGCGCCCGGGGCGAAAACCGGTCTTATGCAGGTGGCCGTGGTCTTCGGCGATCCCAGGCAGCGCGACGAGATCAAACCCGACTGCGTCTTCGACGAGGACGACTTCTTCACCCTCAACCAGTTGAAGGCGGCGCTCGGAGAACTGAAGGGTTACCGGTTCAGGTTCCTGGACGGCCACGACACCCTGCCCGCCGACCTCGGGAAACTGCGGGGGTCGGTGGACTACGTCTTCAACCTCTGCGACGAGGGGTATTTCAACGACCCGCGGATGGAGCTGCACGTCCCGGCGCTCCTCGAGATGTTCGGCATCCCGTACACCGGCGCCGGGCCCCAGTGTCTGGCCGCCTGTTATGACAAGTCTCTTGTGCGGGGTGCGGCCAGGGAGATGCGGATCCCGGTCCCTGAAGCGGTGTTCCTGCGGGGCGGGGAGACGATCTGCGACCTCCCGTTCAGGCTGCCGGCCATCGTCAAACCGAATGCCGGGGACTCGAGTTTCGGCATCACCGAGCGGAGCGTGGCATGGACGGTGGAGGATCTCTCGGCGGCGATCGCCGGGTTCAGGGATTATTACGGGTTTGATCGCCCCGTTCTGATCGAGGAGTACCTCACCGGCCCCGACCTCTCGGTCGGGATCGTCGGCAACCCGCCCGAGTCCTATACGGTGCTCCCGATCATCGAGGAGGACTATTCGGCCCTGCCCGCGGGGCTTCCGCGGATCTGCGGCTATGAGGCGAAGTGGCTGCCCGAGTCGCCGTACTGGAAGATCACATCGGTGAAGGCCGATCTCCCCGAGGAAACCGAGAAGGCGATTGTGGAGTGGAGCGCACGCCTTGCGGTCAGGCTCGGCTGCAGGGACTACTGCAGGTTCGACTGGCGGCTGAGTGCCGCCGGAGAGCCGAAGCTGCTTGAAGTGAACCCCAATCCGGGCTGGTGCTGGGACGGCCACCTGGCGAAGATGGCGGGGATCGCCGGTATCTCCTATCCCGGGATGATCGGGATGATCCTGCGGGCGGCCGAGCGCCGGATCCTGGGCGAGGAGCGCGCGGCAGGCGGACGGGACTGAGGAGGCACGCACCCGGCGAGTGCGTGGTGGATCTGATTCCCCGCAATATTATCTCTTTTTATCGTTTCAGTCTTTTTTTCGGGCGAAATGCGATCTGGAATACCATTATATATGGAAATGCCCCATCCTCGGTTGTCAAACAGCGGCACGTGCCTGATGATCCTGTAAAGGCCAGGATTCAATCGTCCGGCCCTTGAAACGGGTGGTTCCGGGGCCGACACAGGATAAGATCCGACATTCTTTTTCCACCCTTGCCACTGCCTGTACCCCTGATCGTCAGGTGCAGGAAACGGCTGCTGCATTCAGGCCGGTATCTGAAACGATACCGTAACGATCTGGAGGCGAGTCTTATGATCGAGATCTATACGAAAATCGTAAACGAGGCGATGGCGGCGCAGCGCGCCGACGTCGAGACGGTGAAGAAGAAGCGCGGGACGAAGTACGCCGTCAAGGACGGAAAGGCCTATGTCGACGTCGTCAAGGGTATGAAGCCCGCAGGCGAGCAGAGCCGTGCGGTGATCGATCTCCATGTCGAGTCGGTCAAAGCCCACTTCAAGCATCTCTCCGCACTCACCGACTATGTCAGGCCGGAGGACGACCCCTTTGTCGAGCACTACCAGACGCCGGCGGTGCTGGAGGTGCTCTATGCCGAGGACCCGAAGTTCAGGAAGAGCATGGACGCCTTCATCAAGGCGATCGGGAAGGCCGAGGCCCTGATCGGGCGGGAGGCCGCCCGCCGCTATGCCGGGTTCTACGGCCCGACCTGCGTCGTCGACTTCGCCCTGATCCCGGGGAGCACGAGCAACGTCGTCAACCAGATCTTAAAGACGGTGGAGATCCCGGAGGCGCACAAACAGGCGATCCTTGCGGCGAAGTCCTGGGGGATGAACACCAGTTACGGCATCGGCGAGGCGTTTGCAACCGCCGTCGAGGCAGGCGACACCCTGGCCGCCGCCACGAAAAAAGAGGTCAAGCAACTCCAGGCGATCTACGACCACCCGGTAAAAGCCCAGGCCGACCTGATGGAAAAGGCCGGGATGACCTCGTTCGACCCCATGAAGTACATGGAGGGCTACAAAAAGGATATGGAGCCGGTTGTGAAGAAGGCGATTGACGGGGGCGTCCACTACGGCAACATCGTCACCGTCCCGGCCTACTGCGTCGGCGACATCTCGCACCACATTGCCCAGTCCACCTACAACATGTGCAAGGATGACGTGGTCATGGGGGTGATCGAGGCGGTGACCGACGTGATGGAGCGGAGCCTGCGCGCCTCCCTCGAAAAGGTGCGCAGCGAGTACCAGATCCTCTCGATCGCCACCGGCGCCTCGGCGGCGGCGACCGAGTACATTCTGGAACTCGACGGCTTCAACGCTCCCGTCGTCGTCGACCTCCTCACCAAACGCTTCCACAACTATGTCCAGCTCTACCCGACCCGCGGGGCCGCCGCCGAGCTCCACAACTGCGATTTCATGGACATGATCTGGCGCGGCTGGCGGATGCTCGATACGGCCAGGCGGAAGCGGAACGGATCTGGCGAGATCCTGACGCCCCTCGTCGCCGGGTTCCCGGTGGACCTCACCCCGATCCACGAACACGAGGTGCTGATGAACCCGCAGCGCTATGCGTATCCGGCCTCGGCGATCACGGTCAGGTTCTCGGCCCTGATGCGCCTTGCCGATTACCCATGCCTGCTCACGAGCGAACCGGTGACGGCGACGATGATGACGAACATCATCGCCCTGCACCCGGAGAAGATCGCGGCACCGGCCCGCGTCTGCAAGGACTGCGCCTCGGCCTCGATGATCGACTTCAGGCACGAGTACTGCCAGTGGAGAGAGGCCGTATAGAGGTTATTTCATGAAGTGCTATGTCTGTGCACAGGCTGGAAAGGAGACGGAGGCTGCCGGGATCTGTATCGTCTGCGGCATGGGTCTCTGCACCGCGCATATGATCCGGGAGGATACCGATGTCTGGGAGGGTGGTTATCCCTTCCCGGCGCAGAAGCTGAAGAAGAAGCTGCCCAGGATCCTCTGCCCTGAGTGTCACGAGGCGCTGGGTGCGTGATCGCAATGGTCTCGCTTGCGAAACGATGCGTGGCTGAGTTGATCGGGACATTTGCCCTGGTCTTCTTCGGGGCCGGGGCTGCAGCGGTCACCCTGATGATCGCTGCAGGGTCCACCCCGCCAAACCCTTTCAACATCGGGATCGGCGCCCTCGGCGGGCTTGGCGACTGGCTTGCTATTGGGCTTGCCTTCGGATTTGCGATTGCGGCGGTGATCTACGCCTTCGGCCGGATCTCCGGGGCCCATATCAACCCGGCGGTGACGATCGCCCTCTGGTCGATACGGCTCTTTCCGGGCCGTGAGGTCGCCCCCTACATCCTCGCCCAGCTGGTGGGCGCGGCGATCGCAAGCCTCGCCTTCGCCGCCTGCGTCGGGCCCGAGGCGGCGACGATCGGCGGGCTCGGGGCGACGGCGCCCTTCCCGGGCATCACCTACGGGGCGGCGGTCCTCGCCGAGGCGATCGGCACCTTCCTCCTGATGCTCGCCATCATGGGCGTGGCCGTGGACCGGCAGGCGCCACCGGGGTTTGCCGGGCTGATCATCGGGCTGACGGTCGCCGGGATCATCACGACGACCGGGAACATCGCGGGCGCCTCCCTCAACCCGGCGCGCACCTTCGGGCCATACCTCGGGGACATGCTCCTTGGCGGGGCGAACCTCTGGGTATATTTCCCGATCTATATCGTCGGCCCGATCGCCGGGGCCGTGGCGGCGGCGTACCTCCACCGCTGGATCGCCGAGGAGTGATGCCGGGCCGGCACCCTTTTTTACCGCGATGCCGATGATGCTCGCATGGTCTACCAGGAAGAGATCGCCGTGAGTACCGGCGGCGAGGGTGCGATCGTCGATCTCACGCCGTCCGTGCGTCGGTGCGTCGGGAAGAGCGGGATCGAGAAGGGTGTCTGCAACCTCTTTGTCGTCGGGTCGACGGCGGCCCTGACGACGATCGAGTACGAGGACGGCGTCCTCGACGACCTGCGCGAGGCGCTCGAACGTATCGCCCCGAAGGATGCGGTCTATGCCCACGACCGCCGGTGGGGGGACGGCAACGGGCGGTCGCATGTTCGGGCATCGCTTGTCGGACCGGCGCTGAGCGTGCCGGTGCGCGACGGCGCCCCGGTCCTCGGGACCTGGCAGCAGGTCGTCCTCCTCGAACTCGATGTCAGGCCGCGGCGCGAGCGGACGGTCGTCTGCACCGTCCTGCCGTAAAAAGATGGTATCTCGGAAAAAAGATCCGGTTAATCGAGAGGTATGCTCTCGAGCTGAGAGACCAGTTCCCAGATGCGGGTGCGGGCATGAACCGGCATGTTGGGATCGTTGCTGATCTCGTCGATGGTGGAGATCGCTTCGGCGGCGCGCAGACCGATGCTTTTCTGTTCGTTTGTGAGAAGAGACTTCGTCTGGTCGGCAACTCTGCGGATGTTGCGGGGAATCGTGTTATCGTCGGATATATGCTGGAGCATCTGGATGCATACGTTTATTGTTTCTTGTGGAGTGGCCATTCATAATCACCCTTTATACTATGTCCCTGCCATTCTTATATAGATTGATTTGTCCGACCGGCAGGTGACGGCATTGACCGAGAGAAAACCCGAGGATATTATGGCTGACCACCTTCTGAAGGGTGAGAAAATGCTCGCAAAGGAGTGTAAGGTCTGCGGCTCGCCCCTCTTTGAGATCAAGGGCGAAACGCTCTGCGTTGTCTGTGCCGAACAGGGGCGAGGCGAGAAGCGCGCTCCTCCAGAGGCCCCGGCCCCGGAACTTTCTCTCCTGCCGGCCGCCCCTGTCGGCGAGGCCGGTGCCGGTATCGAGGCGGCGATCGTCTCGCTCTGCGCGCGCATAGCGGAAGAAGGGGACGAACGGCGGTGCCTCACCCTGATGGAGGCCGTTCGTGCAGGCGCCGAAGCGCTCAGGCTTCTGCGTCAGCCGTAGGGGCGGCGTGCAGTTTCCCAGATAGACTCAGCCGTTTTTTTCCCCACACCTTTTACCGCGGTCAGGTCGTCCTTCTCCGCCTCGACGATCGCCTTCACCGATCCGAAGTGTTCGAGGAGGGCCCGTGCCCCTTTCAGGCCGATCTCGGGGAACGAGGCGACGATGTTCTCCAGCTGCTCCTGCCCGGTCGTATAGGTCTTCTTCGTCTGCACCCTGCGGTCGCCAGGTTCGCCCTCCTC
>ENA-ORXD01002418-ORXD01002418.1-sediment-metagenome-genome-assembly--contig:-NODE-2418-length-12498-cov-10.219548_pt1 | contig 12498 bp, 10 predicted proteins | sample MGYA00237862_ERZ511471 | MGnify/ENA metagenome assembly ERZ511471 | reverse complement strand
AATTCAACTCCCTCGCCACATAGTCCCGGGCGTTTCTGCCCATTTCCGGTATCCTGTCTTTGTGCTCCAGCAGCAATACGAATTTCTGCCGCAAATCCTCCGCATCGCCGGAAACATACGTCAACCCGGTTTCCCAGTCACGGACGAGTTCCGGGATGCCGCCGATCCTGGCGCCAACAGCAGGCTTGCCCAGGGCAAAAGCCTCGATCACTGTGCGCGGGTTGTTTTCGTAACATTCGGAAGGGATGACCAGGAACATGGCTTTTTTGATCTCGTCATGAAGGTCGTCGCCGGTCCTGTAGCCGAGAAATTGCACGTTGCCGATGTGTTCGGTACGGATTTTTTCCTCCAGTTCCCTCTTCAGCGATCCGTCACCGATGATTTTCAATCGCACGTCCGGGATGGTTTTAACGCCATTGATTAATGTTTCCACGCCTTTTTCGTGGGACAGTCTGCCCACGTAAACAATGCTGTTTTCCTCCCATTCAAAAGCAGGCGTAAACCCACTGATATCCACACAGTTCGACAGATATGCCACTTCGCCACGAAGCCCCATTTCCTGAACCTTGGCCTGCAAAAACCTGCTGGGAGAAATGTACAGATCGATCTTGTCATAAATATGCAAAACCTTGTGGTGCAGATACATTTCGGCAACATTGACCAGGCTTTTGAAAAGACTCCCTTTGGTGCACCTGTTCAGCCCACAATGATAAAAACACCCCCCCATGCATTTCTCGCAAATCTTACCTTGACAGAGCATGCTGTAGGTAGGGCAGACCATTTTATAATCACGCATGGTCATGAGTACCGGGATATCGTGCTTCTTTATTTCATCCAGAATGGAAGGACTGATCTGGTGAGCAAAGTTGTTGAGGTGCACAACATCAGGCTGAAATTTTTTCAGCAGGGAGGCTATTTTTTTCTTGGCCTCGAAAGAATACAGAATATTTGCCGAGGCTTTGAGTTTGGCTGTGAGTCCGTTTGACGCTTCATAATCAACCTGGGAAACAAAATCCGCATGAAATGGGTAGGCGGGATTCTTTGGATGACCCATCCCCCAGAATGCGACTTCGTGACCCTTTTCGGCAAGAATCTTCCCTGTTGTAAGGGTGCTAATGGCATCGCCGCCTTTGGGATAGAGGAATTTATTGATGAGGAGGATTTTCAATTTGTAGCCCTACAATTTTACTCACCAAACTCAAAGCCAAAGAAATCGATTTCTTCTCTATATTTTTGCCATATGATATCTTTTGTACGGCTGTTATAAGCTTTTACGTATGAAGCGCTTTTTCCGGTATATCTTTTCTTTGGCAACTCAGAATTTAAAAGACCTATCGACTGCGCGACTTTTATGAAGTCCGATTCCAAGTTTTCAAACCTTCCGATAAAATCTAAGGGAATATTCCCTTTTGAGTCTCGCAACCAATAAAACTGAGTTCTCAAACCTGGCTGATACTCAAGGTGGTATTTAATAAAATCAAAAAATTGGCAACTTGCTGGCACACTGTATTTTATTTGTTCTCGAGAATCTTTCATTGTGGCCCTATACCATGAATAAGCTCTAGACCACGGATTCCGTACAAACGAAAATTTGAAATAATCTCGATATCTCATTCTACTAGTTGGCTTATAAAATGAACCTATTTGGCGTTTTTGAATAAAATATTTGACCCGTCTGGCCATTGAATAAAATTGAACCTTATCGTACAGGATTCTTATTTTTTGAGCAGATAAAGGCTCAACATCTAAAATAGTCCTATGGTCAGGCGAAAGATTCACTAAACCCTCCTCAGCACATAATTTAGACTCAATACTTGTACCTGCATTCTTAGGAATATGAATAAATATACATTTGTATTTGTCAGAAATCATAAACAATCTGTGTTATACTTCATAAGTAATTTTGTATGAGCTTTGCCTTATTATAATTGCCCTGGTAAATATACCGAACAATAAAAACCAAGAACCAAAAGTCGAAACACCATGAATGATATTTGAAGTTAATAACACTGGTATCAACAGTACAAATAAAAGTAAATTTCCAACTAAAAAATTATTATCTCTAAAAGAGTATTTATTTTTATAAAAAATAAATAAATTACTAGACAAAAAAATAAAAAAAGATAAAAAACCAAAAATACCATTTTCTACAAGTATTCGAAGATAATCGTTATGTGGCGGGATTTTTTTATAAAATGCATATCTCTCAATTAAACCATCTGCAGAACCCGGACCATGGCCCAGTAATGGTTTTTCAGGAAAAGCATATTTCAAAAGATTTATATTTATATTAGTTCTAAAATCAATACTATTTCTTTGAGCATTCTCTTTATAAAGAATATCAGCGAGTCCATTAACAATTTGCGAAGAAAATATTAATGGAACAAGAATACCTAAAAGTAAAAAGAAATAACGTATATTTTTGTAAAAAAGACAATAAACAAAACTTATAAAAATAATTACAATCCATGTTGACTTTGAAAAAGTCAGCAAAATAGATATTATAACCACTGGAAGTAATATTAAATAAAACTTATTTTTATCTTTTCTCTCTTGAATTAAGATTAACAATATTATAAAAAATACAGAAAGAAAAAAACCATAATTATTTTTATGTGCAAACGTAGAATATATATAATGAAAGCTTTGACCCCAATAATTCGTATAATGACTACCAGTTGAAGTTACAAATTGATATATACCAACAGATAAAGGCACAAGAGAAATATACGCAAAATAATTTAAAGATTTTACAACATCTTCATATGATTTTATTATATTAAAAGGTATAATAAAAATAATTAACATTGTTATATATTTAAAAATTATACCCAAACCATTTAAGTCAAATCCATGCTGAACAAATGACAAAAGATTAACAAAAATAAATATATACAAAAAATTTATTTGAAAAATATTGCACTCAAACTTTCCTCTTTGAAGAAAAAATATAATAGTAAAATATATTATAAATAATGAAAATAATCCTAATAAAATTGTAGAATATTGAGGATAGATTTTAATAAGAAAATTTTCAGAAGTTATTCTGAGCAGAAAAATTATAAATACAGCTTCTAAAGGTTTTACAAGGTAGAAAATAGCCATAAAACAAAAGAAAAAAGCTAATATTATATATATAAACAGGTCAATCATTAAATCTTAAAAAATATTTTTTATTTTATAGAGTAACTAGACATCACTGCTGTCTCATAAAGTTTGTATGATAAAACGAATAAATAAAGGCTCGGAGAGATTCTTGTGGTATATTTAACTTGCCCAAAACATTAACCAAAACAAGGAGATTTAAGCCATGGCACATCATACCACAATCCTGCGGCAAATTATTGATATTTTTCCTAGACATGAATTTGATACTCTTGCCAAAGATTATCACCGGGGTCAGAAATTCCGGTCATTCAATCGCTGGACACAGTTCATGGTCATGTTCATCGGCCAAATATCCGGTCGCAAAAGCCTGCGAGATCTGGCCATGAACGTCTCCGCCCTAGCAAACATTGTACCACCTGGCCATCAATCCATGCTCCAGTGCCACGCTGGCCAGGGTGAACGAACGGCAACCGGCCGAACTCTACGAGTCTGTATTTCATAAATTGCTGCGGCAAACCAAGCAATTTGCTCCCAAGCATCGGTTCAAATTCAGCGGCAAGATCTATCTGCTCGACGCTATGTTTGTTGAGCTTTGCCTTTCCGTATTTCCCTGGGCCAAGTTCCGCCAAGCCAAAGGTGCCATCAAGGTCCACATGGGCCTTGATACTGACGGCTACCTGCCTGAGTTTATGGACCTGACTGATGGCAAGTCCCATGAAATCAACTGGGCAAAGGCCCTGAAACTGCCGCAAGGTTCCATGGCGGTGTTCGACATGGGCTTTACCGACTATGGCTGGTATCAGGCCCTAATGGATAACGGCGTCTATTTTGTCACCCGGCTGAAGAGTAACGCCAAAATCAAATATCTGCACAAGCGCTGGGCCGCAAAGCAGTGGGAGTAACCAATAATCGAGCCATCCTGCTCGAAAACATCCCGGATCCGCTTCGCTTGGTCTGCTATCAGGATCCGGAGACCGGCAAGGAATATCATTTTGTCACCAATGCCGATCACCTGGATGCCAAGACTTTGCCGATCTCTACAAGGAACGGTGGAAGATCGAGCTCTTCTTCGAATGGATCAAGCAGAACCTGAAAGTGAAAACTTTCCTAGGTACGTCCCTGAATGCAGTTCTTACTCAGGTCTGGATTGCTCTGATCGTGTATCTCCCCCCTCTCGTTCCTGAAATTCAAAACCAAGCTCAGGGTTTCCATGCAGCAGATGTTGTGCTTATTACAGCTGAATCTCTTTGAAAAACGCAATTTTAACGATCTGATCAAGTCTCCCTACGTTCAAACTATTGTTTCTCCGCAGATTTTACTGTGGAATAATTTATGAGACAGCAGTGACTAGAAATTAATTACTGTATTTAATTATTTTATCAAGGATATCAGAAAGTTTTTTATTTACAATGTCTGCCCGATATTCATTAATGAAATCATCAAAATTTATTTGAAAATTATCTTGATTCGATAGCATTATAATAAATTTTTTAAAATTTATTGAAATTTCCTTCACATCATTTGGGCTTGATACACAGCCACCATACTTTGAAAGAACATCAGCTGTTATTCCTTTTTTAGGCGTGAGCGCAAAAATTGGCTTGCGAAATGCCATATACTCTACTAATTTTGATGGCAAAAATGGACTTGGCAATTCAAGAGGAGCATCTATTATAAGTAATGCATCTGCTTCTGCTAAATAACTGAGGCTTTCAAAATAAGGAACTATACCTGTAAATTTTACAGTATCTCTTAGGTTTAACGAAGATATTAATTTTTTCACGTTAGCATCAATATCTCCTACAAAAGTTATCTCAACTTCATTCTTCAATGAAGGTGCTGAAGCAAGTAGACTCGACCATGCTTTCAAAAAATAAGTTGGTTGCCTTGCGCCATAAAAATTCCCTGCATGGATAATTTTAACTTTATTGTTTGTCTTATTTTTCAAATTTTTTTTCTGGCAAATAATTAATTCCGGATCGAACGAATTAGGGATAACAAAACTTTTGTTGAGTAAAGATTTTCCATTATCTTCTATATGTTGCTCCAGCACCATATCCATCACGTTTTTCGTTGTAAAAACCAAAAATGTAGCTTGTTTTACAACCAATTTTTCGAGTTCAATTTGGGCGTTCCGGAATTTAGGCCCCATATCCTTCGCAAGTGGACAATTACTCCATGGGTCGCTAAAACAAGCGACCCATGGTATTCCGCTGTGTTTCGCTAATTCTAATGCGACAATGTGACTTCTTGGTGGAGATGACCGGGAGCATATAACATTAAAAGAATTTTTTTTCAGGAGTTTTTTACCAAGTCTTATTGAAGTCATAGACCATACATGTTTATCGTCAGGCACTGCCGTTAAAGCGAAAGGTTGTAAGCGTTTTGAATAAAATTTGTATATTTTTGACTCAATAGATAGCGAACGATTTATTTTTATACTTTTTGGAATTATATCAACTAAAGAGTCGTCTTTTTTACCAATTGTCAAATACTTTGATGCAGTCAATACACTTACATTCCATCCCTGTTTATCTAAATATTTTGCACATCTCCCAGTCTGGATTGATTCAGCAGTAAGCATTGGTGGAAAACGGTATGATACAATTAAAATACTTTTCATATACAACTCAAATATTTTTGGCTTCGAATTTAAAATTCAAATTACTTCTTTAAGAATTCACCTAATTTCTTTAAACTTAAATATATATTTCTATAAAATGACGCTAGCATTCTCTATAAATATGAAAGCTATAAACTTATCAATTCATTCATTCTAATTAGCGGACTCAAGGCATCAGTCTGAATTTCAGGTATTCGCCTCGTCAATAAACATTTAAGGTGCGAGTTCTGTTTTTTTACAAACAGGATCTTTTCTGCAAGTATACCTTCTTTGGCGAACATTTTGAGCGGGATAACCAAGTCGGTGTTTCCATAGACATAATTACACATCCCACTTGCCTTACTGCTGTAAGCTGCAAGAATTGTCGGTACCTGTGCGGAAAGGGCATTGATTGCACAGTGCATACGAGCTGCAATGACTAAATTACATTTTACAAGTACTTTCTTAATTCCTACGAACCCAGGGTCATTTTCAATCAATGTCACCGAATCCTGATACTCCGGAGCTATTGTTTGACTTATTTTGTAAAGATAACGAAAATCATCGTCCTTTTCGTTGAAATTGGAAACTACATGAGGAATCAATATAATGTGCGCATCGAAGGTCTTGACAAGTCCCTCGATAGTCTTGGCCTGGGCTGGGATGGCTTCTTCTTCGACATCTCCTGTGTGACGGATTGAGAGGGGGCTCAGGTTTACACCAATGGTAAATTTATCTTTTCGGGTAGTACCATTTGCCGTAATCTCACTTCCTACAACGTAAGCTGGGTCGGCGCAGGGTACGACATTTTCACGGACTCCTATTGAGCGCAAATATTCTATAGTTGCATTTTCCCGAGCAGTGATCAGGCTCAATCCCTTCAGGTGTTTTGAAAAAGCTTTTTCAGCCTTGGGGTTCTGAGTAAACGGTCCAACGGAAGCCCCCCAGAGAACATACGGAATGCCCCGCCGGCGAACAGCGTCCCCGAACTTGGCAAACGAAAGCGAGTATCCACCCGAAGCATTAAGCGTGTATATATCTCCACCGATTGAAATGACTGCGTCCACATTCTTTAAAAGAGCCAAAGAATCCGAAGCAATGTCCCAGCGAATCCCGCCTAAGGAGAGCATTTTTCGACAGATGTTCTTAACCGAATAGCGGTTATTTCTTTTGCGCTCAATGATGCGGACCTCTGAGCCGGCGAGGCGCCGTTGGTCGTCGCTAGGCCGTCGCGAGGCGTAAACTATCTGTGCATTAGGATACTCTCGGTGGAGGATCTTTTCCGTTCCGCGTACGATCGCTTCGCAACCGTAATTGTAGACGCCTCCTATGCCGATTAAAAGAATTCTTGGAGATCGCATCTTCAGCTTCTGTTCACGTTAGGCAGGAGCAACACTCTTCTAAATTTTCCAGCCAGTCTTTTCGGTAAATTACTCAGTTTTTGAACATATTTTATAACATTCAGCATAAGCAAAAGATCGGTAAGGGCCAGCCAGAAAGCAAACCTGCCGTACTTGCGACCGTATTTAGCCCAGGCAGTCTTACTTCTCCTCTGTATGCGTCTTTGCAGCCACCAATTCATTTTCTCCGCCATCGTTGGTTTCGTTATAGAAACGTTCATTAGCTCCTGGACCTTTTGGCGCATATAAATCAGTTCTCTCTTACGCCTTTTGTGCCCCTTTTGGCTTAATACTATATCTTCAGGAGATATTTGTTTGATCTGCACCCCTCCCACGGATTGCCCTTGAAGCAGCATATCATTTAATTCGGCATTTCGTATAACTACAAACGAAGTGCCTCGAGGATCATGTCGATAAGCCGGCAACCAGGCATCCATAAAGACAGCATCAGCCGCCTCAGCAAAGACATCCTTGCAGAAATTACAGGCATTGAAGCGGAAAAAGGCATGACGGCCGAGGAAGCAAGGCAATCCACGATAATGCAGTTCTGCACCAAGGGAGCCCTTCTTGTCTTTTGCCTGGAAAGCATAATCGTTCGGCGGACGATTTGCGTTCTTGATGCGATAGCGAATCTCACCGAGTTGTTTATGCGGGATACCGCTTTGCTCCGCGAGAAGCTCGGTGTAAAAGGTATTCTGATACATGCCGCAGGCCGTACCCAATACGACCGGGATGCGGGAACGGAGATGTTTCAGCCCTCTTATTGCAGCACACAAGCACGGGACACCCACTATAGCCCATCTGGTGGGGGATTTTTTTTTAATCTCCCGCAGAAGTTGACCGATGGAAACAGGATGATAAATACTGCCGGCGGATGCGTGCAACTCTTCAATTGTTGCTGCACCGTAAAATTCAAAAAGCTGTTCGCTGTCAAACGGGGAGCGGCGCACAACAGCTATACGATCAACAATTTTCTCCTCCAATAAAATCTCAAGGCACGCAGTGAGCAGGCCGCCTGAAGCACTTTTCCCGCGCAATGATTCATCGGAACGGTACCCGGCATATGAAGCAAGATGCCAACCAATATTATCATCGAAAACCGCGCCGCTTGTTGAACTGAAAAGCTCTTCATTAAGGGGGCGCGGGTCATGCACACCGTTTGAGAAAGGGCAGAAAGATATGCAGAGTTTACAGTCAGGGCGACACAGAGATTCATCCCAGCGAGGCGCCAGATCGCCGTTCGTGGAAACATGCATCGTCAGGGCTTGTGATGGACATAGACCTGAGCAGACCCCGCAGCCGATGCATAGATCTTTATTTACAACAGTTGAAATGACATTCATCAGCACCCCTTGCTACTGTGCACGCTGCATAATCCTTTTGAAGGAAAAGAAAACAATTATAAGGCTTGGAACAAGAAAGATTCCCCTTAATACTGACGAGGCATCAGCTATATTAAGAAATACCAAAACAATAACGACGGCCCAGATTAAACCTGATTCAAGAGAAAAAAGCGTTCCTTTAGGGACAAGATTTCGCGAATAATACAAAGGAAGAAGGATAAGGGTATTCAACAGATAGGCGATGGTAATGGAAGCTGCTAAACCGACTGCTCCCCATTTCACCAGCAAGTAAGTTGATGAAATAAGAGTGACGGCCCAAAATGTGTTGCTGAAGAAACCCCACCAGAGAAGACTTCTCGCGGCAAGCACCCGCGTGAGTCCCGCCTTGTACATTATGACTGTTGTGCAGAACACAACAAGAGAGAAAGTAATTTGGAAACTTCGAGTCGTATAATCGCGACCAAAGAGTACCATTGCTCCTTCCGAGAAACAGAGCAATGGTATTGCGACGACCACACCAAGAATCCATGTCGAGAGTATATTTACTGTTCCCAGTTTTTGGGAAACATTCATCCCTGCACTTGACACCATGGATAACAGGGGGGCACTTAGCATATTACCGGCAAAAGCCAACAGATTCTGAAATAATAGAGCCGCGGTCAAAATCCCCATTTCATCGTAGCCGTTGGGCTGGTTGGTCAACATGGCGCGACAGATCCAATTTGCGGGAGTCACCATAATGCCGGAAAGGGTGGCGGGCAGGGCAAAATTCCACAGAATGGGAAGTTCCTTTGCGCTTCCATTGAAAGTGAGTGGCACCTGATATTTGTTTGCTTCTTTGCGCAAAGCAAGATGGTTCCATAACCAGTTAAAGCAGAGATTAATTGCCAGTGCCCACACTGCGCCTGTGAGACCCCAGTAATATGCTCCCAATACCATGACCGGGAATGAGAGCAGACCTACCAATAAGTTTACATGGGCGATGGTTTTAAAGGCCTCAAAACCTGATAGTGCGCCTGTTTGAGCACCATTGAGTGCATTGATAAACAAGATGAGAGCGCTGATCCGCAAAACATTAGTCAAGTGTGGCGCATTGATGGTATTCTCTGCCAGCCAGGGAGCAAAAATAAGCAAAGCCAACGCCATCAAACCCCCCGTGACCGAGGCAACCAGCCAGGAAAGTCCAATGATGCGGCCGGCACGCCGCGGATCAGACTCTCGAAATTCAGCAACATGTTTGGTAGCAGTCAGGCTCAACCCAAATCCGGCAAAAATGCCGAACATGCCGACAGTTGACTGGATCATGCCCAGTTCACCATAAACTGTTTTGCCCAGCATGCGTGCAACCAGAACAGTTGCGCAAAACATCAGGCCGCGAGAAATAACTGATCCCGCCATGGACCAAAAAACCCCCTTGGCCAAACGTGAACCTATCGCAGATGCTTCTATCCTTTTGAAGAAAGGGTGCAGCGCCGCAGGGCAACAGGTATAGGCAAGAGTTTTCAACGAAATTGGCGGCATCAGTTCATCAAGGCTCCGACTATTCTTCCCCCGGCCAGTCCGTCACCATAAGGATTGATGGATTGCGCCATTGATTCATACGCTGCATTGTTGTTCAGCAGATTGGTCACATTGCCGACAATGACATCAAAATCAGTGCCGACCAGCTTGACTGTTCCCGCATCGACCGCTTCCGGTCTTTCGGTGGTGTCCCGCATGACAAGGACCGGCTTGCCGAGGCTCGGGGCCTCCTCCTGCACGCCGCCTGAGTCGGTAATGATCAAATAGGAACGGTCCATCAGATAGACAAACGGCAGATAATCCTGCGGTTCGATGAGATGCACATTCGAAACATTGCCAAGAATGCGATGGACCGGTTCCTGCACGTTGGGGTTGAGATGGACCGGATAGCAGATCTCCACATCAGCATGGGATTGGGCAATAAACTTGAGCGCATTGCAAATCTGCACAAAGCCGTCGCCGAAACTCTCCCGGCGATGCCCGGTCACGAGTATCAGGCGTTTATTTTCGTTCAGCAAAGAAAATTTGCGCGCCATATCCGCTTTAATACCTGGATTTTGACTAATTTTCCCCACAACAGTCAACAGAGCGTCGATTACTGTATTTCCTGTAACAAAGACATGTTCGGCAGGTACACCTTCCCGCAGAAGATTTTCGCGGGAGCGATCGGTAGGGGCAAAATGATAACGTGTGATGACATCTGTCAGTCGGCGGTTTATCTCTTCAGGCCATGGAGAGTAGATATTTTCTGTCCTCAATCCTGCTTCAATATGAGCGACGGAGATTTTTTGATAATATGCTGCTAGGCTTGCGGCCATGGACGTTGTGGTGTCGCCATGGACCAGAACTACATCCGGCCGGAAATCTTCTAGAACTGAAACAAGACCTTTAAGCACATTGCATGTTATATCTGTGAGGCTTTGTCTTTTCTTCATTACGTCGAGATCATAATTAGGGCAAATCTGAAACAGATCAAGCACTTGATCAAGCATTTCTCGATGCTGTGCTGTCACGCAAACGCGAGTTTCAAAATAACTCTGATTCATTTCAAGTTCTTTAATCACAGACGCCATTTTTATTGCTTCAGGCCGAGTACCGAATACAGATAAAATTTTCTTCATATGATTAAAGCTTCATCTCAAATTAAATTTTCAAGGTACCATTTGACAGCTTTATCCAAACCAGCACGTACAGAAAATTTCGGCTGATAACCAAGAAACTCTTGAGCTTTATGAATATCAGCCAATGAATGTCTGACATCCCCTGCCCGGAAATCACGGTAACTCAAGCTGGCTGTTGGCATTTGGCAGTTGGTAGAAAGAATTTCTTTAATCATATAATAAAGTTGGTTAAGAGTCGTTCTTTCACCAAAGGCTACATTATAAATCTGATTTAAGGCTTCATCTTTTATTACAGTTGCGGCCAGAATGTTTGCCTGGACTGCATTATCGATAAAACAGAAGTCCCTACTGGTTTCACCATCGCCATTTATAAAAATCTCCTCCCCCTTGATCAAGCCGGCAAACCATTTGGGAATCACTGCGGCATAGGCACCATTCGGGTCCTGCCGCTTACCGAAGATATTGAAATACCTGAGGCCGATGGTTTTAAAACCATATGTTCTGGCAAAGACATCCGCGTACAGTTCGTTGACAAGTTTGGTCACGGCATAAGGAGAGAGGGGCTTACCAATTTTTTCCTCCACTTTCGGGAGATCGGGGTGGTCGCCGTAAGTAGAACTGGAAGCGGCATAGACCATACGTTTTACGCCAGCATCCCGGGCAGCGACCAGCATGTTCAGAAAGCCGCTGATGTTGTTCTCGTTGGTATTTACGGGGTCTTCGATTGAACGGGGGACTGAGCCGAGGGCAGCCTGGTGGAGGACGTAGTCGACAGGATAACTTTCCCCCTCACCCCGGCCCTCTCCCCTAAGGGGCGAGGGAGAGAAGACCATAGCTTTGCGGCAGGTCTCCAGGTTGCGGATGTCACCTTCAATGAAAACGAAGTTGGCTTCTTTAGTTGGCAGTTTGCAGTCATCAGTTATCAGTTTGGAGCTTGCAGCCTTCGGCTGATTGGTAGGGGATGGCTGTGGCGCGAGTTGACAGTTTTTCAGGGCTTCGTCTATGTTTTTCTGATAGCCGGTGGAGTAGTTGTCCAGGCCGACGACTCTCTGGTTTAAACCCAGGAGGGTTTCTAACAGGTTGGAACCTATGAAACCTGCTACACCGGTGATCAGCCAGGTACGAGGGTTGGCTTTGAGGTTGGTTTTTAGTTTCTCGTATGGAGTAGTCATTTATCCATGCTTCACGGTAAGGGTTAGTTGAAGGGGTCAAGTCTGCTCTTGACTCTTCTTTGTATTAGTATTTACATTTTAAGCACATAGCATACACAGAGAATTGCCCTCATCCGCCCTTCGGGCACCTTCTCCCCAAGGAGAAGGGTGTTGAAAAGGGGTCAAGTCTTTGCTTGACTCTTGTTTATATGCAACCGCAGAAGATTTCTCAAATCCGCAGACAGTCTCGTC
>ENA-ORXD01002414-ORXD01002414.1-sediment-metagenome-genome-assembly--contig:-NODE-2414-length-12525-cov-3.104274_pt1 | contig 12525 bp, 13 predicted proteins | sample MGYA00237862_ERZ511471 | MGnify/ENA metagenome assembly ERZ511471 | reverse complement strand
AGACGAGCGGGTCATAGCTCCGGGCATAGGCCGAGAGGAACCCGGCCCGGTATGCATCTCCTGCACCGGTCGGATCGACCATCCGGACGGGGAGGGCAGGGATATGATGCTCTGCTCCGCCGGCATACAGCGTGCTCCCATGCGCTCCCATCGTGAACACGGCCATGGGGACCGCTGCGATCAGCTCGTCCCGCGTCAGACGGAGCATACGGCACATCAGGTCCACCTCGTGCTGGTTGGCAAAGAGGAGCGATATCCTCGAGATGACAGCCTGCAGCTGTTCGACCGTGTACCGGTGGAGGTCCTGGCCCGGGTCAAAGGATGCAAACCCTGCCTTCTCTGCAACCTTGACGTTGAAGACCGGGTCGGCAGTTGCCATGTGGACGAACGGGAGGGCGGGGGGTTCAGAGACCCGGAACATATCTGAAGCCCCCCACTCAAAGAAGGTCACCTGGTCGCCGGCAGGATCGGTGAACATGAATGCCGTCGGGGTGTGCCGGTCCGGGACCCGCAGGAGCTCGAGAACAACTCCCTGCCCCTCGAGCCACCGCTCATACTCGCTCCCGGCAAAGTCACCACCCACCGCAGACAGGAGGGTTACCCTGCCGCCAAGGCGGGCGATCCCGGCAGCAATATTGGCGGCTCCGCCACCATACAGGACCGTCCGGTCAATAATTGTCGTCGAGGCATTCTTCTGCGGGAGCGCGACAACCCGCGAGATGTGATCGATCGCGGTATGACCGACCACGTGGATCATAGCTCGCACACGTCCCTGAGCTGGAGCGGAACATCCCGGAGGGCTTTCCCCACCACAGATTTTGCAATCCGCACGGCATGCTCTTCCGATTCAGCGCGGAACACTTTCATGTCGAGGAGGAGACCGACGAGCGCGGTGTTGGCGACCACCAGGGCGCTGTTCAGTTCTCCCTCGCAGAACGGGCAGGCGAGCATCCCTGCCTCCACCTCTACGTACTTTGCCGAGGGATTAAGCCGCTTGCCGGCTTCGCTGATGGCAATCCCAATCGCGTCATCGAGGGACTTGACATCCCGGAGCACCCAGGCTGATTCCAGGGTCACGATATAGTCAGGCATAATCTCTACCAGGATTCCGGATGGAAGTGTTCACCTGCCGCCATCCGTTCGGTCAGGTTCACGGGGAGGCTCCCCTTCCCCAGACAGAGGATTGCCACCGGGCGGATATGTACCGGGATGTCCAGGATCTCCCTGACCTCGTCCTCGTCGAAGGCACCGACCCAGCAGGACCTGACCTGGCGTGCATGGGCAGCGAGCATGAGGTAGGTGCAGGCGATGGTCGCATCCTGGACTGCGAACAGGATCCCCCGCTCGCCATACCGGGACATGGATCGCACGTAGTTTGCACAGACCACGCAGAGTGCAGCCGCGTGCTTCACCTGGGGCTGGGAGAACGCCGCATCTGAGAGCGATTCCTTCCGCCCGGGGTCCCGCACAAAGATGATATCCCAGGCCTCAAGGTTGCCGGCGCTAGGCGCCGTTGCAGCGCACTCGAGGAGGTACGCAATCTCATCATCGGTGAGTTCTTCACTGCTGTAGTCCCTGACCGAACAGCGTGTATTCAGGAAATCGAAGAATTCAGATGAGTCCATTCTCTGAGAGCACCTGCCATGCACCCTGTGCAGCGGTGGTCGCGGAACTGATGGCCTCCGAGAGCTTCAGGGTGGCTGACCCATAACTGTCGCTCTCGATCAGGCTGATTGCCTCACTCATCAGACCTATTGCTTTCCGGAATTCCATCTGTTCAGTTCCCCGGTAGGCAAACTCGAGCTCGCTCCGGACTGATTCGAGGACCATGATGAGCATCCGTCTCGCCCCGGGCCGCTCGGTATCCGGGAACCCGGCGAGCGCTGTCGTGAGCTGCGAGCAGACGATCAGTTCCGATTTCGCCCGCTCGGCAAACTGGTAACTCTTCACTGCTGTCCTGAGATCCATGTTCTCACTATCAGCTCAGCGGGTGATGATAGTTCCGGCAGGGCTGGGCATCACCGGGAAATTAATAAAAAAATCATACGACTCAGGATCTTCCGGCACCCGGCACCGTGCCGGTCCACCATGACCGCCCATGAAATCACCGCCAGATACCCGGCGGATACCGTAACGGTTCACAAGGATATTTGCGAGAGAAAAAAGATTTCGGGCAGGGGGAGAATCAGCGGGAAGATTTCTGCTTGGCGCCCATGACCGACGATTTCGCCCGGCGCATTCTCTGCCGGACCATGGGATTTGCGGTAGGGCCAGGCTCGCCGCGTCCGCCGCGACCACGGCCGCGTCCGCCACGACTCCGGCCGCGTCCGCCACGACCGAAACCTCGCCCGTCACCACTCGCTTCGTCAAGTTTCCGGAGTGATGCTCCTGCTTTGAACCGCTGGTTGGGTCCTGCCCGTTTCAGTTCGCCTTCTGCCCGGGGTACAAGCCGTATCTGGCCCTTGACGCCCTTCACCTGCACCCACTGCACTGATCCTGTCTTACCCATAAATAGAACTCCTTAATGATTATGTCAGGCGTTCACTTAAACCTTCTTGACAGGGGATCCCGATGGTATCTGCCGCTGTATCTCGAGCTTCAGCACCTCGCTCACCAGCCGGCCGTCAACCGATCCGCGGACCTCAGCCATGACGAGCCCCATCAGCGGGCCGAGCGCCCCCATGCCCCGTTCGGCAACAAACGCCCTGCGCGTCTCCACGATCGAGCGGACAATCCTCTCGAGCGCCTCGCGGGTAACGGCCGGGGCACACGCGGACACGGCCGTTTCGACTGCTGCGCCATTGAGGACGGCTTCGAGGATCCCGGGAACGGCCTCCTTTGCGGCACGTCCCTCTTCGACCGCTGAAAGAACCGCGAGGATGTCATCGTCACGGAGACGCAAGACATCGGCACCCCCCCGTGAGAGCTCCTTGATGCTGGCAAGCAGGGTACGGGCGGTAAGGGACGGGGAGATACCCCGGGCAACCGCCTGCTCGAAGAGCGCAACCTGCGCCGACGATGCAATCTGGGTGGCAACCACCGGATCGAGCTGCAGGTCGCGGGTAAACCGTGCCGCCTTGTCGGTGAGGAGTTCGGGGACCGGAAGTGCTGCATACCAGGCCGGATCGATCCGGACCGGGAAGACATCGGTCTCGGGATACATGCGGGCAGCTCCCGGGAGCGGGCGCATGTAGGCCGTGCTCCCGCCTTCCAGCATCTTCCGGGTCTCTTCCGGCACACCCTCCATGGCGCTTCCGGCACGCCGGATAACCTGGCGGGCAGCGCAGGATGCCTTCGCGGGATCGGCGGCAACGAGGACAATGCAGTCATCGGGCCCGGCACCAAGGTGCGCCCTGAGTGCTTCCACTTCCCCGACCGTGATACCGTATGCCGGGAGCTCGTCCGAATGAAAGATGCCCCCGACACCGCACTTCCGGGCATAGTCGGCAAGCTCGCTCCCGAGCCTTCTTTCGGGCTGGATTTCGCGGCCGACCAGTCCGGCAAACCCCGGGAGGCACACTGCGAGGATCTGGGGCGCCTTCCGGAGTATCGCGGATCCTGTCACCCGGAAGAGATCGGTAACCTCGTGGATTGTCTCATCGACCCGGGCGCCCCGGGCGCGGAGTTCATCACGAATCCCGAGCAGGTTCACCTGCCGGTGGACTTCCCGCTCGACAACATCGGTGATGAGGTCGAGCTCCTGCACTCCCTTGATCTCCACCCGGGCGCCGTCCCGGATGGAGATGTTGATGTCCTGCCGGATGGTGCCGAGACCGCGTTTCACCCTGCCCGTTGACCGGAGGATCATCCCGAGGTACGCCGCGATCTCTTTCACCTCCCCGGGGGTCTTCATGCAGGGGGAGGTGGTGACCTCCACGAGCGGTATCCCGAGACGGTCAAGCGAGAAGGTATCCCCCTCGACCCGCTGTGCCGCCTCCTCTTCGAGGCAGAGGGACTCTATCGTGCCTCCGTTCGGGAGTACCCCGTCGATGGCAACGAGTGCTGTCCGCTGGAAACCGCTCGTGTTCGACCCGTCGATCACGAGCTTGCGCATCGTGTGGACCTGCTCGATCGGGGTCATGGCGCACATCCGTGCAATCGTACAGGAGAGCTCGAGCGCCTCTGGGTTCAGGGAGGCTGGCGGTTCTTCATCGCATTCCACGAGGCAGGTGGTATCGTACGCATAGTAGCAGAACCTGCGTTCATGCTTCATCTCCTCTTCTGCAGCAGCATCGATCTTTCCGAGTTCACTCTCCGTCGCCCGCAGGTAACGGAAGAACTCCCCGCTCCGCTCCTCGAACTTCCTACTCACCGTCGGGCAGTGGCAGAAGAGTTTCTCCCCCGTATTCAGCTGCTGGTGGATCTCGATTCCTGCCTTCAGCCCGAGCTGTTCGTAGTCCATCAGTGCGACCTCCCCGTCAGTTCTCCGGCGAGACTGGTCGTCATCAGTTCCCTGGCATGCTCAGGGTCTTTCTCGTTGCCGAGCACCCACATCAGTTTTACGAGCGCGACTTCGGGCAGCATATCCTCCCCCTGGATGACCCCTGCCCTGAGGAGGTCCCGCCCGGTATCGTACACCCGGTCGCAGACCCTTCCGTACAGGCACTGGGATGTCATCACGACCATCGTTCCGGCATCGATCAGGTCACGGATGGCAGGGATGAGCGTGGTGCTGACATGCCCAAGCCCGCTCCCGGCGATTACGAGCCCCCGGTATCCGGAGAATGGCAGGAGTGCATCCGGGTGCATCCCGGGGAACGAGTACAGCAGGCCGCAGCGTTCCTCGATGGCAGAAGCAATGACCGGCTCCCGGCCACTCCTCCGGACTGCACACTCCTCCAGTTCCACGGTAAGCGAGGGATACCGGACCCTGCCGATCAGGGGCATCCCCACGCTCTGGAACGCATCTCTGCGGGAGGTATGCATCTTCCTCACCCGTGTCCCGCGGTGGATGGCGCAGTAGTCGTCATTTGTGGTACCGTGCATGACCACGGCAACTTCCCCGAGATCGCTCGCAGCGGCACTGGCACTCGCGAGCGCGTTCATGGTGCTGTCGCTGCTCGGCCGGTCCGCCGATCGCTGCGATCCGACGAAGATGATCGGGACCGGGGTCTGAATCATGAAACTCAGCGCGGCGGCGCTGTATGCCATGGTATCAGTTCCGTGAGTAACGATGACCCCGATCGATCCGTTCCGGATCTCATCGTAGACTGCGTCTGCCAGTTCCGTCCAGATAGCCGGAGTCATATTCTCGGAAAGGATGGTGTACAGTTTCCGCGCCCGGTACCGGCCGAGCGTCACGAGCCGGGGGATCGCCCGCAGGATATCCTCGGCATCGAACTGGCTTGTCACCGCCCCGGTCCGGTAATCGATCCGGCTCGCGATCGTCCCCCCGGTGCTGACAATCGAGAGCGCCGGGAGCGCATCGTCCTGGGTCACCCGTACCGCGGGCAGAGAGACTCCATCGGGACGGGAAAGAAACCGTACAACGGCCGGATCGATCCCGATGTTGTACCCGCTGTCCAGTTTCACGACTGCCATGTCTTCGTACCCGGTAATGTATGTTCCCTGGCGCTCTCCCGAACCGTGGCGGAAGAGGACACGGTCGCCGGACTGAAATTCACTGCTCACGGGAGATCCTCCGCGCGTCCCTGATCAGGGCATCGATGCTCTGCCGGACAGATTCCGCTGCGTGCTCCTGCGCCTCGCGATCGGCGTCGAGCCTCGTTCGCCGGAGAGCGATGGCAGCCCGGACCGTTGCCGGTGACGGGGCCCCGGTCGCTTTCTTCTGGTCCAGGCTTTTCCTGACATCGAGCGCATCCCTGACCTCCCCCTCGGTGAGCCCTCTCGTCGAGAGGGATGATCCAGTCATCTCAACGGCCGCAGCATCGAGGGCCGCAAGCGCGAGGCTCCCGCTCCTTGCCGCCCTCCCCACGATACTGTGTGCTGTGCGGAAGGGCAGGTCATAGTTCCGGACCAGCATGTCTGCGAGATCGGTCGCAGTCGAGAAGCCCTTCCCTGCCTCATCATCCATACGGACGGGATCAAAGGATGCTGTAGCGAGCATTCCGGCAAGGAGGCTCGTGCTGTGCTTTGCGTCCCGGACACCCCGCCAGAGAACAGGGGTCAGTTCCTGGAGGTCACGGTTGTAGCTCATGGGGAGCCCTTTCACCGTGGCGAAGGCAGCCGTGCAGGCCCCGAGGACCGATGCGGCCTTGGCACGCATGATCTCGGCCGTGTCCGGGTTCTTCTTCTGGGGCATGATCGAGCTCGTTGAACAGTAGGAGTCATCGAGTGAGACGAACCGGACAAACGAGGAGGACCAGATCACCAGTTCCTCGCACAGCCTGCTCACCCCCGTCATCATGATGGCGAGGTCGCCAAGGACTTCGAGCGCGAAGTCACGCGAGGCAACTGCATCCATGGTGTTTCCGATCACCCCGTCAAATCCCAGGAGGGCTGCGGTGTACTCCCGGTTGATCGGGTACCCGGTGGATGCGAATGCTGCGGCACCGAGCGGAGAACAGTTGACCCGCGCCAGTGCCCCGGTGAGACGATCGGCGTCCCGGGAGAACATCTGCTCGTATGCGAGCAGATGGTGGGCGAGCGTGGTGGGCTGGGCATGCTGGAGGTGCGTAAACCCGGGCATCACCGTCTCCTGGTGCTGATCGGCAATGGCAAGGAGGGTCTCGCGGAGCCGCCCGAGTATCGCGAGCTGCCGGAGCAGGTCTTCCCGGAGCCGGATCCTGATGCATGCGGCGACTTCATCATTCCGGGACCGCCCCATGTGCATGCGGCCGCCCACGTCCTCCCCGAGCGTCGCTACCAGGTGGGCTTCGATCCCGGCATGCACATCCTCGAACCGGTCATCAAACGCTGATTCCGGGATGCCGTCATCATAGAGCGAGAGGAGTGCTGATAGGAGCGAACGGGCAGATCCGGGATCAAGGATCCGCTGTTTTGAAAGCATCATGACATGCGCGATATCGACAAGGATATCGGCATCGGCGAGGTGGCGATCCGCCATCATCGAGGAGAGGAATTGCATCATCTCCCCTGATCGTTCCCCTGCCAGGCGCCCTCTCCGTACCACGTCGTTTGGCATCCGCATACAACCTCTGGTACGTCTGTGACGCGAAAAAAGATTAAAGCCATGCCTTGCGTGCAGCGAGCTCGATGGCACGCTGGACCGATTCGCGCGGGATGATGGTGGCGACCGGGATATGGACGAGCTGTTCAATGACACTCGAGACGATTGGGGCACAGACGATGGCTGTCGCACCCTCCCGCTCTGCCCGGACTGCAGCAACGATGGCGTCCTCCATAGTATGCACCGGGTACTCACGGACGCGGATCCGGTGACCATCCACCTCGGCATTCCGCTCCTGGACGGTATCCAGCACCGGGCGGGCAGCGATGAGACCGATGAATTCCCCTTCTCCTGAGCGCTCAAACTGGCGGAGTGCATGCACGACCAGCCGGAGCGTGGAGAGGTTCGGTGATCGCTGGCCGTGCAGGATCTTGTAGAGCGAACTCTGGGCAATTCCGCTCTTCTCTGAGAGTTCCCGCACACTGATCCGGAGATCATTCTTCATGATATGGTTCAATGCCCGGACAAACTCCTGGTCTGAGAGGAGGGCTGCGCGCATGAGACGGTTGATGGGGTCGGTGAGAACCATAGTGCTGTACAGAAAGGATAATCCATCTCCCACTATATCACTATTGTCCAAAACTTGTTCCGGGAGTTCCACTGTTTTGGACTTGATTAGATATTAATTATCCTTATTGTATAGAATATATCTTTATTTATTACATATGTCCAGTTTAATTGGCTCAATAAGAGAGTTTATACTATGCAAGCCCCTCACCAAGTATATATGAAATTTTCACTGCATATCATGCTTGCCACTCTCGTGGCCATCGGACTCGTCATTGCCGGTTGCACCACTCCGGGTCCATCCGCTGAACCCGAAGTCACGATCCTGTACACCCGGGGGACCGGGCCGATGCCGACCCTCCTTGCGACCGACCAGATTGACGGGTACATTGCATGGCAGCCGTTCGTTGAAGTGGCACCCCTTGCCGGGATAGGGAAGGTCCTCGCGTATTCAGGCGACCTCCCTCCCGCAGGGAAATGGCAGAACCACCCCTGCTGCGTGTTTGCTGCCCGACAGGACGCGATTGAGAACAGTCCGGACCTGACAAACGCCCTGACTGCTGCCCTTGTGCTCTCGACCCGGTATATAGAGCAACATCCCAATGAGAGTGCAGAGATCGTCGCTGACTGGCTTGCCGGGAAGGGCAATTTCACGTACGGGGACATCTCCGTCTCGTCAGTCGAGGTACTCCAGCGGGCATTCCCGACCGTTAAATTCGTCAACCCCCCCACTGACGACTGGAAGAGGGACCAGCTCGAGTTCGTATACGCCCAGCGTGAACTCGGACTCCTGAGCGGGTCGCTTATGAGCAGCACGGACCCGGAATCCCTGGACCTCCTCTTCGACAGCCGGCCGTACTATGCAGCTGCCGCCATGATCGAATCCGGGACTATCATCACTCCGCCGGCCCAGACTCGCCAGGTCGGGGTCGGGTACCTGTTGTCAGACCACCATGCTGCCCTCTTTGTTGCGGTCAAGAACTGGCAGTACTTCGAAGAGACGTATGGCATCGCGATAAAACCCCGCGACCTGACCGCTTCCCGCCCCGAGATCGCTGACCTGATGGTGAACGGTCAACCGGTTGCCGAGCTGAAGCTGATCTCTGCCGATGCAGGCCCGCAGCTGATGCAGCTTGCTGCAACCAATACCATCGCATACGCCCTGGTCGGCAACCCCCCGGCAATCGCAGCTATCGATAAAGACACCCCGGTGAAGATCATCATGGCCGTGAACTTGGAAGGCTCCGGCGTGGTGATTGCAGATGATGCGCCGGCAGATGACTGGGAGAGCTTCGTGGAGTGGGCAGAGAGCCGCTCTGCACAGGGCAAACCCGTGATAATCGCCGCACCGGGGAAAGGGTCTATCCAGGATGTCCTGATCCGCTCTGCCCTGGAAGAGAGTGGTTTATCAGTGAAGGAAGGATAACCTTTTCAGGATTATGAGGAGGCCAATCTCCACCTTTCTCCTCCCGGTCCTTCTTATCCTGGGCTGGGAGGTTGCAGCGCACGTGATTGCGAACCCGTTCGTACTCCCCTCACTCACAACAGTCACGCCGATCCTCCTCCATCCGTTCTCACCCGCCTATACGCTGGGGAGCGGGAGTCTCATTGACAATGCCCTTGCGAGCCTGTACCGGGTCGCGATCGGGTTCCTCCTTGCAGCCCTGGTTGCTATCCCGCTCGGGATCGGGATGGGCCGCTCCCGCTTCATGCACGATCTCCTCGACAGTACGATCGAGCTCCTCCGGCCCATCCCGCCGCTCGCATGGGTCCCGCTCGCCCTCGCCTGGTTCAAGATCGGACTGGTCTCGATCACGTTCATCATCCTGATCGGGGCGTTCTTCCCCATCCTCCTGAACACTATCGACGGGGTGAAATCCGTCAAGAAGACCTGGGTTGAAGTTGCCGAGACACTCGGGGCGCGTGAACGGGATGTGCTGCTCAAGGTAGTCCTGCCGGGGTCTGCCCCGACCGTCTGGACCGGACTCCGGGTCGGTTTCGGGATCGCCTGGATGTGCCTGGTCGCTGCCGAGTGGCTCCCGGGAACCACCCGGGGTCTCGGGTACCTCATCCTCCATGCCTACAACTTCGGGCAGACCAACCTGATCATTGCCGGGATGGTGGTGATCGGGGTGATCGGGATCCTGATCGACCAGGTGTTCCGGGCCGGTGAGCACCGGTGGTTCTCATGGAGGGCACTCGAACGATGACCGATCCCCTGCCGACGGAGCGGTTGAGCCTGCCATGACGCTCGAGATCCGCAACCTCGCAAAGGAGTTCCCCGTCCCGGGGCAGGACTCCATCCGTGCCCTGTCAGGCATCTCGCTCTCGCTCGCTCCCAAGGAGTTCGTCTCGGTACTCGGGCCTTCCGGGTGCGGGAAGACCACGCTGCTGCGCATTGTTGCCGGACTCGATGGGGCTACCTCCGGGTGTATCGAACTGAACGGAGAGGTTGTCGATCGCCGGAGCTCCAAGATGGCCATGATATTCCAGGAGTATTCCCTCTATCCCTGGAGGACTGTTCTCGATAATATCACGTTCGGGATCGAGATGCAGAATGTCGGGAAACGCCCGGCACGGGAAGCAGCACTCACCTACCTGCACCTCGTCGGCCTGGATGATTTTGCCGACCGGTACCCCTATGAACTATCCGGCGGGATGCGGCAGCGGGTCGCCGTTGCCCGTGCCCTCGCTATCGAGCCCGAGATCCTCCTGATGGATGAACCGTTCGGTGCGCTCGATGCACAGACCCGGAACATGCTCCAGAAGGAACTCCTCGAGATATGGGAGAAGACGGAAAAGACCATTCTCTTCGTGACGCACAGCGTGGACGAGGCGGTCTTCCTCTCAGACCGCATCGTGGTGCTCACCGAGCGGCCGGGCCGGATCCGCGAGATCGTTGACATCCCCCTTCCCCGGCCACGGGACAGGACCAGCCCGGAGTTCGCGCGGATACGCAGGCACGTCCTCCATCTCATCAGCGAGAGCGGGCAGCCAAAGGAAGATTTAAGAGTATATCCCGCCTCTTTATAAAGAACCGAGAGCATAGAGGAGTGACCGACAGATGGTACGAAAACCAGCCAAAATGTACAGGAATCTGGCAAAGAAGGCATATACACGGAGAGAATACATGGGCGGAGTGCCCGGGAGCAAGATTGTCCAGTTCGATATGGGTAACCTCTCCCAGGAGTTCCCGCTCGAACTGAACCTGGTTGTTGAGGAGACCTGCCAGATACGCCACACTGCACTTGAAGCAGCACGCATCAGTATCAACCGCAAGCTGCTCAAGGAGATCGGGAGGATGAATTTCCATCTCAAGATCCGCGTCTTCCCCCACCATGTGCTGCGTGAGAACAAGCAGGCTACCGGTGCCGGGGCGGACCGTGTCTCTGAAGGGATGCGGCTGGCATTCGGCAAGGCGGTCGGGACCGCTGCGCGAGTGATGAAGGACCAGGTTGTCTTCACCACGTACACTACTCCCCAGTACCTGGACAAGGCAAAGGTGGCCATGAAGGCTGGCTCCCACAAACTCCCCTCACCTGCATATTTCACCATCATTGAACGAAACCCCCCCCGGTCACCCGACACCCCTGTGGCAGGCGACACTGCCTGAACCGGGAGCCGGTACCCTCACCCCCTGCTTTTTTTATAAATTACACCGGACAGAAACGATTATAGATTTTCTTCTCCGAGTACTGATGATGGTGTATCCGGCAGGAGATCCGCTGTACAGGGCAGTTGCTGCAGCAACATGCCGTGCGTTCCGGCAGGCCGCGACCACCCTCCCTCCCGATGTGGTCCGTGCGCTGCAGCGTGCCCGGGACACCGAGACCTCTGCGATTGCCCGGAATGAACTGGGCACTATCCTCGAAAATGTCACCCTTGCAGAACAGACCGGTCGCCCCCTCTGCCAGGATACCGGTGTGCCCGTCGTGTACCTCACGCTCCCGCCCCACGTCCCGTTCACCGATGAACTCATCCAGGCAGTAACCGAAGGTGTGCGGCAGGCAACCAGGGTCGTCCCGCTCCGGCCAAACGTTGTATCTCCCTGCACGCGCCACAACTCCCGCGACAATTGCGGCCCGGGGATGCCCGCGGTCCATGTCCATCCCGGCGAGCGGCTCACCGTCACCGCGCTCCCGAAAGGTGCCGGGGCTGAGAACATGTCGCGCCAGGCCATGCTCCTGCCGACCGAACAGGACCAGATTCCGCGGTTCGTTGCAGAGACCATGCTGATTGCCGGAGGACGCCCCTGTCCGCCGGTTGTCCTCGGGGTAGGGATCGGCAGCACGTTCGACGGCTCCGCAGCGCTCGCAAAGGAGGCGCTCCTTCTGCCGATCGATGCTATGGACCCGTTCGAACAGGAACTCTGCGATGCGGTCAATGCACTCGGGATCGGCCCTATGGGGCTCGGGGGGAAGACCACGGCACTGGCGGTGAAGGTGAAGACCGCTGGGTGCCATACCGCTTCGCTCCCGGTCGCCGTGAATGTCCAGTGCTGGGCTGCACGCCGGGCAACCGTGGAGGTGACCTGGTGAAGACCGTGGCGCTCTGTACGCCGCTCGGCGATGAAGTCCTCGGGCTCGCCGCGGGTGACCGCGTGACCCTCTCCGGCATCGTGTACACGGCCCGTGATGAGGCCCACATCAGGATGCAGGAAGAGGGGATTCCCTTCGACCCCGATGGTGCAGCGATCTACCACTGCGGGCCGGTCATCCGGGAAGCGCTGGGTCCAATCTGGCTCTGTTTCATTCTGGGCTGCCAACGACTTCTGTGCGGAGGGATTGGCTGCCTGCGCCCCAAGCGCAAATTCACCTGTGGCACTCGCCAAGGAAAACAAGGTACCAAAAGCGATCAACAAAACCGCG
>ENA-ORXD01002413-ORXD01002413.1-sediment-metagenome-genome-assembly--contig:-NODE-2413-length-12533-cov-3.999277_pt1 | contig 12533 bp, 12 predicted proteins | sample MGYA00237862_ERZ511471 | MGnify/ENA metagenome assembly ERZ511471 | reverse complement strand
CTGCCATATTGTATAGTGGAAGTTGCACCTTATTTACTCCTGTTAACCTTCTTGACCACAACCAGGCCCTTGGCCATCCCAGGCACGGCGCCCCTGACCATCAACAGGTTGCGTTCAGCGTCTGCTTTGATAACTTCGAGGTTTCGCACAGTGACCTGCGCCGTGCCCATGTGTCCGGCCATCTTCTTGCCTTTCAGCACGCGGCCGGGAGTAGTGCCGGAACCAATGGAACCGGGTGCCCGGTGCCGGTCGGATTGACCGTGGGTTTTAGGACCGCCGGCAAAACCGTGGCGTTTTACCACTCCGGCAAAACCCCGCCCTTTGGATACACCCGTAATATCGACTTTGTCGCCGGTATTAAACAGAGTGACATCTATACTGTCGCCTTCGTTCAAACCTTCACCCGAATCAATGCGTATTTCTTTGAGGTAACGCATTTTGCCCATGTCTTTACAGTGACCCTGTACGGCCCGGGTGACACGCTTGGCTTCGCCGAACCCCAGCTGGGCTGCATTGTAGCCGTCGACGGCTTCATTCTTCAGCTGAACAACCTTGCAGGGTCCGGCTTCGATGAGCGTTACCGCCTCGGCCTTGCCGTTTTCGTTAAATATCTGGGTCATACCCAGCTTGCGACCTAATATACCTGTTAACATCAACTTAACCTTTTATAATTTAATATCGATACTGACCCCGGCCGGAAGATTCAGCTCGGTAAGGGAATCAACGGTTTTCGAGGTGGTTTCCATAATATCTATGAGCCGTTTATGGGTCCTGATCTCAAAGTGCTCCTGCGAGTCTTTGTCGATAAACGGGGAGCGCGTAACCGTATAGCGGTTCATGCGCGTGGGCAAAGGTATCGGCCCGACAACGGTTGCCCCCGTCCGTTCCAACGCGCTAACAATCTGCTGCGCCGCCTGGTCCAGAACCTTGTGGTCAAAAGCCTTGAGTTTGATTCTAATTTTCTGTTTTGCCATATTCTTTCCTGATCGCTTACTTTAACTGAGCCAGTACCGACTCGGGCACTTCCTGATATTCGTGAAATTCCAGGGCGTAGGTAGCCCGCCCCTGTGTTATGGACCTTAATATGGTGGCATACCCGAATGTTTCCGCCAGTGGCACCAGCGCCTTTACGGTTACGGTATCGCCGGTGGTATCAATCCCCTGGATCTGTCCCCTTCTCGAGTTCAGATCACCAATTATATCACCCAGGAAGCCTTCAGGGCTAACCACTTCCATTTTCATGACCGGCTCGAGCACCACGGTGCCTGACCTGGCAAGCGCTTCCTTGAATGCAATGGAGCCGGCCATCTTATAGGCCATTTCGGATGAGTCAACATCATGATAGCTGCCATCGACTACGGTAGCCTTGATGTCCACTACCGGGTAACCTTTCAGGCCGCCGGTTTCGGTTGCTTCTTTTATGCCTCCCCCGGCTGCTGAAATAAAGGTGCGCGGGATGGAGCCGCCCTTGATTTTATCTTCGAATATAAAACCGGCATTTCTTTCCAGGGGTTCAAACTCGACCCACACGTGGCCGTACTGGCCGTGCCCGCCTGACTGACGCACGAACTTGCCTTCGGCTTTCACCTTGCGTTTGAGCGCTTCCTTGAAAGCAACCCGCGGGTTGCCCACCTGGGCGCTTACCTTGTATTCACTCATCATGCGGCTGACAATTACATCAAGATGCAATTCACCCATACCGGATATTACGGTCTGGCCGGTTTCGTTATTGTATGAAACGCGGAATGTCGGGTCTTCTTCAGCCAGTTTTTGCAGAGCCTGGCCCATCTTGTCCTGGTCAGCCCGGCTTTTGGGTTCGATGGCTACGGAAATCACCGGTTCGGGAAATTTGATGGATTCGAGCAATATGGGCTGGGTCATGGTGCAGAGGGTATCACCGGTAAAGGTATTTTTCAATCCCATGGTAGCAATTATGGCACCGGCATCGGCCTCTTCCAGTTCTTCGTAGCGGTTGGCGTTCATGAGTACCAGGCGACCGATGCGTTCCCGCTGCTGCTTGGTAGCATTATATACCTGGGAACCCTCTTTGAGCTTGCCCGAATAAACCCTGAGATATACCAGCCGGCCGATAAAGGGGTCGGCTACCACCTTGAAAGCCAGCGCGGAAAACGGCGCTTCGTCGCTGACGGGCCGTACTACTCCTTCCCCGCTGTTAATGTCAATGGCTGTAACCGGAGGCATGTCCAGAGGAGAAGGCAAGTAGTCGACAACCGCATCCAGCAGCAGGGTGACGCCCTTGTGCTTCAGGGCGCTGCCGCACAACACCGGGATAGCCTTGTTGGCCAGCGTTACGTTCCTGATTGCTTTCTTTATCTGCTCGGCAGAGATTTCTCTGCCTTCAAGATAGCTGTTCATTATATGGTCGTCTTCTTCGGAAAGGGTTTCGATCAATTCCTGCCGGTACCGGGCTACGCGTTCCCGTTCTCCGGCCGGTATTTCACCTTCTTCATATTTGCCGTCTTTTTCTCCGGTCATAAATAAAGCGCGGTTGGAAACCAGGTCCACCACGCCTGCAAAAGTATCCTCTTTGCCAATGGGGCACTGCACGGCCATCGGTTTGGCTGCGAGCCGCTCCCGGATCATCTTTATACAACGTTCAAAATTGGCTCCGGTCCGGTCCATTTTATTGATAAAACAAATGCGCGGCACTCCATATCTATTAGCCTGCCGCCAGACTGTTTCGGACTGAGCTTCGACTCCGGAGACGGCATCGAAAACAACAACGCCGCCATCCAGGACCCTCAGGCTGCGTTCGACTTCGGCAGTAAAATCCACGTGGCCGGGAGTATCGATAATATTGATGCGGTGGTCCTGCCAGTAACAGGTGGTAGCTGCCGAAACGATTGTTATACCCCTCTGCTTCTCAAGGTCCATCCAGTCCATCACTGTGGTGCCTTCATCAACCTGGCCTATTTTGTAGGTGCGGCCGGTATGAAACAGTATCCGTTCGGTAACGGTAGTCTTACCGGCGTCGATATGGGCAATAATGCCAATATTGCGTATTTTTTCTAGTGGGTAATTTCTGGGCATACTTCTACTTTCACAGGGTAACTCGAGCGCGAGCCCCTTTTCATTCACCTTAACTGCCACTTCTATTTCATCTGTTTTTTCATGTTCTGAACCGGAGTTTACCAGCGATAGTGAGCAAAAGCCCGGTTGGCTTCGGCCATCTTGTGGGTTTCTTCCCTCTTCTTCACCGCGGCACCCTGCCCTTTATAAGCGTCGAGTATTTCCGCGGCCAGCTTTTCCGCCATGGAATGGCCGCTGCGGCTCCTTGAAGCTTTTAAAATCCAGCGCATTGCCAGAGAGGTATTGCGGCCCTGCCTTACTTCTACCGGCACCTGGTAAGTAGCACCACCGACACGCCGGGGCCTTACTTCGACCAGAGGTGTAACGTTGGTGAAGGCCGCTTCCATAACCGACAGCGGCTCCTTGCTTTCTTTATCTTCCAGAATATCCATGGCTCCGTATACGACTCTTTCGGCTATGCTTTTCTTGCCGCCGTACATTATTTTATTAATAAGCAAAGCTATCAGCAGGCTGCCGTATTTGGCATCCGGCAATAGTTGTCTTTTCTTTATTTGTGCTCTTCTTGGCATTTATCTTCTCCTGCCCTATGCAGCTTTCTTGGGTCGCTTGGCGCCGTATTTGCTTCGTCCCTGCTTGCGGTTGTTTACGCCGCTGGCATCCAGCGCGCCACGCACAATATGATATCTGACACCAGGCAGATCGGGCACGCGGCCGCCGCGTATAAGCACCACCGAGTGCTCCTGGAGGTTATGGCCTTCGCCGGGAATATAAGCGGTAACTTCAATCTGGTTGGTGAGTCTTACCCTGGCAATTTTTCTCAGAGCCGAGTTGGGCTTTTTTGGCGTGGTGGTTTTAACCTGCACGCAAACGCCCCGCTTCTGGGGCGAGCCTTTGCGGCCTTTACTGGTCCGGTTTTTTAAAGCGTTAAAGGTATACCGGAGCGCCGGCGTTTTGGTTTTTTCAGTAACCTTTTCGCGCCCTTTTCTGACTAGTTGATTTACCGTGGGCAAATTTTTCCCCCTTAAAATACAGGCAATTTGAAAAATCCAAAGGATGAGGCAAGCCCATCCTTTGCACTATAAAGGACTAACTTATCGTTAGCCCTTTATTCTAACCGCCCTAGTGATAAGCAACAGCCTATAAGAATAGCACAGCCAATTTGTCAGTGTCAAGCATAATTTGCTTTGCTTACGTTGCCAAAAACCGGGAAATCATAACACAACCCAGGTTCGATTGACAAGTTGGAAAGGCGGTGTTACAATTTTGCCGGTTTGGATACCGAAAAGGCTGCAATGAACAATACGCACGAAATGAATACCTGGTTTTGGGGATACTATTATTTTACCCCTGCGCTCGTCGGGAGGGCCGGTTTGTAATTGCTTTGACCCAGGTAAAATTATCGGCAGACAACCCTCCCTGAGCGGAGGGTTTTTTATTATAATGGTTTGGTTAAATATCAGGAGGCGTAACAATGATCATAATGCGCAAGGGGGCATCCCGGGAAGAAATTGCCGGTGTGGTAAACGACCTCAAGATGCACGGGCTGGGTGCGGATGTCTCCACCGGTGAAATACGAACTGTCATCGGCATCATAGGGGATGAAACCAAGATTTCAGCAACTCACCTTGAAACCCTCCCCGGCGTCAAGGAAGTAAAACTAATCGAAACGCCCTATAAGCTCATTAACCGTGAGTACTCTACCCTTTTCGACGGCAAAGCGGAAAGCCGGGTTGTGAAAATCGGCAAAGTCGAAATCGGCGGCGCCCAGCCGGTTTTCATGGCCGGACCGTGTGCCATCGAGAGTAAAAGTCAGCTCATGACCATTGCTGAAGGTGTAAAATCAGCCGGCGCCCACATGCTGCGCGGCGGGGTATTCAAACCACGCAGTTCCGTCCATTCCTTTCAGGGACTGGGTTCCACCGATGAAAGCGCCCGGGAAGCTCTCGGCTGGCTTAAAGAGGCGGGGGACAAATACGGTATGCCGGTTGTAACCGAAGTCAGGGGTGAATCCCAGGTTGACATTGTTTGCGAATATGCCGATGTTATCCAGATCGGCTCGCGCAATATGTACAACCAGGACTTACTGATACAGGCGGCCCGAACCGGCAAGCCGGTGCTTTTAAAACGCCATTTCGGCGCCAGTATCGAAGAGTTTCTGTCATTTGCCGAATATATAGCCGCCTCCGGAAACAAGGATGTCATTCTATGCGAGAGAGGAATCCTGCCAGTGGGCCGGGGCAAGAGCTTTACCCGTTATACTCTTGACCTGCAGGCGGTGCCAGTGGTACAAAAGGAAACCTATTTACCTATTGTAGTAGATCCGTCACATGCTGCCGGACGAAAGGACCTGGTAATGACCATGAGCCTTGCCGCCATCGCCGCCGGGGCTTCCGGCCTTGAAATCGAAGTTCACAACAATGCCAAGGAAGCCAGGTGCGACGGCCAGCAAATGATCACCCCCGGCGAATTGGGCCGCCTGATAGAAGCCTGCCGGCGCTTGAATGAAAGCCTCCAGCCTTTCCGCATGGCCGGCACAGGAGATAAATGCACGAGTTAGAGCTTGACACCCGTTCCCGCCACCGGTGCCGCATTTACATAGGCCGGGGTTTGCTTAAAGGCTGCGGCCGGTTGTTCAGCCAAGCCGGCACTTCGAAAAGAGTGGTGATCATAACGGATTCCAATGTCGGCCGGTTGTATAGCGGAATCCTGGTACGGGAAATGACTGATGCGGGGCTGCAGGTGGATGTCATCACCTTCCCTGCCGGAGAAGAACAAAAAACCCTGCAGACCGCTGCCGGCATTTACCGGCAGCTGGCCTCGCTCTACGCCGACCGCACGACAGCCGTCACCGCCCTGGGAGGCGGAGTGGCAGGGGACCTTGCAGGATTTGTAGCGGCGACTTACCTGAGAGGTCTGCCGCTTATACAGGTGCCCACTTCTTTGCTGGCCCAGGTAGATTCCAGTATCGGCGGTAAAACAGCCGTCAATCAAGAACAGTTAAAAAACCAGATAGGGGCGTTTCACCAGCCGGCGCTGATATTAAGTGACTCCTCCACCCTGGAGTCTCTGCCGGAGAGCGAATATATCAACGGAATGGCGGAAGTGATCAAAAGCGCCGCCATCGGCGATGCCGAGCTGTTCAGCATACTGGAAAACAACCCCGCCGCAGTGGTTGCCCGGGAGGGGGAACTGGTTGATGAAATCATATACCGTGCCGCCAGGGTCAAGGTGGCGGCAGTATCTACAGATGAAAGGGACGCCGGAGACAGGCAACTGCTCAACTTCGGCCATACCATCGGCCATGCCATCGAAACCTGCTCCGGTTTCAACATCAGCCATGGCCGGGCAGTAGCCATAGGCATGGTCAAGGCAGCCCGTATATCCTGCTCCCTGGGCTTGCTTGGCTCAAGTGATTTTCAGAGGCTCAAGAGCCTGATAAAAACCATCGGCCTGCCGGTGACACTGCCGGAAATCGACCCGGTCCGGCTAATCGACGCGATGCGCCACGATAAAAAGATTAATGATGGTAAATTGAAATTTGTCCTGCTCAGAAGGCTGGGGGAATCCGTAATAAGCGGGGACGTTGCTTTTGATGATATTGAAAAGGTTCTTGCCGCTGCCGATGAATAGACCGCGTATCTGTACTGTGCTTACTACCGCAGAACCCGGAATATTAAAGGAAGTCGCCGGTGTTACCGACCTCTACGAATTACGCCTGGACCTGATCGGAAAAGACTGGCAAAAGCTTCCCCCTCACATAGATAAACCATGGATAGCTACCTGCCGGCCGGTCAGCGAGGGCGGGACATGGAATAGAAGCGAACAGGAACGCAGCTATGAACTCTTGCAGGCCTGCCGGGCGGGAGCTTCTATAGCGGATATCGAACTATCCTCACCCTTGCTCGACAAATTAGCTCCTCAAGTTAAAAGAACCGCCAGGCTGCTTCTATCCTACCATAATTACACACTGACACCCCCGATCGGAGAGCTTGCCGAGATGGCAAAGCAGGCATTTGATTGCGGGGCAGATATCGTTAAGATCGCCACCACCGCCCGCTGCCTGGAAGATAACCTTGTCGTGCTCAAACTGGCCCGGAGTTTTAAAAACCGGGAAGTGGTCAGCCTGGCAATGGGCGAAACCGGTGTATGTTCCCGAATACTCGGGCCGTTATCCGGCAGCGCCTTTACCTATGCTGCCGCCGCTCAAGGGCGCGAATCAGCATCCGGCCAGCTTACCGCCATCCAGCTCAGAAAAATATATTCGATGTTTGAACTAGAATGAAAACCATACCCCAAATCTGTGCCCTTCTGGGCAACCCGGTAGAACACAGCCTTTCACCGGCAATGCACAACAGTGCATTCCGGGACAAGGGGCTGGATTATACTTATCTGGCTTTTAAGGTTACGCAAGAACAGCTTAAAACCGCCATAGACGGAGTAAGAGCCCTGGGATTCAAAGGCCTGAATATCACTATCCCCCACAAGATGAAAGTGATCCCACTGCTGGACGAACTGGACCCGCTGAGCCAGCGTATCGGTGCGGTAAATACCGTCGTAAATATCAACGGCAAACTGAAAGGTTATAATACCGATGCCGCCGGTTTTATGCGCGCCCTCGAGGACAAGGGTATAGACCCGGCAGGAAAAAACACGGTCATACTGGGCGCAGGAGGGGCCGCCATGGCGGTAGCTTACGCTCTGGCGGAAGCGGGATCAGGCATCATCGTGTTAAACCGCCTGGCCAGGCTGAACGAAGCTGTCTGTTTGACCCGCAACCTGCCCTCACGGCCCGGCAAGGCTGCCCGGGCTCTTGCCCTGAACCCGGAAAACCTTGCCGTCAGCCTGGAGAAAGCCGATATACTGGTAAACGCCACCAGTGCCGGCATGTACCCGAAAATGGAAGAAAACCTGGTACCTTCCAAGCTGATACGACCTGAAATGACGGTTTTTGACCTGGTCTACAACCCGCTCCAGACCCGGCTGATGTCGGAAGCTGCCAGCTCAGGAGCCAGGACCATCAACGGCCTTGAAATGCTGGTATGGCAGGGAGCGCTGGCTTTTGAACTCTGGACCGGCCTGGCAGCCCCGGTCGGAGTAATGCGGTCTCAGGCCTTGAAAGCGCTGGGTGGAGAACCGCAAAATCCGGCCGGCAGGCGGACTCCCGCCGGCGCCGCCTCTTTGCCAAGCAGCATCGCCCTGATTGGCTTCATGGGCTCAGGCAAGACCACGGTTGCCAGGATACTGGCTGAAACTACCGGCAAGCGCCTGGTTGAACTGGACAGGGTAATCGAAATCAATGCCGGGACTTCGATCCCTGAGATATTTGCCCGTAAAGGAGAAACCGGTTTTCGGGAAATTGAAATCGAATCGGTAAGGGAAATCTCTTCCGGTCGCAATCAGGTGATCTCGTGCGGCGGAGGGGTTGTGCTGAATAAAATCAATATGGACCGGCTCAAGGAATCAGCCCTCATCTGTTACCTGGAAGTAAGCCCTGAAGCGATAATGTCCAGGATGCAGAGCCAGGATATAGAAAAACCGGTACTTAAAGACCCGGGCGATACAGAGGAGGTTGTCCGGTTGCTGGGCTTCCGGGAACCATTTTACCGGGCTTATGCCGATATTGTCATAAACAGCACCGGGCTTTCAGCGGAAGAAACCGCTGAGCGAATAATTGAAAAGCTGGCAAGCCATGCGCGCGATGATTGAAAAAAGCCGGGTCACAGGCAGAATACCGGCGCCTGCGTCCAAGAGTTACACCATCAGGGCTCTTATATGTGCAGGCATGGCCGGGGGCGCTTCCTGCATTTCGGGCGCTCTTGAGTCAGATGACACAAAAGCGGCAGTGGGAATCCTGAAAAACCTGGGCGCCGGGCTGCGCCAGGAAAAAGACGGCCTGGTCGTATCCGGAGGCAACCTCGCCCCGGCAAAAGTCGAGCTTGACTGTGGCGATTCAGCCGCTTCGTTACGCTTTTTTTCAGCCGTTTGCGCCACTCTGCCGGGCAAATCAGTTCTGGTTTCCAGCCCTGGCCTGGCCCGCAGGCCGGTTAAATCCTTGCTTGAGATCATTAATAAAATGGGGGCTGTTTGCCTCGTTGAAGAAAACCGGGTTATTATAAACGGCGGCTGTCTGCATGGCGGCCTCTATAACCTTGAAGGTGACATCAGTTCTCAGTTCATTTCGGCTTTGCTGCTGGCTGCACCGCGTATCTGCCACGGTGCTGCCTTTGTGCTGGACAGCCCGCCCCGGTCACGCCCCTATATAGATATGACCCTGGAAACCCTGGGGCGATTCGGAATCAGCGTTAATAGGGCACCGGATTATACCTGTTTCAGTATTGCCCCGCAAAGCTTCCAACCCGCCAACATATCGATTGAAGGAGACTGGTCCTCTGCCTCTTATCTGCTGGCCCTGGGAGCCGTCACCGGCGAAGTCAGCGTGGAAGGGCTGAACCTGTTAAGCCTTCAGGCAGACAAAGCCATCCTTATGATGCTGAATAAAATGGGGGCCGCCATCCTGCCCGATGCCGGCTCCGTTACCACCAGGGTATCCAGGCTGAACGCCATCGATGCCGACATGAGCCAGTGCATCGACCTGCTGCCTACCATGGCCTGTTGCCTGGCCGTGGCGGAAGGCAAGGGATGCCTGCGCGGTATTTCCCGGGCCCGCCTCAAGGAATCCAACCGGGTCGAAGCGCTTCGCCGCGGACTGGAAAGCATGGGTATAAAAACCGAAGAGGACGAAGACAGCCTGACCATATGGGGCGGCAGCCCTGAAGGGGCGGTAATCGACAGCTACAATGATCACCGTATCGCCATGGCTTTCGCCGTGGCAGGGTTATGCGCAGGCAATACCGTTATAGAACGGGCAGAATGTGTATCTAAAACCTACCCGCGATTCTGGCACGACTTGATTCGGCTGGGGGGAAAGGTGAGGCTGCAAGATGAGTAATACCATCGGCAAACTGTTCAGAATAACGAGCTTCGGAGAAAGCCACGGCCGGCTGATCGGGGTGGCTGTAGACGGCTGCCCTGCCGGCTTGAAAATCAACATGGACGGCATAAGTTCCATGCTGCAGAGACGGCATCCTTCGGGAGCAGGCGATACGGCCAGGCGCGAACCGGATAAACCGGAGATCCTTTCCGGTATATTAAACGGGATTACCACCGGGGCTCCTGTAACCCTGGTGGTTGCCAACGAGGATATAGATTCTTCACCCTACGGCCAGGCCCTCCGGATTCCCCGGCCCGGCCATGCCGATCTGGCAGCCGGAGTGAAATACGGCGGTTTTGCCGATCACCGGGGCGGCGGCCGTTTTTCAGGCAGAATCACCGCCGGGTTCGTACTGGCCGGAGCCCTGGCCAAGCAGCTGCTTGCCGCCTGCGGCATCGAAGTGCTGGCCCACACGGTTGAAATCGGAGGCATCCTCGCCGGGCAGGCGAGTCTGGAACAAATACGCAATGCCCCCCGGCAAAACGAACTCTCCTGCGCCCACAGCGATTCAGCGGCGAACATGCTTCGGCTTATCCGTCAAACCAGGCAAGAGGCAGATTCCGTGGGAGGAATCATCGAAATCATCGGCCTGGGCTTACCGGCAGGCCTCGGCGAACCGGTGTTTGACACCCTTGACGGAGATATTGCCAAAGCCCTGTTTGCCGTACCGGCAGTAAAGGGCGTCGAGTTCGGCGCCGGGTTCGATGCGGCCAGGTTAAAAGGTTCCCGGAACAATGACCCGTTTATAATTGAAGACGGCCGTATACGAACTGCAACCAACAACGCCGGAGGTGTTGCCGGCGGCATGAGTACAGGCATGCCCCTTCAGATCAGGGTTGCTATAAAACCCACTCCGTCAATTTCAAAATCCCAGGACTCGGTGGACCTCAAAACCTGCCGGCCGGCAACGCTGGAAATAGCCGGCCGGCATGATACCTGTATCGTACCCCGTGCGGTGGTCGTGGCTGAGGCCATGGTGGCTGTTGTAATTGCTGATTTTGCCATAAGAGCTCAAATAATTCCCGGAGTATTGAAATGAAAATGGACCAGTTCAGACAGCAAATAGACCGCGTAGATGAACAGATTGTCGCCCTGCTGGGGCGCCGGCTGGCAATTTGCCGGGATTTAGGCGCGGTTAAAAACCGGCAGGGACTATCCATACAGGACAGGAAAAGGGAATCTCTCGTTCTTGAAAGCATCCGTGAAATGGCCCGCAAAGAAGAAATCGATGCCGAGGAAGTGTCGAATATCTACCGCCACATCATTGCTGCCTGCAAAAACATACAGGGCCTGACCGTGGCTTTCCAGGGGGAATTCGGAGCATTTTCTGAAACCGCCGCCAGAGCCTTTTTCGGTCCATCCATCGAGGCTGTTCCCCTCGAAACCCTGGAAGAGGTGTTCCACGCTACCGGCAAGGGTGAAGTCCACTACGGAATCATCCCCGTAGAAAACTCTCTGGAAGGAAGCATCGATGCATCATATGACCTTCTGCTGGGTTCGGATCTTAAAGTGTACGGCGAACTGGAATTGAAAGTATCCCATTGCCTGATAGCCAACCAGGAGGCCAACCTGTCGACTATCAACAAGATATACTCCCACCCGCAGGCTCTAGGCCAGTGCCAGGCTTTCATCAAGCATTTGAACTGCCGGATTATCCCTACCTATGATACCGCCGGCAGCGTCAAGTATATTAAAGACAACGGAATAAAGGACGGGGCGGCTATAGCCAGTTCCCGGGCGGCAGAAATCTACGATATGGTTATCCTCGCCGGAGATATCCAGGACAACCCGGATAACTACACGCGCTTTTTTATACTTGCCAAAGAGGCTGCGGCTGCCACCGGAGATGACAAAACCTCGGTTGTGTTTGCCGTAAAGCATAAACCGGGAACGCTCTCCGGTATTTTAAGCGCTTTTGCCGCGGAAAAAATCAACCTGACCAAGCTTGAATCCAGGCCTACGCGACGGAAACCCTGGGAATACAATTTTTACATGGATTTCGAAGGCCACCACCTGGAGCCCGGACCCGCCCGGGCGCTGCAGGCGGCAGAGGAATTTGCCATATATATCAAAGTACTGGGTTCATATCCCAGGTCCAAGGAAAGGGTTCAGGCTGCGCCATGAAGACAGCTATTATCGGGGGTACCGGCCAGATGGGGCGGTGGCTTGCCCGTTTTCTGCACGGGGAGGGCAAAGAGGTGATCCTCATCGACCGGGATAAAGCACTGGTCGAACAGGTAAGCCATGAACTGGGCTGCCTGCCCGGAGAAGGCCTGGCGTCTGTTCAGAACTCAGATATAATAATAGTATCGGTCGGCATAGACGCCTTCGAGGAGGTAATCAGTAAACTGGCGCCTTTTACCCGTGGCGGCCAGATGATTTTCGACGTTACTTCGGTCAAGGTAATGCCGGTGGAAGTAATGCACCGGCATATCAAACAGGGGACGGTCCTTGGCACTCACCCTGTTTTCGGGCCCGGCGCCAGAAATGC
>ENA-ORXD01002412-ORXD01002412.1-sediment-metagenome-genome-assembly--contig:-NODE-2412-length-12539-cov-2.913417_pt1 | contig 12539 bp, 13 predicted proteins | sample MGYA00237862_ERZ511471 | MGnify/ENA metagenome assembly ERZ511471 | reverse complement strand
AGAAAAACTTCATCAAAGACGATTAATAGATTTTTTAAGATAGAGAGAAAAACAAGTAGGATATTGCATGTGGATCACTGAATACCGGGATTTAATAGAGATACTTACTATCAGTGATCTTCGGATCAAATACCAGAGTTCCGTCCTTGGGTTTGCCTGGTCACTGGTGAACCCCCTGTTTATGATGCTGATTCTCTATGTGGTATTCAGTAACGTATTCCACGTTTCAGAGAACAATTTCGCACTGTATATCCTCACGGGAATTACGACCTTCCGCTTCTTTTCCAACGGAACTTCCCAAGGGATGACCTCGATAGTATTAAAGCCGGGGCTTGTAAATAAAGTATTCATTCCCCGCCAGATTCTGGTTTTCAGCTCTGTGTTATCCAATTTCATCAGTTCACTCCTCGAGTTCTGCGTTTTATTCATCCTCCTTATTTTCTTTGGTGTTCAATTATCCTTCACAGCACTTATTTTCCCTCCGGTCCACGTCATGTTTTTCCTTATTGTATACGCTTTGTCACTTGGCCTGTCTTCCCTCTATGTTTTCTATCGCGATTTAAACCAGATCTGGGAGGTCTTTCTCCAGGCAGCGTTCTTTCTCTCTCCGATTGTGTACCCGATAACAATCATTCCTGAAAAATATCTCCAATATTACATGCTCAACCCCGTTACCATTCTCATGGAAACATTCCGTGATATCCTGATCCATGGAATATCTCCTCCACCCCTTTGGTTTCTCTATCTCTTAGGTTCCGGCATTCTTCTCCTGATCGTGTGCAGATTCATATTTAACCGACTTGAGCGACGATTTGCCGAAGAGGTCTGATACCATGAGCCCGGATTCAACTGCACAAAGTCATGATGTTTCGATTCTTGCTGAACATCTCTCGAAGCTGTTCCGCATACCCCATGAACGTAAATTAACCATCTATGAACACCTGGTAGGAGTGTTGAGAGGGAGTCACCAATCCTACGATGAATTCCTTGCTCTCGACGATGTTTCATTCTCTGTCCGACGGGGGGAGACTTTTGGCGTCATTGGGCCAAACGGGAGCGGAAAAAGCACACTTCTCAAGGTTCTCGCAGGTATTCTTTATCCAGACAATGGAAATAGTAAAGTGCAGGGAAAAATAGCTGCCTTTATAGAACTTGGCGTCGGTTTTCAATCCGATCTTACCGCGAAAGACAATATTTTTCTCTATGGTGCAATTATGGGGCTCAGTAAACGTGAGATCAAAGACCGTTATGACGAGATCCTCAACTTTTCCGAATTGAAGCGGTTCGAACATATGCGGCTGAAAAATTTCTCTTCAGGTATGGTTGTACGATTGGCGTTTTCAACGGCAATACAAACCGATCCTGATGTACTGCTTGTTGACGAAGTTCTTGCCGTTGGGGATGAATATTTCCAAAAAAAATGCATGGAAAAAATTAATGAATTGAGAGACAACAATAAGACTATCGTTTTTGTCTCCCATTCACTTGATTCGGTCAATAAACTCTGCAGCCGGTGCCTTCTTCTTGACAAGGGAAAAATTGTCCAGATTGGAGAGACTTCCGATGTCATTGAGCGATACCATCAACTCACTAGGGAGCATACATAACATATGCCCGGTCCCAGATGGAATATAAAAAAAACATGTCCTTTCGATCGCAATCTCATCCATCATCTCAGATTCGAGATTTATGAGACTGTTGTGACTATGACAAAATAAAAAACCAATTCCATTGAAACAGTGTTAGAATGTGTGCCGATACATCCACGAGAAAATTACAGAGAGATGGTGAATATAAAGAGAAAGGAGATTATCACCGTGAAATTGATGAGAAATGGAGATATTATCCCGTATATCAGGCAAAAATGGAATATATCGATGATTTCATTCGGTCAGTTCCGAAAAACGCTAAAATCCTTGATGCAGGATGTGGAGAAGGGATCCTCGTTGAGAAATATCGTGGCCTGGGATTTGATATTATCGGACTTGACCTGAATTACTCTTCTGATTATATTTATCAGGGAAGTATTCTCGATATGCCTTTTAAAAATAATGAATTTGATATTGTCCTCTGTCTCGATGTCATTGAGCACCTTCCTCTTGATGATCACGATGCATCGATACGTGAGGTGGCCCGTATTCTTAAAAAGGGAGGAACGGCAGTATTAGCGCTCCCAAATCTTGCCCACTTCTTCTCACGCATTTCGTTTTTACTTGCCGGGAAATTAATCCGGACCTCTTCGGTGGATCGGCACAAAGGCGATCGTCCGATCCATGAGTATGTTGAGTTAATCGATACATGTGATCTGACTATCCTGAAACGGAAAGGAATTTTCCCTACTTTCCCGATTATTTCGGCTTTAACCTATTATTATCCTCAAAAAGTGTCAGGGCTCCATGCTTTTTACAATGCAGTATTATCTTACCCTAACTGGTGCTTTCTGAATATTATTGTCTGTAAAAAAGAAGGTTGACAGATTTTTCAAACAAAATAAACTTCATTTGATATTATTGATGACTGAAATGAAAGTTGACCTCGGTTCCAGCAGCATTCGGGTATCCGTGAACATACCCACACCGTATGTACGGGGAAGAAGACACGAGAAGACGCCGGAAATTTCGTATTCGGGAAACAAGAAATCATCCGATTTCTATCGAGAGGGCATCATTATTCTCCAGATCTTTTGAACAAAGAGCCCGTAGAGCCCCAGTATCAGGAAATACATGATAAGAATAATGTGATAGCTGAATCCGGAACTGATTGCCTCCTCTTTTGTCAACCCAACAAGCATAAACCCGATAGTCCATGCCCCCTCGGTAGTTCCGAATCCGGCAATTCCTGAAATCGGGAGCACTGTGGAGACGATCGCAAACGTTGATGCAAAAAGCGCCTCCAGAAATCCAAGGGATATATCCATACCCATGACAAGGATATAAATAACGAGATATTGTGACAGCCAGATCGCACAAGTCACCAGTCCGATCTGGAGATATCTGATTGATCCTGGCGATTTCATCTTTTCGAGACAATCCAAGGTTTCTTCACTTTTTAGCATGATATAACGCCAGGGATGCCATCTTTCGAATTGAAGCTTCTCAGAATAACATTTGATGGTATTCAACAGATGTTTCCCGGAATGGAACAGCAGAACTAAGAGTAGTATTATAATGATGATAATGAAAAAACTAACCCATACTGTCTCTACGAGGGCGGAGGCCCTGTTTCGAATATAAAGGAGAGAGAAAACAAAGAATAGAGTAATTACCATAAAATCGAAAACTCTTGCCACGAGAAGCGTGGCAATCCCCTCCCCTGTAGTTCTCCTGTGTATTTTTTTCAGCAGGTAAATATAGGAGAGTTCTCCTGTTCGGGCCGGCAGTATACAGTTCACCAGGTTATGCACACAAACGATATTGAAGAGATCGTTCAGGCGTATTTCTTTGCCGACCAGGATTTGAAAACGCAGGGCTCTGAAAAAATAACTTGCAGAGTAAACGAGGAATCCTGCAATGATGAACAGGGGCTTGATGCCTGCAAGTGTTCTGATAACATCTCCTGCCTCTATCTGCGAGGCCAGGAATGCAAGCAGCGCAACAGTGATAATGATTACAGCGATTCTTAGGAGCGTTTTGTGGTTAAGAGAATGATTCATTTATATGTTTTTATGTGATTCGGGGCTATATAGACCTGATACATCGATAGTGTTTCATCGTTCATTCCGAGCTGCTGCTCACGGTAATCTGCAATACGGTACACCCGTTTCCGACGCCGTCACATCTGTTGATCCAATTCCTAGGTTTCTGTGAAAAGTAACAGGTTAGCCCTTATGAGTATGTGGATTTTTTTCTGCAATGCAAATTAATGATAACCCAATGCCAAAATTATATTGGTTCTCAACTTTTTTAAACCACAAATTCAAATACCGGTTCAGCATTTTTTTCATTGCACTGTTCTCCGGGTGTCTCAGATTGCTTCGCAACTCCCTTTTCAAAATTTTTTCGGATATACAATACGGTAATACTGCAATAAAATTCCAGTATCTCAATTCAATTATTTCAAATCCAACCGATTCCAATTTCGCTTTCAGAACATTTCGTGAATATCGTCGGTAATGTCCTGCTTTTTTATCTCTCTGCCCGTATAATTGAGGCAGTGCCGGTACCACGAGGATGAGTCGCCCGTTATCTGGCAATGCGTGAAAAATTTTATCCAACACTTCTTCATCATTCTCAATATGCTCTACCACATCAATGGCTGAAATGCAGTCAACGTTTTGTGAAAAATTCCCGATATCGTCCAAATCAGCTATATGAATGTTTAAATTCCCAAAAGATTTTGATCCAATTTCTACGATTTCTTTGTTTATTTCAATCCCGCATACTTCTCTGCCTTGTTGTTTATTCAGGTACAGAAAATATCCAACCCCGCATCCAATATCCAATATTCGTTTGCCCCTGACCTTCGCTAACAAATAATTATTCAAATGTACATTGCGAAAATCGTTTTTTCCTGAATCCAGATCTTTATAAAAAATCTGCCAGATATTGAGGGGGTTTCATTGGTTATCTATTTTTTAATTTTCACTATAAAAAGGTTGATCGGGTATACCAATCTTGATGCCCTAACATCATCTTGGTTACGACTAAAACAGAAATTCGGTACAGATCAGTGAATTCACGGCAGGTGTACCGGCTTTTATTGATAATATTTATAAATCCACTTATCAAATTTTTCCAGCTCTTGATCTTATACACACCGGGCGATATTGAATTAATCCATGGAGTAATGACCTCCAAAATGCCGCTCGGGACTCCCGCGGTAAATACATGATAATGGGGTTGGTGGTGCGATCTGGCATCGAATTAAGAGGATTCATACCGTCCGTTCATGATCGATTTTTCGCAGAACTGTATCAGGATAGTTATTCAAAGAACATACTCTTATTGCTTTTTCCCCCTCTCCAGCCACATCCGGTGTGAATGCATCACCGGATTTTGGAGATAAGGGAATTTGAGTAATTCTGAAAGATTGATGGGGGGGTGCTCCGTAGAACTTTAAGGATAAGAAAAATCCTGCTCATAAAAGATATCTTTGTAATCGCCCCTTCAGCCGGTTAACATTCCGGTTAATATGTCGTATAATATTCCGGTATCCATAGCGTTCACCGATCCCGTAGATGTCGTACCGGCCTCTGAGCTCTGCAAAATCCCGGTAACTGAAATGCTCTTTCAGGGCGCACTTCTCCGCCAGACGGTCGTTTCCGAAGAATTCAAAGAGGGTGTTCATGGCAAATGTGGTGTAGAAGGGTATATTGACATCCAGCGCGAGCATCGCGAGATAGTATGGTATCAGCTCATCGTCAGGATCTCCGCTGAAACGGCGGGATGCGTCCGGAAAGATCCGAAAAAATTCGTCTGTTGTCTTGATGAGGAGATAGTTATTGAGGATATGGGCATGCTCAAATGCGGTTCTTACCCTGATTTCCGGCCTGTTACCGCTCGCATTTGCTTCGTTATCCCGAACCCGGAACTTCACGAGCTGTTCCTGGAGGATGTGAATTTCGGATATCAGGCAGAGCCGGATCCACAGGTCATAGTCCGGCAGCTGCCTGTAGCGCCGGTCAGTATACCCGGTGATATCGCAGAACTCACGCCGGATCAGCACACTCGGATGGCACAGGCAGTTGAAGTTGTAGAAGAAGTAGCGAAGCCATTCATATCGTGTTCTGTTCGGTTGGTCAAACAGGTGATAATAAAAATGGTGCCGTTTCAAAAAATCGTTCCCATTATCATCGATAATTCGTGCTGTACTAAAAACCGCTGAATACTGGGGATGTTCATTGAGAAATCGAACCTGTTTATCAAGTTTTTCCGGCATGAAGAGGTCGTCGGATGCGAGAAAGGCGATATACTTCCCCTTCGCCTGGGCGAGGTTGTTGCGGGTGACAACCGGGGATCCCTGGTTCTTCCCCCCGAGAAAGAGCCTTATTCGGGGATCATCGAACTTCCGGATTTCCGCAACTGTCCGGTCGGTTGACCCGTCATCCGTAATGACGAGTTCAAAATCCTGAAAGGTCTGGTCGATGACACTCTGTATCGTCTGACCGATATATTTTTCATGGTTGTAGGCTGGAATGATGACGCTTACGGTGGGAACATCGTCAATCGGATTCATGCTAATCCATGGTCTCTAGACTCAATTGTCCGGTACAATTCCTGCCTGTCTTTCCGGATTTCCGTGTCAGTTCGCTCTTTATATTCAGCTATCGCTCTGTATATGCGGTCAATTTCATATCTTATGTCCCTGCCCGCAATATCCCGTCGAAAGGATCTCCGAAGGAAACCGAAATTGCAGTCAAGAGCGACCATCTCCCGGAGCAACAGGTCAAACGGGATCGGGAATCCTCTGTCAAGCACGGTAACCCCTCCGAACCCGAATTTTTGTCTGCTGAAAGTGCTTCGCATCTGCTGCACCGTTCCATCCGAAACGGCGGTGAAAATATTCGCAGATCTTCGTGAGAGGGCGAGGTCGTTCAGACCGACGTACACATAGTCCACCGGGAGAAGGGAGAGGGCTGATGCATTGGATACCGCCTCATTGGTCTCCACAAGTATCCCGCATTCTGTCCGGCCATTTACGCATGAGAGGAATGTTTCAACCTCCCGGGGATCCCTGACCATGGGGAGCATGATGACATCAGCACCTCCAGATACTGCCATTTCCACCTCATCGGCGGTATGTGCTCCACAGGTATTGATCCGGCAGATGATCTTTGCGCGAACTGCATTTCTCATCCGGATCAGGTCGTCAAGAGAGTCATAGTTGCATTCCAGACCTGCCCCGTTCTGCCGCTGATCCTTTCCGATATATTCCCAGTCAATGACAATCCCGGTGACACCAGCATCGATACATTGACATGCAATCTCGATATCGGTAGTAAACAGCCAGAGTTCAAACATATATCGGTTGGATCACTCCTCCTGATCACTCTGATACGTGCATATAATATATTTCTGCATTGCTATCTTCCAGGGTATTTCCTCATCTGCCTTCCGGGCATTTTCTTTACCGGGGGTTCATCTGAATGTTAATATAAACGATACAATGAGGCAGGATGAATATTTATCATGATCACATAGAGAATTTCAGTTGCATGAATAGTAAAGATTTTCTCACCAGGATTTTTCAGAGCAAATGGTATAGATAAGGATGTTCGGTTCTTATGTGATTGGATTTCGGCCTGAAGAATCCCATAGCACAATTACCTTAATAAATCCATTTTTTTACGGGGTCGCAAAATATTCTTTTGATTTAATTTTCTTCACCTGATTCCTCAGCCCTGAATACATGCCAAAATTCAAAAATTTATGGTGTTTTTGGTGCTATCAAATTTCTGCTTTCAAGCACCGTTTCGATTAGATAGGTCTTCCGCTGATTCTGTCCGTAGTAAATCTTCAGGATGATGTCTGCGAGAATCCCAAACGCAACGAACTGCACACCGATAACAATGAGAAAAAAACCAACGAGGAAGAGGGGCCTGTCCGAAAGGCTTCCGCCGTAAAACAGTCTCTGGATGCCGAGGTATCCGACCGTCAGGACTCCCGCGATACCCATAGCCATGCCCAACCCCCCGAAAATATGCATCGGTCGCGACGAGTACTTCTGCCAGAATGTGACAACGATGAGATCGAGAAAGCCTTTACTGAGTCTCTTCCAGCTGTATTTGGTCTTCCCGAAAGACCGTTCGCGATGGTTGGTCTTCATTTCACCGATACGGTAACCCTTCCAGAGGAGCATTGCCGGAATATATCGATGAAGCTCCCCATAGAGCTCGAGGTCCTTCACGGACTCATACGTATATGCCCTGAGTGTGCACCCGGAGTCGTGGATCGATTCGCCAGTAAGGAAGGTGCGGAAACGATTTGCCAATTTGGAGAATGCCCTCTTTGAGGGAGCGTCATTACGCTGGTACCTCCACCCACAGATGACATCGTAATCCTCCCTGGAAATCTTCTGGAGCATTGCAGGTATGTCATGAGGATCGTTTTGCAGGTCTGCATCCATGGTGACAATCAGTCGTCCTTTAGCATAGTCAAATCCTGCCTTCATTGCGGCACTCTGACCGAAGTTCTTCCTAAACTTGATGATCTTCACTGCGGGATCACGATCATGGAGCTCTTTCAGACCGGAAAAGGTTGCGTCAGTGGAGCCGTCGTCCACGAACAGGATTTCGTAGGTCCAGCCAAGTGGAGAAAGCACTTCATTCAGCTCCTTGTAAAGCGGGGAGACATTCTCCTCCTCGTTGTAGACAGGGATCACGATTGATAGTTCAGGACCCATGCTGCGTACCTTCGTAATCCTTCTTCGAGCGGGATCCGCGGATGCCACCCGAGTTCCTGCTTCGCCTTTCCCGTATCGGCAAATGTATGCTCGGCATCACCCTTCATGGGGGGGGCAAACTCGATCCGCGATGAGCTCCCGTTGATTCTTGTGATCGCCTCTGCAAGTTCCCTGATGGAGATATGGTGACCACCCCCGATATTATAGGATCCATTGCCCCGCGATATCGCGAGAATGTTCGCCTCGACAATATCATCGATATAGGTGAAATCCCGTGTCTTTGTCCCATCGCCAAAGATAACAATAGGTTCATTGGCAAGCGCCCGGCGGGTGAAGATGCTTATTGCAAGATCGGGTCGCATCCTTGGGCCATAGACGGTAAAGTAACGGAGCGATACAGTCTTAAGTCCGTAGAGATCTGAAAAGACCCTGCAGTAATGCTCGGCAGCCAGTTTCGTGACCCCGTATGGCGAGACCGGCAGGGTCGGATGCTTCTCATCGAAAGGAAGGTATCGGACCGTTCCGTACACCGAGGAGGATGAAGCGTTGATAACTTTTTTCACGCCTTCATCCACGGATGCCTGGAGTAATGCCAGGGTCCCGGTCGCGTTCGCTCTGTGGGGTTTCATGGGATCCTCGACCGATATTCTCACTCCGGCCTGTGCTGCCTCATGGAAAACATAATCGATACCTTCCAGCGCCTGTCCAAGCAGAAACGCATCATTGATATCGCCTTCAAACAGGGTGAAACCCGGTTTGGAAAGGAACGGCGCGATATTCTGCCGCTTTATTGAGGGATCGTAATAAGGATCGAATGTATCAATACAGACAACTTCGTGTCCGTCTCTCAGCAGCCGCGCGATGATGTGTGAACCAATAAACCCGGCACCACCGGTTACTAGTATCTTACTAATAGCCACCCCTCCCCGCTTTTTCTGTTATGTCCGGAGTCGCCTTCCTGCTGGTTTGCCTGCTCTCCTGAATATACCACTGGTTTGCCCGCATCAAATCCTGAGGGGTACCCACATCGATGTGGATGCCTTCGATTTCCCGATAGCGGACATCCTTTCCCTGTTGAATTTGTATCCGGATGGCATCGGTGAGCTGATACTCACCCTTATACCCCGGCAGTGTGGCACGGATGGCGTCAAAGATATCCGTTTCGAAAATGTAGGCGCCAAGTGCACCCAGATTGCTCGGGGCCTCATCGGGAGCTGGCTTTTCGATCATGTCTGCCACCCGCCCGTTGTCCGGCCTGATGATACCGTGGCGGGTGACATCATCGACCTGCGCAACACCAACCGTGGTCGTCGCTCCCGTATCAGCATGTGCTGTGACAAGCTCAGCAAGAAAATGTTTCGGGGCAAAGAAGTTATCGCCAAGGACCACCGCGAACCTTCCACAAATGACATGTTCACCTGCTGCAACTGCGTTGGCGAGCCCGAGTCGCTCTTCCTGTACCACATAGGTTAACGTCACTCCGAACCGCTTTCCGGAACCAAGGTAGTCGGAGAGGCCGTGCTTGTGCGGAGCGACAACGATTACGATATTGGTTATTCCGGCGATCACCATTGCCTCAACGACATGCTCGATTACCGCCTTATCTCCCACAGGGAGCAGCTCTTTTGGAATTGCGTTCGTAAAGGGCCCGAGCCGCGTTCCTGATCCTGCTGCAGGTATAAGCCCTTGCCTCACCAGCATATACCCTCCGAATCACTGCACGAGAGGATCCGTCTTCCCTCGATAATTACTCTGCTTTTCATCAGGTCAAACTCGTGTGAGAGCCGGGAAAACTCTGGCCATTCGGTCATTACCAGGCAGGCATCCGCTCCTTCAAGAGCTTTCCCTGAATCCGTACAATATTCCACATTGGGAAATAATTTACGCATTCCAGGAATTGCGATTGGGTCAAATGCGGTAACCCGCGCTCCCTTTTTTAACAGCTCATCGAGAACTATAATAGATCGCGAATCCCGGATATCGTCGGTATTATCCTTGAAGGCCAGTCCGAGAACTGCGATATGTTTGTTTCGGAGTTCGCCAATCCTGTTCTCGAGGAGTGAAATCATCCGGAGAGGTTGCCGTTCATTGACATCCATCACCGATTGGAGAAGACGGGGGTTCTCCCCGAGTTGAAAGGCAAGATAAATGAGGGCGGAGACGTCTTTCGGAAAGCAGGAACCGCCAAACCCTGCACCAGCATTGAGAAAGTGGGGGGAGATACGATGGTCCATACCTACCCCTTTCATGACTTCGTATACATCAATCCCGACCTTTTTGCAGATATTGCCTATCTCGTTCGCATAGGATATCTTGGTAGCAAGAAAAGCATTTGAGGCGTACTTGATCATCTCGGCGGCAGTGAGAGATGTCCGTAGAATAGGGGCTTCGATCCCGTGATACGCAGATGCGACCCTGTCAAAGGAAGAGATATCTTCACTGCCAATCACAATGCGATCGGGGTGGAAGAAATCCTCGATTGCCCTCCCTTCACGCAGGAACTCAGGGTTCATGGCAAAACCGATATCTGTGCGGTCCGCGGTCTTCAGTATGGTTGGCCGGACAATACGTTCCGTGGTTCCAGGAGGGACCGTACTTTTCATGACGATTACCGGGGAATGGTCGGTATTACTGAGTACTTTTCCAATGGAAATGCTTGCCGCAATGACCATCGACAGGTCTGCACTTCCGTCGTTCATGCAGGGGGTGCCTACACAGATAAAGACAAGGTCGGATTCCCTGACTTTTTCATAGCCGGTAACAGCAGCGAGTGTTTTATCGATGGTTTTCTGGAGCAGTTCATCAAGTCCCTGTTCATAGATCGGGGGATGGCCCGCGTTGATGGCTGCAGTTTTTTCCGGGTCCCGGTTGATCACATCGACCGTATGGCCGAGATCCGCGAAGCAGGCCGCTGTGACAAGACCTACATATCCACCCCCCACTACTGCTATCCTCATGAAGATATCACTCTGTATCGCTGTGCGGACAAACTCCAATCCCCAATCATCTGACTTCCATTCCTGTTTCCTGCAATAGTAATGTTTGAATCGAATCTCTCTTTATTCTTATTCTGGCTCTTGTTACCAGCATTAGAGGGTAATAATGTATGTATAAGATATTATACGCTTTCATGCATCTGGCTCTGAATGGTTGGACTAAATGTCAGCAACGAAAATGTCAGCAACGACTTTTAAATCAGGAAAGTGTAACCAGGATGCCTGGAGTGCTGGTGAATTGGAGTCATAATCAGGGGGGCCGATAACCAGGGGATTGAACAAATATTCCCAGATTTCCCAATACTGCCATTGCTCCCGGAGAGAAAATAAATATCCCAGTATATCAGTTCATGAGAAAGTATTCAGGAGGTCTGTTCTAACCAGGATGCCAACACCTCTGTTTCCCGAATTTTCTAAAGACTGCCGGTGGGAAATTCTTAACCGATAATCCGGTGTGCGTTCGGAGTACACGAATTATTTCATCTCAAGAAGTAAAAGAGATAGAGACAGATTCTATCGAAAATTTCCCGTCATCGATGTTGATCTCATCGGCTGATTCATTCTTTTTTTTAAGATAAGAAAAGGTTAGAGGCCTTTTATTCAAATAAATAATAATATATTTTCTATCCATTAAGATTATATTGAGATCATACAAACTCAATCCTGACAGAAAATTATGCTCTGATGTAGGCATCGGCTCATCTGAGCGCCACATGTCTGGTGAAATTTTCTATGAAGGGTCCTGATATTTTATCCTCTGCCGTTAAAAAATTAGCAAATTATCCGGTGAATTTTATTCCGAAAGCATACCGGCAGTCTTCTGTTCTCCATTCACTCTCCAAATGGTTTCTCGTGGGACTCCTACTCCGAGTAATTTTCATGCCTTTTGCATTCCATGGTGACCTTCCCTCAAAGTATTACGAAGCATATTTATTGGTAAAAATTGGATATCTTGGCTTCCACAGCCCTAATCTCATCCCTGAGGCAGTAACCCTCACAATCATTTCCTATATCACACCAATTCAAGAATTTTTTATTATTTCTTATTATGAGCCGGTTTCGTACTGGTTACCCGTTCTTGAAAATATATATATTTTCAGGACGGTGTTTCTGCTCAAGCTTCCCTATCTTTTTTTTGACATCCTGATATGTCTGCTGCTCCTGTACATCTTTCAAACCGAAGTTGAAAATGGCCTTCGGGCA
>ENA-ORXD01002410-ORXD01002410.1-sediment-metagenome-genome-assembly--contig:-NODE-2410-length-12542-cov-17.020217_pt1 | contig 12542 bp, 10 predicted proteins | sample MGYA00237862_ERZ511471 | MGnify/ENA metagenome assembly ERZ511471 | reverse complement strand
TGGGGCTTTCTCATCTCAGTCTGGATAGTGTGGCATCCGCGTTCAGCCGGGTGTTCCCTGGCCTGGGAATTACGCATGCCGCCTCCAGTCCAATCGAAACCAGCCGGCGTTTGAGCCTGTTTGTCCTGGAATGGCTGCGCCAACTTGAATTTGAAGGAACTCCTTTCTTGCTCGAAGGCTATCACCTGTTGCCCGAGGACCTGCGCGGGCTGGATCCGCAGCAGTATGTAGTGGCATTTATGGGTTACCCCAATCTGAAGCCGGAAATGAAACTGCGCCAGACCCGCGCCTACGCCCAGGAGAACGATTGGACGCGTGACTTAAGTGATGAGGAGTTGCTGCCGATCATTCGCCGTTATGTGAGCGAAAGCCGCATGCTGGCTGATGCCTGCCGCGAGGCGCGTCTGCTGTATGTGGATACCGGCGAATTCTTTGAAGAAGCCCTGGAAGAAGCGCTTGAAGTGATCAGTCTGCGCGCGGAGGATGATTAATGTCAATTCAATATCGCCTGGCAACCAATCAAGACCAGGAATTTTTGTGGGAAATGCTTTACCAGGCTGTTTATGTCTCGCCCGGCGACCCGGCCCCATCTCGCGATATCATTCAGCTGCCCGAGCTGGCAAAATACGTGCAAAGCTGGGGTCAACCCAATGACCTGGGCATGATCGCCGAGGATGAGAATGGGCTTCCATTGGGAGCGGCCTGGATTCGCCTGTTTACCGGTCAACAACGCGGCTATGGCTACGTAGCAGATGACTATCCGGAGCTCAGCGTGGCGATCCTCCCCGGTCAGCGCGGCAAGGGAATTGGTGAACAGTTGATGCGCCAGTTACTTGCCCAAGCTCAGTCTCGCTGGGCTGGCGTTTCATTGAGCGTGCAAGAGCAAAACCCGGCTGCGCGCCTGTATAGACGTTTAGGTTTCGCAGAAACCAGCCGCCAGGGAGATTCTTTAACCATGTTATTAAAATTTTAACCAGGATAGAAAAAGCCGGATTTTTCCTGAAATCTGGTATACTCAAAAAAGCCGGATGTCCATAGATGTTCAGCAAGCACCTTTTTCAATCCCCACTTTGAAGATCAGGAGAAGATGGTATGTTCCCCAAACCCTTTTTTCGCTGGCGCCCGCATCCCTGGCATGGTCTGGAAGTAGGCCCAAAACCGCCTAAACTGGTCAATGCCTATATCGAAATCACCCCTTACGATTTGGTGAAATACGAAATTGATAAAACCACCGGCTATGTGCGGATTGATCGGCCGCAGCGCACATCTTCCCAGCCGCCAACATTGTATGGTTTCATTCCACGCACCTTCTGCGGGGAGCGATTAAACGCGCTTTCTCCTGTATCCACGCAGGGCGATGGCGATCCACTCGATATTTGTGTGATCAGCGAACGCCCGATCTCTCGCGCTGAAATTTTGCTGACCGCGCGCGTGGTGGGCGGAATTCAAATGGTGGATCGCGGTGAAGCCGATGACAAAATTGTGGCGGTAATGGATAATGACACATTTTGGTCGGGGGTAAATGACATATCCCAAATTCCACACGTCTTGATTGACCGTCTGGTCCATTACTTCAGCACCTACAAGCTGGTCAAAGGCGAGGATATTAAAGTCTCGATTGAAAGTGTGTACGGGGCCGAGATGGCGCACAAAGTAGTCAGCGCCTGCATGCAGGATTATGAAGAAATGTTCGGGGCTTAATCCAAAAGATATTGCCATTTTGTTTACAGGTGAAGTCAATTCTTTCCCTCATTCATGCAAAATGAGGGAAAGTGTTTTTAATCCAGGCGTCATTGAATTTAGACTTATATTGTCATATAATCATTTAACGGACAGTTCACCCATCAAGCCGGCGCGACAGATTAAAAAATATTTGGAAGAAATAATTCCGCGCCATTAATTTCCTACATGCCCGCATCCGCGGAAAAAGAAGAAAGTACCTCCAATGATTTCGTCTGGCGTGCCAAGGAGGTTCCCTCATGATTCAATTGATTCCTGCTGAAAAAAGGCATTTCACCGATTTTGGCTGGCTCAAAACCTACTGGTTGTTCTCCTTTTCCAATTACTATGATCCTCAGAACATCCAATTTGGGCCATTGCGCGTGTTTAACGATGATGTCGTCTTACCTGGGTACGGCTTTCCCACCCATCCACACCGCGAGATGGAGATCATCACCATCGTGTTGAGTGGTGAAATCACCCATGAAGACAGCATGGGCAATAAAAATGTCATCCATGCTGGAGAAGTGCAGCGCATGAGCGCGGGAATGGGTATCACCCATTCCGAATTCAACCGCAGCGATCATTCCGTTCGCTTTTACCAGATCTGGATTTATCCGGATATTCCTGGTTTAAAGCCTTCTTATGATCAACGCGCATTTGATTTCTCCGACTGGAATAATAAACTCCTGCCAGTCGCCTCAGGCAAAGGCATGACCGATGTGGTCACATTCAATGCCGACGCGACCATCTTTCGGGCAGAGTTGGATGCCAGCCGGATTCTGGAATTCAATACCAACGAATTTCGCAGAACCTTTGTTTACCTGACGGCCGGCCGCTTATGCATAAACGGCACCATCCTGGAGAGTAATGACCAGGCGCGCATCGACCTTGAGGATTGCATCAAGATTTCCGCCGAAGAGAATTCAAGTTTTGTGTTGATAGACCTGCCCAACCCGAGAGGGTGGGGATATGATGAAACAACCCTAAAAGGTACGCGCGTATAGAAAATGGGTTTTTCGGAAGAATAAATTAAATCTATGCGAATACCTTTACTTCAAACCGCCAGCTTTGTGTTCACGCTGGCGGTTTGAGTTTAAGATTCCCGTTTTGAATGCCCAATCTTGTAAATGGATGAACCCGCCCAGGGGAGTTGGCTGGCGCGGGTGTGTGATTCTTAAAAGATTGGTATAATTTGGCATCACACTCGCAATTGTTTGATTTCTTCATTTTATGGACGGAGCTGTTATGAGCAAACCCCTTGATTTCCAAAACATTATCCTCAGCCTGCAAACCTACTGGGCCGAGCAGGGCTGCATGATCTGGCAGCCTTACTACAGCCAGGTTGGCGCCGGAACCATGAACCCGGCCACATTTTTACGTGTATTGGGTCCCGAGCCGTGGAACGTGGCATACGTGGAACCCTCCATTCGCCCTGACGATGGTCGTTATGGTGAAAACCCCAACCGCATGCAGCAGCATTATCAATTCCAGGTGATCCTGAAACCCGATCCAGGGAATCCGCAAGAGTTATACCTGAAGTCGCTGGAGGCGATCGGTATCGATCCATTGCAGCACGATATCCGCTTTGTGGAAGATAACTGGACCTCTCCGGCCCTGGGCGCGTGGGGATTGGGTTGGGAAGTATGGCTGGATGGTCAGGAAATCACCCAGTTCACTTACTTCCAGCAGGCAGGGGGGTTGGTATTGGAGCCAAACGCGGTGGAGATCACCTACGGTTTGGAGCGCATTTGCATGGCGCTGCAACGCGTGCGCAGCTTCCGTGACATTCGCTGGAACGAAAAACGCACTTACGGCGATGTAAACCTGCAGGGCGAACAGGAACATTCAACCTATTACTTCGAAGTCGCGGATGTGGACAACATGCGCAAGCAATACGAACTGTTCGAAGCTGAGGCTGAAACGGCGCTTAACAAGGGACTGGTGCTGCCCGCCCATGATTATGTGCTGAAATGTTCGCACACCTTTAATATTTTAGATACGCGGGGCGCAGTCGGCGTGACCGAACGCCAGGCATTATTCTCACGCATGCGCGACCTGGCGCGGCGAGTGGCCGAAGCCTATGTGGAAAAACGCCGCGAACAAGGCTTCCCCTGGTTGAGTGATGCCCAGGCGCAAGCGGTGCAAACCAGCGTGGAAGAAATCGTGCCGCAAAGCGGGCCGCAAACCTTCCTTTTGGAAGTAGGCACCGAAGAAATTCCGGCAGCCGATCTGATCAGCGCGCAGCAACAGCTCGAAGAGCTGGCACCCAAGCTGCTGGGCGATCTGCGGTTGGCTTATGACAGCCTGAAAGTGCTCACTACCCCGCGCCGCCTGACGGTGATGGTGGAAGGTCTGGCGGAACGTCAGCCCGACCAGACCGTGGTGGTCAAAGGCCCGCCCGAAGCGCGCGCGTTTGACGCGCAGGGTAACCCCACCAAGGCTGCCGAAGGCTTCGCGCGCGGTAAAGGCCTGGATGTAAAAGACCTGGAAGTGCGCGAGATCGACGGTGGTCGGTATGTGGCCGCGGTGGTTCACCAGGCCGGGCGACCGGCGATGGAAGTGCTGGGCGAAGCCCTGCCCGGGTTGATCGCCGCGTTGAAATTTGAAAAAACCATGCGCTGGAACAGCAGCGGGGTGAGCTTCTCCCGCCCCATCCGCTGGCTGCTGGCGCTGTTCGGCGCCAATGTGGTGTCGTTTGAATACGCTGGTCTGCGCTCCGGCCGGGTTACGCGCGGGCTGCGCTTCATCTCCCCGGTCGAGTTCAGCGTAAAGAATGCCGCCGAATACCTGGCAGCCATGCAAGCGCAAGGGATTATCCTCGATTCCCAGGCTCGCAAAGCCACCATCGAGGAACAGGTGCGCAAACTGATGCTGCAAGCCGGCGGCGATGGCGTGATCGAAGAAGCCCTGTTGGATGAAGTAAACCAATTAGTAGAAGCGCCCACTGCGCTGCTGGGCCAGTTCGAGCCAGAACATCTGAAACTGCCTTCCGAAGTATTGATCTCGGTGATGAAGAAACACCAGCGTTACTTCCCGGTGAAAGACCAGTCTGGAAAGCTGCTGCCGAACTTCATTGTGGTCCGCAACGGCGGCGACCAGCACCTGGATGTGGTGGCCGACGGAAACGCGCAGGTGATCCGCGCGCGCTTCGCCGACGCCGCCTTCTTCATCCGTGAAGACCAGGGCACCACCCTGGAACAATTGCTGCCGCGCCTGTCCACCTTAACCTTCCAGTTCAAACTCGGTTCCATGCTGGATAAATCCCAGCGAATTGAAAAGCTGACCGCTGATCTGCTGCGACTGATGAAGATTGACAGCGACACCACTCCCAATGCCATGCGCGCCGCGCACCTGTGCAAAGCCGACCTGGTTTCTCACATGGTAGTGGAAATGACCAGCCTGCAAGGTACCATTGGCCGTCATTACGCTCTGCGCGACGGTGAAAGTGAAGCCGTGGCAAACGCCATTCTGGAACACTATCTGCCGCGCTACGCTGGCGACCGCACACCGCCCAGCCAAGCTGGCCTGGTAGTGGGGCTGGCCGACCGCCTGGATTCATTGAGCGGCTTGTTCGCGGCCGGCCTGGCGCCCTCAGGCACCAAAGACCCGTTCGCCCAACGCCGCGCCGCGCTGGGCCTGGTGCAGAACCTGATCGCCTGGGACATGGACTTTGACCTGCGGGAAGGCCTGGCGCTGGCCGCTCAGAACCTGCCCCTGGAAGTAAAAGAAACCAGCCAGCAGGAATGCCTGGAATTCATTGTCGGGCGCTTGCGCAGCTTCTTAATTGAGTCGGAATACCGCTACGACGTGGTCGACGCGGTCCTGGCCGCCCAACAGCACAACCCCGCGGGCGTGATGCGCGCGGTAAAAGCGCTGAGCGAGCAGATAGCCCGCGCCGACTGGAACGAAGTACTGCCTGCGTACGCGCGTTGCGTGCGCATTACGCGAGACAAAGCTGAGAAGTTCAGCATTAACCCGGCCGCCTTCAGCATGGAGGAAGAAAAGCAACTGTTCGCCGCCCTGCAAACCGCGGAAGAAAAAGCGCGCCGCGCCGGATCGGTGGAAGATTTCTTCGCCGCATTCCTGCCCATGATCCCGGTGATTAACACCTTCTTCGAAAAGGTGCTGGTCATGTCCGACGTGGAGAGCGAACGCACCAATCGCCTGGGGCTGCTGCAACGTATCGCCGCGCTGGCCGACGGCGTAGCCGATTTCTCACAATTGGAAGGCTTCTAAAATCTGATGAAGATTGCCGATCTGCTGAAAACCTATAAAACCATTTTCAGCTTCGAGTTTTTTCCGGCGCGCACGCCAGAAGCTTCGGAGGAGCTGTACCAAACCATCACCGAACTGGTGCCGCTGCATCCTTCGCACGTCAGTGTGACTTATGGCGCGGGCGGTTCGACCCGCGAGCTGACCCATAACCTGGTGCTTCGCCTGCACCGCTCAGCGCAGCTGACGGTTATGCCCCACCTGACCTGTGTAGCCGCCACTCGTCCAGAAATTCATGAGATTCTCACCCGTTACGACGAGGCTGGAATCGAAAATGTGATGGCGCTGCGCGGTGATTCTCCCAAGGGACAGGAAGAACGCGTGATCGCTGAGCAAGACGGTTTTCAGTATGCCGCGGATCTGGTGGCGTTTACCCGCCAACATTTTCCACAGATGAGCATTGGCGTGGCTGGTTTCCCGGAAGGGCACCCCGCCACCCCCAACCGCATCAAAGAAATCGAATTCATGAAAGCCAAGGTGGATGCCGGCGCGGATTTCATCGTGACGCAGTTATTCTTTGATAATCGGGATTTCTACGATTATTGCGAGCGTTGCCAGCTGGCTGGGATCAATGTGCCGATTATCGCCGGCATTATGCCCATTATCTCCAGACGCAACATGCAGCGCATGGCCGAACTGGCAGCTGGGGCGCGCTACCCGGCGCGGCTGCTCAAAGCCTTGTCTCGCGCCGAAGACGACGATCATTTCGCCAAGATCGGCTTCCATTGGGCCACTGAGCAGGTGCTGGACTTGCTGGATCACGGCGTGCGCGGGGTGCACTTCTACACCCTGAACAAATCGCGCGGCACCATGCAAATCTACGACGATCTGAATTTACAAACAGTGATGCATTCGCCAGAAAACAGCCTTTAGGATGAAATGACTTGCTCCCCCGCGCAACGGGGGAGCAAATTGATAAAACTATCAGAAAAAATTTAACCCAATTACCAATTTGATTTGACTTGCAATAAAAGTACTTTTTAATCTCCAGTGTTCAGGTATTTTTGGAAGCCTCCACCTAAAATTGGTGATAGAAAATTCAATCGATCTTCTAAAAGTTTCTTAAATTGAATGCTCGATAAATCTCCGAACCTCGACACTATTTCATTCCATTCTTTTTGGGGCAGCAAGGATTTTTTCCATTCCTCGCGCTGGGTTTTTAATGTCGAGAAATTGGGCACCGATTTTCCACCAAGAACGAAGAATAGAATAGAACCGACCGGCATTAACGCGCTTATAAATATTGAAAACAATCCGCCGAGCAAGCCTCTAGCATCTCCATTTTGTAGCACTGCGAGACCTCCAAAGAAAAGAGGAAGACCAACACATGCTGAAATTCCCAATCCCATGACTCCAAGAATAATAAACAAAGAATTCTTTCCTTTTCGACCTGAAAGTGTTTTCCAATCTTGTTCGGTTGCTTCTAATGACTCTTTGGCGGATTTTGCTGATATCGCTTCTTGTAGCATTGGCATTTCCGAAATGAATTTAACACATATTTCAGCTTGTTGAAATTGATTTGAATCTATTTTTGACCTAGATTTTTCAATAACTTCAGAAATCTTCTTTTGGGTACTGAATACATATTCTTTGTCGTGAAAATCTGGGAACACCTCGGCAGACAATCCACTGTTTGATAGTCGCTCATCAAGTGATCTTGAGACGATATAAACTTGTTGAGGAAATTCGTTTACTTTTTCTTCAGCAAGCTTAATGTCTCGTGATATGTCAAAAACAAGATTCCTCATGGCTTCAATCAATACACGCCGTGCCGCTTCGATTTGAGCGGCAGTTTTCATTTCTTCTAGATCACTTTGTGCTTTCTGGGCCTTAGAATATGTAGCAAATTCTAATCCTGCATGCAGCCAATCCCATCCACTCATTATTCCCTCCTAATTTAATTGAATTTTTGGGGTTAGGCAGCATTATTATTCAATTTGCTCTGAATTGAAATTGCTTTCCCTATTTTTCCCCCATTTATATTTATTATAGGCAAAAATCAATTTTTAACAACCAAACTTGATCACAAGTTTGTGAAGATAAGAACATGAATTACATATTACAAAAATGCATACATAGTAAATCGATACATAAAAAAATTTTATTAATCTAGTTTATATCAAACAATTTCTTTTATCCCGAGATCCAATAATAAATTCCACCTGATATTTAATCCAAGCAAACATCATGTGATTTAATACAGAGTCTTAAGGTATTAATCATTTGGGCTACAAGATTTTGCAGCCCAAATAACAGTTACTCAATCATCTTATATCGCCGTAAAGCGGTGTCGAGAATCATATTGACCAGTTCGGTATGCTCAATGCCATCCGCGGCGGCCTCAATGACGATATCCGAAATGCCTGGTGAAAGACCCGGCAGAGGATTGATCTCCAGAATGTAGGGTTTGAAATTGTCATTGGCGTCCAGGCGGAAATCCACCCGCGAAACGTCCAACGCGCCGGTTACGCGGAAGACCGCTGCCGCCAGCCAGTTTAATTCATCGATTACTTCATCTTCCAGGTCAGCCGGGCATAAATAAGTCAGCTGATCGGCCAGATCCACTTTCAGCCGGTTGCTGTACACCTCGTCCGTATCCAAATACGGCTTCAGGTCCACTTCCATGGGCGGAAAGAAGTGCAGACCGGCCTGAATGCGTGGCGCGCGCGGGTTGATCGGTAAACGGCGGGCGACCGGTCCATGCAAATTACCCACCATACCTAATGTCACTTCCCGGCCTTCAATATAATTCTCAACCAACGCCACCTGGTGATACCGTTCGATGATGTAGCCAACCTGCTCGCGCAGCTCTTCTTCGTTATGCACAATCGACTTGCGGCTCACCCCCATACCGGTACCTTCACGGCTGGGTTTAACAAACAAGGGAAAGGTCAGATCATCGTGTAGTTTCTCATTGGATCGTTCAAAGGTCTGGAAGGGCGGGGTGGGCAGCTCGTGCCAGGCCAGAATCCGTTTGGTCATCGGTTTATCCAGCGCCAGCGCCAGGGTAAGCACTTTGGAACCGGTGTAAGGGATTTGCAACATTTCCAAAATGGACGGGATCTGCGCTTCACGTGAATCGCCAAAATGGCCTTCGCAAATATTGAAGCAAATATCCGGTTTATATTGCGGCAGAGTATTAATCAGGTCTGCATTGCCCTCAATAAATTCAGCCTCATGCCCTCCGCTGCGGATGGCTTCAACCAGGGCATTGACGGTTTTTTCTGAATCCAGGTCATCCCATTGATCAGCGGGCATGCCTTCAAAATGGGGAGCATTCTTTTTAAGATTGGCCAATACGGCCACGCGGAACGATTTCATCGTTGGTTCCTTTTGAAGTTAAAAATTTACCTGAACTCATCAGGCCTTTAATTGAAAGGTGCTGTACGCATTTTCACATGGGGTTCCCCAGGTTGCGTGCATCTGGCGGTTGGTAAGGTCCATTACCAATGCGGTGATGGTTTTCTCACGGTCCAGCGGATCCCCAGCGGTGTCGTGGTTACAAATCGCGTCGGGGTAATTTAAATGGTCGCGTTGGATTTCTTGCAGGGTTTTCACTGTGTGCCGGCGGTTTTGGGTCAACAAGCGGGTGGCGCGCCAGTAGCGCACCCGCGTGCTGATTAATTCATCCGGTTCGCTTTCTATCTTTTTCATTTCCGGATCAACGTAATGGTTGGTGTGCACCATGTATCCATCTTCAGCATAGAGCATGGCAAACTGCCGCGCCGAAACCTCGATGCTGTATATCTCACCGCTTTCGTGCGCCAGCAGGTGATTATAACCAGCCGCGCGTTTGGGGATGAGCATATGCCGGATGGCATCGGTCGGTCGCTTGGTTGCCAGCACGGCGCGAGAAGCCACGATACGCGGTATGCCAATGCGGCAATCCTCGGTATAGACCGAATCGCAGCATTGAGCGATACCATAAGCGTTGAACCCGATATTGGGCAACAGACAGCCGTAGGTCATGGCTAGAAATGGAGGTTCATCTTCGGGAGTGGCATGCACCAGAAAGACGTCATCCTCATCTTCGGGCACCCAATCTTCATTATGGGCTACCAGCACAGTCCCATTCGCCGTACAGGATTGGTTCACCGCCATGCTGGTGCATTTGGTGAGATGCAGCGCGTCGGTAGTAACCGCTTCCATGGCGTTGACCACTGCCACATCGTCAAAGGAAACATTGGCGCCTTCGGCAATGCCTTTTAATTCCTCTACGTACTGCGGGTAGCGTTCTTCCGCGAAGGGAATATATTTACGGGACTGGATTTGCGCACCGTCCCAGGTGAGTTGCAGATCATCATATGCTTCTGAGAGCAAGAAATGTGCGTTATCAATGCTGTGAGCGACCTGCTGTCTGCACGCTTCACCAATTTGGTTGCCCATCTGCCGGTGACTGCCGTAGATGGAGATAATGGGTATGATTCTATTCTTCATTTTTCCCTGCAAATTGAACAGAAAGACTCACCGGCGCTATTTCAGCGCCGGCGGAATGAGTTTGGTTATACTCTGGCGATGCGGCTCCACTTTCGCCGGTCTGAAGGCTTGAAATATCCACTATGTAACGGTTGCACATCGTCCAGCGTGATGAATGCCTCCGGATCTACTGCGGTGATCAGGTCATGCACGCAACTGATGTCTTTGCGCTTCACCGCGCAGTGAATGATCAGCACTTCGCCTTTCATTCCAGTGGCGACGGAAGTGGTGGCAGCATAGCCTTCATCGCGCAAACGGGCGGCAATTTCCGCGCCATGCTCCGCGGAAAAGACCTGCAACATACCAAAACCGATGGCAAGGCGCTGTTCGAAAAACATTCCCAAAATCACACCGGTTCCGAAGCCCCCGGCGTAACCAATCACCGTCCAGGCATTCAGCGGTCCGGTTAGCACAGCGCCAATAGCCACCACAAACACGGCCGCCTGAATGGCTCCAATCAGACCCGCCAGCAATTTCTTCCCGCGCATCACAAATAACAGTCGCAAGGTATCCAGCGACATATCTATCACTCTCAAAAAGAACACCATTAATCCAGCTAAAATTGGGCTTAATTCCGTCATTTCTAATTTTCCATTTCTAATATCAAAACACCTGCAAAATTGTATCTCTCAAATTTATTCCACTTCAATGATCTTGACTGAGAAATTCCCGGTAGGCGTATGCACAACCACTTCATCGCCAGCCGAATGACTGATTATGGCTTTGCCAATCGGCGACTCATTTGAAATGCGTCCTTCCGTGGGGTTAGCTTCAGCCGACCCAACAATCAAATAAGTTTCAGGGTCGTAACCTTCTTCTTGCAAGGTCACTTTGGAGCCAACATGCACAATATTGGATGGCATGGCGGATTCTTCAATGATCTTGGCGCTGGAAAGCAGCATCTCCAGTTCGCGGATCCGGCCTTCAATAAAGGCTTGCTCCGAGCGCGCCATTTCGTATTCGGGATTTTCATCCTCGCCATTGCTTACCGTTTCTCGCAAAATCGCGGCTACTTCATCGCGCCGGCGATAGATAAGGTCGTGTAATTCTTCCTGGAACTTCTTGTACCCTTCTTGTGTCAGATACGTAGTCATTTTCACTCCCTCTTGTTTGGCAGAAACTGGTTCAGTAGCAGAAATTGCAGATCAACTCTGGCGCGGATGGAAGTGAGCGATCCATCTTCTCGATTCAATCCACCACGCGGAATCAATTGGAAAAGTGCGATCAACCATGCGATACCCATTTGGGCATTCGCAGGTTCTATTTCTTAATTATAATACGCAGTGAGTTTTTCGGCAGGTAACATAGAATGGGAACGCAAGTATTTTGGAAATTCGGCTCAGAAATGTTTACGAAGCTTGCTGATTGGTTTTAGAATCGCAGTTGGTCATCAATTTTTAATGATCAGAAATAAACCATATCACCATTGGGTAAAAAAACGATATACTACGTGGTAAGATTTCATATCCTTTGATTGAATAAGAGAAACTCTCAATGGCATCTGCTTACATGCTGCAATATGAAATCTTTTTAATTCTGGTTCCTATCGCCAGCGTTGCGGTGATTTTAACGGCATTTTATACCTGGCAGAACCGAGAGAAAACAACTGCGCAGGCATTATTCATCGCCCTGATGTTGATATTGGGATTTCTGATCTGCAACACCCTGGAATTAATTCTCCCCAGCCCACAAGGCACATTATTCTTTACCAAAGCAAATTACATCTTTGTCAGCCTTATCCCGGTCGCCTGGCTGGTGTTCGCGTTAGAGTATAATGGCGAGCGGACTCTGAATTCCAAATTTCGAATGGCGGCATTGTTAATCATCCCTTTATTAACCATTTTCTTTGTCCTTACCAACGACCATCTTCGTTTTCTCTGGCAATCCTACTACTTCTTGCCTATTCGTAATTGGCTGGAAATCAGAGTCACCGCTTATGGCGGGTGGTTCTGGATCCATGTGACTTATTCATATATATTGGTATTGGCAGGATCTGCCATCATCATCCGTGAGTTCATCATGGTTCGCAATATTTATCAACGCCAGGCGTTTTGGATGCTGGGCGGAGCATT
>ENA-ORXD01002409-ORXD01002409.1-sediment-metagenome-genome-assembly--contig:-NODE-2409-length-12543-cov-3.654821_pt1 | contig 12543 bp, 9 predicted proteins | sample MGYA00237862_ERZ511471 | MGnify/ENA metagenome assembly ERZ511471 | reverse complement strand
AAAAAATTTCAAACTAGCCTCTGGACGAGGGATTTTACACTGCTGATTGTAATCAGTATGTTCTCATTTTGTTCCATCAGCATTATTGGGTCGATCCTTTCTCTTTACATAGTCCGGGATTTTCAGGGGACTCCTGCCCAAGTGGGATTGGTCACCAGTTTAATGGCGCTTTCTACATTTCTATTCCGCCCTTTTACCGGATACATCGTAGATCGTATGGGAAGAAAATGGGCGCTGATCGTATCTTTGGCAGTTACCGCAGTTATTAATTTCTGCCTGCTTCTCCCGATGAATTTGGTGGGATTGGGCGTTTTACGCTTCTTGAGCGGTTTCCCTTTCGCTTTGAACTCGACCAGTTTAAATACCCTGACCTCCGATCTGGTTCCAGAAGAACGGCGTGCTGATGGATTCAGCATTTCCTCCAGTATTGTTACTTTCTTCAGCCAGGTGTTTGCTCCCATTGCCAGTTTATGGATACTGGGAGAAAACAGTTTCGATCTGATTTTTATTATCTCCATAGTATTAGCACTTTCGGGATTCTTTTTGATCTTTTTGATGCGCTTTGAGGATATAAAAGATCGGAATCTTTCATTTTCACGAAATTCTTTGTTCGAGAAGCGAGCGCTATGGTTATCTCTGGTGATGAGTCTGACATTTTTGGGCTGGCCGGGGCTGCTTACCTATGGACCGCTTTATGCAGAAGAGATTGGTCTGGGAAGCGCGGTAATATTCTTGTTCGCTTTCGGAATTGGGCTGTTCCAGTCGCGGATGATCGGCAACCTTATCCTGGATCTGCGCAAACCGCAGAGAGCCGGGATGCTTTCTTTGGTTTCTTTACTGGCAGGATTTGTCATTACCGGATATTTCCCGCCTAGTTGGAATTTCATCCTGGGCGGAGCGTTGATCGGGATGGGTTATGGATTGTCATTTGCTATTTTCCCCGCCATGGCGGTGAACCTGGTGGAAAAAACACGCCGGGGTGTTTGCAACGCAACACTTACTTTTGGGCAGGATGTCGGTGCTTTCTTTGGCTCTTATGTGTTTGGCTGGACCGCGCAGGCTTTTGGAAATTACAGTTCATCTTATTCATTGATCGGATTCGTAATGGCAGTTCCGGTTCTGTTTTTCCTGTTCTTTGCGCTGCCTGATTACAGGAAAAACAAGAAGGATCTTAAAATAGAAAAGGGTGAAGAGATCATCTTTCACCCTTGAAAATGTTCAATAGAACGACAGTTCACTGATCTTTTTTAATTATTCTGTGCTCCCTGAGCGATCCAATCATAAAATAGTTGAATGGTTGCATCCGGTAATTTCCCGCTGGGCGGCATAATCGGCACTCCATCACCGGTCAGGCGTCGATACAGCTCGCTGGCTGCCGGATCACCGGGAACGACATAGTTCATGATATCTTCATAAGTTTCCAGAAAAACACCGCCTTCTGCTTGCGTTCCATGAGCCGGAAGTGCGAATTCCTGAATGATTGGAAAAATATCTTGACTGAAACTGACCGCTGCAGCTGCGGGGCTGCTGCTGCCGGTATCTTCTGTCATCATTTCGACGGTGCTTGTCACTTCTGGCATTGAAACTGCCTCTGTGCTTGTGCTGCTCATTTCTACTGCTGCAGGTGATGAAGCGCAGGCTGCCAGAAAGATCGATCCTAAAATTATCAATGAGATGATTTTAAATTTCATGTTTATTCTCCATTATTTGTTTTGGCTATCATACCGGATATTAATAAGATAATATATATGATAAATATAAATATTATCTGAAACAGGAAGATAATTACTGCAGTACTGAGAATATAGTTCGGTGGATTACTCTTTTTTTGATTTCTTCTTCGCTTTTGTACTGTCTGCAATGAACCACAATGCGAAGCATATTGTGATGATGGTCATTCCGATCAAGAGATAAATATTGGTGTTCTCGATCTGTATGTTGAGGATCTTCTGCAGCCAATTCTCCTGCATTTGCTCTTCTTCGTCTTTCGATGAGGGCTGTTCAAGATAATATGTGTGCGGGTTCATTTCTCCATCGATGATCTCAACATTGGCATATACCCCATCATTCTTGAATAACCGGTTTTGCAGAACCTGAAATGCGGATTGTAAACCGGTTTCATCGTTCCCCATGATAAAAAGGAAAGCCGCCAGCGTATCGGGGTGCCGGGTGATCTCGACCAGACCAAAAGACTGCTCCTCTTGAAGTTGGAATTGGATCCCATCCAAAGGAATAGCTTTTATTGCTCCATTTGTTTCCAGAGAAAGCGGCAGCATGGAGTTTAGATCTGCGGCGAAAGGTAAAGAGCTGGTTTTTCCGATCAGGATTGCCGGTCCGCTGAAAGAATCGCTCTGAAGGGATTCGGTAAAGAGTGCCGAAGGCTGCAGGATGGATGAATTGGTAAATGTGCCTAAAGAAAAAGCGATCTTTGAGGCAAACTTCCAGCTTTGTTGATCGGTTCGTTCGGCTGTAAATACTAGGCTTGAAAGAGTGCGATCACTGAAAAGAATTCCGGGGAGATTACTCAAAATAACTGGTGCTTTTTCTTCGGTAATATCAAGAGATGGCGGCAGGTGCAGATAGGATTCTTTGAAGATCGAGATCCAGTAGTCGCCGCTTCTTTCATCGGCACAGACATCTTGAGTGGTGATATTGAATGTGAATTCAAGAGTGTTCATTAACGGCTGAATGGAGTCGGGAGGAAAGATGACGCGGCTCAGCCCATCCTGGGCAGAAGCGTCGCTGAAACGAACATTGCCGACCATTTTTCCATTCAATGAAACGGTCAGGTTGGATTGGAGATAATTGAGCAGCTGCGAATGGCGAAAATAGAGTTCGATGAATGCTTCGGGGCTGATCTCGGTGTCTGCCGGGATATTGAATGGGATAGTAATGGTAGTCTCGCCAAGAGAGTTGACCAGCAGTTCCTCCTGTGTCAGTTCTTCCAGTTCGATATCGACCTGAAGCTTGCTTTGAGATATAGGGTCGTTGATCTCGGAGATAATGGCAGTTGTATCATCGATAGATGGCAGGAAATCATTCGAGGCGATCACGGCGCTTGCTTTAGCAAGTGCTTCTCCATCATCGCCGGTTATCAGAAGGACTGCGCGTCCCGCATTCCAGGGAGATACCTGCATGGAGAGGATCCCATTTCCATTCTGCCCCGTATTCAGAACAGAGTTAAAATCCGCTCCGTTCATCTTTTCGTTGAAAAATGATCGCAGTGTATCGGTTTTCCCGATGAGAATAAGATGGTGATCGCTGAATTGCTCTGCGCTGATCTCATTCATGCTGAAAATATCATAATCGAGACCCCCATCCGATTGGCTGCCAAGCCCGGCAGAAACTGCCATCAGCGCAGAGAGATCATCTTCATCCGGATCATCCGGGATCACCAGCGCAACGGGATACGATCGAATGGCATTCTGTGAGAAAAATGGGTAGGGGAATGCGATCAGATCTGCTGCAGTCTGTTTATATTCGTAGGGAAATGAAATTGAAGAATCGGGATCAACTGCCAGCGATGAGGTAACGCTGTATTGGCAGGCGGTGGCTGTATCCCAGCTCATGGTGAGCGTGTTCCCTTCAATATTGTCGTTGAAAGTCTGAGCGGGGATCTCAACAGGGATGATCGTCTCGATATTCTCATTGAGAGTGGCTGTAGAGATGGTCTGCCCATTCACGCTGATCGTGAGATATCCTTCTATGCTGCTGGATAGAGAGGTGTTGTCTTCGGAAGAAGTAAATACCTCGAGCAGCGATTGAAATTCACTGTAGATATGCATATCCAGCCTGACCGGAGCGGAGATCTCCCAATCTGGAGGAAGAGTAAAGCTCACAGAACTTTCCTGATAGGGTCCATAAAGGCGGATCGAACCATCAAATCCAAGATCGGCTAAGGTAAGTTCGGCGATTTGTTCTTCATTTGCAGCATAAAATGTGGACTGCGCGAACACGGATTGGTGAATGATCAGGACACAAAGAACAAGAATTGAGATGCAGAATTTGAGTTTTCTCCCTATCATGCGCTCTCCTTATTCATATCCCTTCATCACCGAATTTTTATCTTTGTTTCTACGCCCTCGACGAATGAATCGAAGTCTTTTCCGCTGCTGCTGGTGCCAGAAGCGATGATAGGATCGAGACTGACCTGCTCTACATCGGTGACACCGTATCTGAACGGCTCTGTGAATGTTCCTGCCAACCGTTTCTCGATGATCGATGAAACATTTTTCGGTGTACGGGGGAGGACGACACAAAAAGTTGAGATGTCCCAGCGTCCGATCAGATCATTTCCTTTCAAGTGCTGCTTCAAGCGATTCACGATCTCGGTGGCTACTTTCTTGCGCGAGAAACCGGGGATGATGCTGAACAGGTCGGGGAGGTCTTTTAATTTGACCAGAACGATCGTAATGGGCCAGGCGTCATCTTTGACCTTCATAGCAATCACGGCTTTCTCGATAGAACGCCGGGTTGAAGCACCACTCTCTCCATCCAGAGCAAGTCGTTTGGCGAACTGGGTCAGCGGTATTTCGATGAACTCTTTCATTACCATCAAGAAAAGACCGGTAAGCAATCCGATCCCGGCAGCGATGCCCATATCGCGCAGTACTCTTGGTCGGTATACGCTGGTGGGGGCAACTGCCTGATCGAGAAAATCAATTTCGAAAACTGAAAAGTAGGCATTGATGAATTGAATGCCGTAGGTGCCTATTTCGTTTGCCAGGGCGGTGGCTGTCTGCGGATTGGGACCGTCTACGGTAAGCTCAAGGATAAGTGATTCCGGTTTCATGGCGGTAAATCGGGAATAATCTGTTTCTTCTCCGCCAAGTTCCACCGTTTTTAAAGCCTCTTCGTACACCCGGTCGCTTGAAAGGATATCCGCATAGGTTGAAAAGATATCCAGGGTATCCAGCGCGGTGAATGCGCTCACGATATCGCGGCTGCTGGGCAGATCTTTATTGGGCGCAATGATGAACGTTGCCTGTGTGCGGTAGATGGGAGTGGTGGTGGCGGAAATCGCCAGGGAAATGGTGACAGCAATGAGAGTGATCAGGATGATCCATTTCCACCCTTTCGTTATGCCTTTGACAATTTGTTGAAAGAACATAAGAACCCTCCTCTCATATTATATATATTATGATTAAGAATTATTAGTATAGGGGTGGGGCAATCGTAAAAAGCCTTCCCCATTCCGTTGAAGTCTCTGCGGCAATACAGGTTTGCAAGGTGGTATGGAAGTCTCCCATATAAACTTCAATGAAAACCTGATTTACAGACAATTGTTCTCCGGATTCAAGGTCGATGAAATTGGTATAAGGATTATTGGGCTGCAGAGCCTGGAATTCTTTGATTTCCGTGATTTCAAAATCCTCGTAATCTCCATTTCCCCAGACCAATGAGATGATATCTCCTACCTGTAAATTGAAGAAATACCTTCCTGCCAGATAGTTGTGTGCCAGCAGTCCGTAGTTCCCGGCTTTTTCCCAGGGGAGGAGAAAAAAAGTGACGATGTCATCTTCAGTACTGACAAACGCCGGGTTGCTGCTGGGCTGATAGACCACCTGCAGGGCGAGGATATTATCTACCCATAATCCTACAATGCGGTTCTCTCCGGTTTTCAAGTCTTGAATGAATTGATCAAAAGCCGGCAGTTTGCTGTTTGCAATGATATCCGCGCGGCTGACGCGTTCTTCCTCGGGGGATGGTGTGGCGGTTGCAGTAGCGGTTGGTTCTTCGGTGGAAGGCTGGAAAGGCGTATCTGTAGTGGTGAAAACGACTGGAGTGGAAAGTTCCGCTGTTTGTGTGGTCTGGGTGGTTATTTCACTCACTGTTGGAATTTTGCAGCTTTGCATGAAAAGAAGCAGCAGCACTATTATTAAAATGAACCAGGGAGATTGGTGATGATTGAGAGAACCCCGCGTGCATTTTGCACTTTTCATATAATGATTGTACACAAATTCAAATTGATGGAAAGCATTGGAATGGATTCCGGTACCTCATGTTTTATGAATAAGTTTACGTGAATTCTATAGTGGCTGCTCGTTGGGCGGTCTTATTTGCATTTCATAACCGTATCATATATAATAGATTTTAGTAACTTGTAGGGTTAACCCATTATTCAAAGAGGTGAATGGTGCCGCAAATTTCCCGTGAAAGTTATAAGCCTATCTATTTACAGATATGTGATTTTATTCGCGAGAAAATCAATTCGGGGGAAATTGTGATTGGCAGTCGCGTGTGGTCAGAAAGCGACATCATGGAGAAATTTGAGGTTAGCCGCAATACAGCACGCAAGGCGATCGAGACATTGCAAAATGAGGGGATCGTTCAGAGAATTCAGGGCAAGGGGTCATTTGTAAGTCAGCCGAAAGTAAATTACGGGCTGCAAACCCTGATGAGTTTTTCCGAAGAGATCAGTGTAAAGAAGCTTTTTCCCACATCAGCGATCATTTCTTTTATCAGAGAACACCCCGATTCAATTCATGCTGCAAATCTCAATATGTCAGTTGATGATTGGGTTTTCAGGCTGGAACGAGTTCGTAATGCGGATGGATCGCCGATCGCTTACCAGATCACGTTCATACCCGAAAAATTGTGTCCTGCTTTACTGGATTATGATTTTACGAGTCAATCGCTGTATGACATTTTTGAAAAGAAATACAACCATATTCTCGCGTGGCAGAAGACGGTCATCAGGCCTATCGTGGCGGATCGTAAGGTTTCACAGAAATTAAGAGTCCCCATGAATTCGCCGCTGCTTTATACCGAATCTGTTACCTATCTGGCGGGCGGAACACCCATTGAATCCAACATTAATATCTATCGCAGTGATCGATATGAATTTACTGTGCTTTCACATCGTTCAAATTCAACAAGGAGCAGCGAAGAAAAATGAAAATTGGTTTGATCGGAAGTGGTGGAAGAGAACATGCCATTGCAAAGGCATTGTGTAAGAATCCTTCAAGAGACAGCCTTTTTGTGTATGGCAGCCACTTAAATCCCGGAATAGAAAGATTAGCAGCATCTTTGATAACCGGATCCATGCAGGATGTTGAGAAGATCAAAGAATATTTTATTGCCAACAAGGTAGATCTGGTTGTCGTGGGTCCCGAAGTTCCCCTGATCGAAGGAGCCAGTGACAGTCTCCGTGCTCAAGGGATAAAGGTAGTTGGACCTTCAAAAGCTCAAGCACGGTTGGAAGGGGACAAGGTTTTTATGCGTGATCTGCTGCGCCGGCGTGTGCAGAAAGGATCACCAAGCTGGAAAGAGGTCAAGCAGATCGAGGAAGCCCGCGCTTTTATTCAAGAGATGGGGCAGGTTGCAGTGAAACCCATTGGGCTTACCGGGGGGAAGGGTGTGAGTGTGATGGGTGTTCATTTTCAGACGATGGATGAAGCACTGGAGAGAGTACAGGATTCATTGGATCAGGACGGCGTTGTGCTTCTTGAAGAACGCTTGATCGGTGAAGAATTCTCCAGAATGACTTTTGTATCTGATGGAAAGATTTCTCCCATGCCGGTTGCGCAGGATTTTAAATATGCGTATGATGGCGACGAGGGTGATATGACAGGAGGCATGGGGGCTTACACTATGGCTGATGGATCGATGCCTTTTCTCACGGAAGATGATCTGGACGAGGCAGCTTCGATCTTGCAGTTGACGGTGGATGCGATTGAAAAAGAAACAGGCACAGGATATCGCGGATTTTTATACGGGCAATTCATTGCGACGGCAAATGGAGTGCGGGTAATAGAATTCAACGTGCGGTTGGGTGACCCTGAAGCGATCAATGTGATGACGCTTCTCAATGTCGATGCTCCTGAGTTCCTGTTTGCTCTGGCTGATGGGTCAATGGAAACGCAAGATATTAAATTTGATCCTAAAGCGTCTGTTTGTAAGTATTTAGTTCCGGCGGCATATCCCCAATCAGGGAAGGAACATATCTTGTTTGATCTGGATGAAGCAAAGATCAATGCTGCAGGATTATCCGTAATTTTTGCTTCGATTATTCAAAAAGAAAATCATTTAGAGACACTTGGATCGAGATCGCTGGCGGTGGTAGGTACGGGAGATGACGCCGGAGAAATTTCTGCAAAGATCGAGACTTTGCTGAATGATATACAGCCCAATACTCTACGTCATCGGAAAGATGTTGGAGATGCAAGGATAATTCAAAAAAAGGTGCAAAAAATGGAGGCACTGCGCAAAGGTTGAACCATGAAATTTGGTGAAAAAACCGGTAAACGTATGCGCAAACGTTGTTATGGATTATAATGAACGAAATTTTGCAAAAGTAAGTATTTGCAAATATTGGAGGGGCTTTGATAGAAACAGTCCCATATATAGCTGCGGTACCTTGTTTTGATGATTGGATTTGAAAAAACGATTCACAATCAGATCGTTGAGGAATGAAACATGGATGCAGGTAGCGGCAATATTGAAGTGTTAGAAAAGTTAATGGTAATACCCGGTGTTCCCGGCAGGGAGGGGCGTGTTGCTGAATTTATCCGCTCTTCTTTACCTGCTGTCTGTGATTGTCGGGTTGACAACCTGGGAAATTTGATCGTGCATGTTGGGGGAAAAGGAAAGCGCGTGATGCTGGTTGCCCATATGGATGAAGTTGGGTTTATAGTGCAGCGCATCCTTGATAACGGTTTCCTTAAGATAGAGCGGATGGGTGGAACAAGTATTCGAGCATTACCCGGCAGCCGCCTTTCACTATGGACCTCGGAAGGAAGTATTCCGGCGGTGGCGGGAGTTCTACCGCAGCATCTGGACAGTAAAGAATTTATCTCTGATTTTTCTAAAATTTTTATTGATGTGGGAACTTTCTCAAAAGAAGAAACACTTGCACTGGGAGTAAGACCGGGTGATGTGCTGACATGGGATTCTCCCCTGAAATTCATGGGTGAGTCATTGATTTGCGGAAAGGCACTGGATGATCGTCTGGGATGCTACTGCCTGATACTGTTAGCCCAAACGCTTAAACCTGAAGAACTGGCATGTGACCTCTATCTGACTTTTTCTGTACAGGAAGAATCGGTATTGATTGGCAGTGTGGCGGCTATCAATGCGGTTGAACCTGAAGTGTTGATCGGGGTGGATGGAACCTTTGCTCTTGATACACCTGATCTGATGGGAAAACAGAGCGATATTCGATTGGGGGACGGACCGGCTGTCAAATGGATGGATGCGATCCGTGGCAAACTGGCTGCTTTTGTACCCAACCAGGAGCTGGTCGAAAACATTTGCAGAACAGCGCGGAAGGCGAATATTCCACTGCAGGATGAAATTTCGATTGGGATGAGCACTGCTGCTACCTCGGTCATTTATGTAAAAAATGGTGCGCGGGCTGGTGCTGTATCGATCCCTATCCGATATCATCACACACCGGTTGAAACAGCAGACCTTCGTGATGTTGAATCTACGATTGCATTATTGGGCAATTTATTAAAAACTGATCTTTAAAAAATAGATTGAAATACAAGCTTAGCAATTTTCCTTAATATTATTCAAATTTAAAGAGGAGGTGGAGCGGAAAGCATTTGATATAAAGCACAGAACGTAAAATAACTTAAAAATTTAACCAAAATATATACAAGGAGAAACAATGAAGAGCAAGATTTTTGTGTTTTTTGCACTGCTGATCGTATCGGCAATGGTTTTTACTGCATGCTCTAGCAATACTGCAGAAGCTGCACCAGCAGAAGAAGCTGCACCAGCAGAAGAGCCAATTAAAGTTATTCACCTGGTGAATGGTACTCTGGGCGACAAATCATTCTTCGATTCAGCCGAACGTGGCGTCAAACAGGCTTCAGAAGATTTCGGTTTCACCTACAAGACAATCGAAATGGGTTCTGATCCTGCCGCATGGCAGCCCGGTTTGGAAGATGCAGCAGCAAACGAAGATTATGACATCATGGTTCTCGGCACCTGGCAGATGACCGAATTCCTTGAACAGATTGCCGGAAACTACCCCGACAAACGCTTCATGATCTACGACTCAGCTGTAAATCCTGAAAACTGCACCAATGCTTGTGAGAATGTTTACTCAATCACCTACAAGCAAAATGAAGGTTCCTATATCGCCGGTGTTTTCGCCGGTATGATGAGCGAATCCGGAATTGTTGGTGTAATTGGTGCGCAGTCCATCCCTGTAATCGATGACTTTATTGTTGGCTACACCCAGGGCGCGAAATCTGTGTCACCTGATATTGAGGTACTTGTTAACTATGCTGGTGGTTGGTACGATGCAGCCAAGGGTAAGGAACAGGCTTTAGCCATGTACCAGCAGGGTGCTGATTACATCTTCCAGGTTGCAGGCGCGACCGGTGATGGCATTTTCCAGGCTGCTCTCGAAACTGGCAACTACGCAATTGGCGTTGATTCAGATCAGGCAACAATCATCAAAGATACCAATCCTGAACTCGCTGCAGTAATCGCTACTTCTATGATGAAGAAAGTTGACAACAGCTTATATCGTGCATTTAGTCTTCATTTAGAAGGAACTCTCCCCTATGGAACAAGCGAAGCATTGGGCATTGCTGAAGATGGTGTTGGTTTGGCAAAGAATGATATCTATGACGAATTGACTCCACAGGATATTAAAGATGCGGTTATTCAGGCAGAAGAAGATGTTACTTCTGGTGCGATTACCGTCGATACAGCTTTATAGAGAAAACGATAATACTAGTAGACAGAGGTTGTATAACCTCTGTCTACACTCTATGCTAGAACTGGAGGCAAAATGGCACCACTGGTTGAAATGCGTAATATTGTAAAAGTATATTCAAATGGGGTTGTTGCAAATAATGGTGTTAATTTTGAGGTTGAGAAGGGTGAAATTCATGCCATTGTAGGAGAAAATGGGGCTGGGAAAACCACATTGATGAAGATTTTATATGGCTCAGAAAAGCCGACTTCAGGTGAAATCCTCATCAATGACAAAAAGATGGTTTTCAAAAATCCGCTGGATGCAATGAAAGCAGGAGTGGGGATGGTTCACCAAAATTTCATGCAGATCCCATCCTTCACCGTTGCAGAAAATATTGTATTGGGTCATGAGCCCACCAAAGGTGTTAGATTAGATAAGAAACAGGCTGTAAAGGCAACTGAAGAATTATCTGAAAAATATGGATTATTTGTTGAGCCAACCGCAATTACTGAAACGATCAATGTTGGAATGCGGCAGAGAGTTGAAATTTTAAAAATTCTGTATTTAGGCGCAGAAATATTGATCCTTGATGAACCTACTGCGGTCCTAACTCCCCAGGAAACAAATGATCTATTTAATGCAGTCCGAGTTTTAGTAAAAAAGGGAAAGACAATTATTTTCATTACCCATAAATTACGAGAGGTTAAAGAGATATCTGATCGTGTTACTGTTATGCGTAATGGAAAGGTAATGGGAACATTGAATACTTCCGATGCGACCAAAGAGGGGCTGGCACGCATGATGGTTGGACGGGAAGTGTTTCTGGATATTAAAAAGAGCCCGGTAAAGCGCGGGAAAAAAGTTATGACCGTTGAAAACCTCTCTTTTATTTCTGAAACGGGACGTCCAATGTTGCGAGATGTTTCATTTAATCTTTACGAGGGTGAAATTTTAGGAATCGCAGGTGTTGAGGGTAATGGACAAACTGAATTGGTCGAGGTGTTGACGGGTTTACGCGAACCTGCTTCCGGTCATGCTTCGGTAGATGAGAAAGTAGTTACTGGAAAGACTCCAAAGGAGGTTCGCATGGCTGGCGTTGCGCACATTCCGGAAGATCGATTGACAAATGGTTTATCGCTGCCGGAATCTATAGATGATAACTTAATTGTCGATCGTTATTTTAAACCGCCTATTCGTCATGGAATGCTGCTGGATCAAGAAGCAATCGAAAAAAATGGGGATGAACTGATCAAGAAGTTTGATATTCTGACTCCCAGCGGGAAGCTGCCGGTTTCATCTCTCTCGGGAGGAAACATGCAGAAGGTAGTGGTTGCTCGTGAGTTTTCTTCAGATCCGAAGATCCTCATCGCAGCTCAGCCCACCCGGGGTATTTACGTTGGAGCAACCGAATTCATTCGAGATCAATTGGTAAAGAAACGCACCGAAGGAACAGCAGTTTTGCTGGTTTCCGCAGATCTTGCTGAAGTAATGAGTCTTTCTGACCGTATTATCACTATGTTTGAAGGAGAGATTACCGGTGTATTTCCTGAGACTTCTAATTTGGAAGAGAAGGAGTTAGGGGTTTATATGCTGGGAGTCAAACGTCAAACAGCGCAAGAAATGGAGAACTTATTATGAGAAAATTTCTCTCTAATTCTGCTGTCCGGGAAGGACTGAGAATAGTCTTGGCTATTGGAAGTGCTCTTCTCCTCGGCTACATTATTACAATGTTTGTTTCTGAAGATCCGGTTGCTGCTTATAAAGCATTCCTAGGTGGTCCATTAAGCAAATTCAATCGCTTTGGTGACTGGATCGAAGAATCGATCACGCTAACCCTGGTCGGTTTGTCGGTAGCGATCGCTTTCAAAGCAAATCAATTTAGTATG
>ENA-ORXD01002408-ORXD01002408.1-sediment-metagenome-genome-assembly--contig:-NODE-2408-length-12555-cov-3.659721_pt1 | contig 12555 bp, 5 predicted proteins | sample MGYA00237862_ERZ511471 | MGnify/ENA metagenome assembly ERZ511471 | reverse complement strand
TGAGGTAAGAGCTCACCAGCGGTCTGGTGACAGGCCGGCTCGGCAAGCCCCGCCCGGTGCAAGGCCAAATAGGGGAGCGTTTGAGGGTTGCTCGCCCGAGGCTCCCGGGTTCCGGCCGCTAGAGCCGCCCGGCAACGGGCGGCCGAGATGGATGGCCACCCACGACAGGATCCGGCTTACGGCTTGCTACTGTGAGGCCCCTCCGGCCAGCTGGTGGAGGGGCCTCACCAATTCCCGCGCGGCCGCGACCGGGCGGTGATCGCGCACAGGGGTCAAGGGCGACGCCGCGGCGCGGCTGCGCGCCACGCCCGCCGACGGCGGGCGCGACCTCATGCCGCTGACACGGCGTCGCGCCGCGGCTATGCTGGGCCCATGCGACCCACGGCGGCCGATCTGGTGACGACGCTCGGCCTCGAGCCGCACCCCGAGGGCGGGTTCTTCAGGGAGACCTACCGCGCCGCGGCCTGCATCGCGACCTCGCGCGGCGAGCGCGCCGCGGCGACGGCGATCCTCTTTCTCGTGACGGCGCATGCGCCGAGCCGCCTGCATCGCCTGGCGAGCGACGAGCTCTGGGTCTTCCAGGGCGGTCTGCCGCTCGAGCTGGTGCGGCTCTCGGTCTTCGGCGAAGCCAGCACGCTGCTCGGCGACTCCTGCGGCGCGGGCGCGGCGGGGCGGCAGCCGCAGGCCCTCGTCCACGCCGGCGTGTGGCAGGGGGCGCGCGTCGCCGGCGGCCGGCGGCAGCCGGCCGAGCGCGCCTGGTCGCTCGTCTCCTGCATCGTGACGCCGGGCTTCGACCGCAAGGACTTCGAGCTCGGGCGCCGCGACGAGCTGCTGCGCCTCTTCCCGGAGCAGAGGGTGCTGGTCGAGGCGCTGACCTGAGAAGGGTCGGGGGGCGCGAGCCCGCGCCGCCGTCCCTACTCGAAGCAGGCCGGCGCCTCCTCGACGACGACGTCCAAGATGCGCCGCGCGTTGGCGCGCTTCACGTGGAAGCCGTCGTAGTAGCCGTCGGGGTCGCCGTCGATGCTGCCGAGGCGGCTGTGGTCGAGCACGGCGAAGTCGTACTCCTCCTGCAGGTCGTGGAGGTAGTCGAGGACCTCCCGGCGCCGCGTCTCCCAGCCGGCGTCGCGGACGGCGGTGAGCAGAGTCGGGTGCAGGGGCATGAGGACGATCGCCGGCGTCGTTCCCTGCTCGTTCAGCAGGCGGACCGTCTTCTCGAAGTACCTCGTCGAGCGCGGGTCGAGCGCCGGGGTCGTGGTCGCGTAGCGCTCCAGCGCCCGGTCGACCGACCACGCGAGGGCGCGTTCGAGCTTGTAGCCCTTGTCTGCCCGGATGTCGTAGCGGTTGCGCAGTACGACGCCGTCGGGCCCGTAGGTGGTCAGCGCGAGGTCGCGGCCGGCCGGCATCTCGGCCTCGGTGCGGGGGAGCTTCTCACGCTCGCGAGCGATCAGGGCTGCGGGGAAGAACGGCGAGAGGCGCTCGTCCTGGATGAGGCCGACGGAGAGCCCCTGGGCGCGGAAGGCCTCCACGTGGATGAACCAGAGGACGCGGGGGCGCGTGCCGGGGTGATCCCGGAGGACCCAGTTGACGAAGGCCCAGGCATCCTCGGGGCGGCCGTTCTGCAGGGCGACGTTGAAGCCGCGCAGGCCCGTCCGACGCTCGAGATAGGCGGGCTCGAAGCGCGTCGCCCGCGAGCCCCCGAAGATCAGCACCTGCGGCGGCTGCTCGAGCCGCGCGAGCAGGTCGGCCTTGACGGTGCGGTCGTTCGGGACGATCAGCTCGCCCGCGGCCGTGGTCTCGGGCGTCGCCGCCGTGGCCGCCGTCGCGGTCGCCGCGAGGTCGGCCGGCGCTGGGCTCGGAGAGCGGTCGCGGGCCGCCGCGCCGTCGTCGCCGGCCTGTCGCCAGGCGACGGCGATGATCGCGGCGATGATCGCGAGGGCGAGGGCGACGAGGGTGAGGCGCCGGCGCGTGGCGCTGGGTGAGCGGCTCATGATGTGTGGGCTTAGGCGAAGGGCCGTGGACCTCCTGCCCACGACCGTGCCGCGATGGTACCACGGCGCACCGGCGGGCCGGCCCCGGCGGCGACGGCGCCGCCTCACCCTCGTCGCGCTCGCGGGCCGACACCGGCGCCGCTTCGCGCTCGCGGGCCGACCCCGGCGGCGACGGCGCCCCTGCCTCTCGCGAGAGGAGCCGGTGGCGTCCGCGCCCCGTGGTAGGCTGCCGGCGACCGTGGGTCCCGAGGCCACAGCAGGCAGCGCAGGGGCGACCGTCGTCGTCGGCCGCTTCGCCGAGCTCGAGGACGCGCTCGTAGAGCGCGTCCTCGAGCTCAAGCGCGGCCGCCCTCTCGAGCCCCTCACCGTGGTCGTCGGGTCGTCCGCGGTGCGCACCCGCACGCGCGACCTCCTGATACGCCGGCTGGGGGCCGTCGCCAACGTCTCCGTGGTGACGCTCGAGAGGCTCGGGCACGACCTGGTGACGCGGGCACGGGGCGCGCCGCCCGTCGTCCTTGGGGGCCTGGCCCGCGAGCGCCTGCTGCGGCGGCTCGTCGTCGAGCGCGCCGCTCGGGGCCTCGCTTACTATGGCCCCGTGGCGGCGCGACCGCACTTCGCCAAGGCGCTCGCCGGCACGTTCGACGATCTTCGGCAAGCCCTCGTCGAGCCCGGGTCGGGGTGGGCGACAGTCGCTGTCGGCGGCGCCGCCCGCGGCTCGGCGGCCGGTGCCGCCGACGACCCGCGAGCCGCCCCTGACGACCCGCGAGCCGCGCCGGACGACCCGCGAGCCGCTCCCGACGACGCGCCGACCGTGGCCGCCGATGTCCCGGCGGCGTCGGCGCGCAGACCTGTGGCGGGGCCTGGGCCGTCGAACGACGACCCGGCGGGCGCCGCCGAAGACCCGGCGGCCGCCCCGGTCGACGACGACCGCCGCACGCGCCGAGCCAGGGCCGCCGACCTCGAGGCCCTGTACGCCGCCTACTGTGGCGAGCTCGCGGGCCGCGGGGTCCTCGACGCCGCGCAGGCGCAGCACGAGGCCGCGCGGGCCATCCGCGACGATCCTCTGCCCGGCGCGCTCGTCCTCTACGGCCTCTACGATGTCAATCGCGCGCAGGAGGCGCTCGTCGCCGCCTTGCTCGAAAGGGGCGCCGACCTCCTCGTGCCGCTGCCGCGCGACGGTGACGACGGGCTCGCCACGGCGCTCGCTCCTGCCCGGGCCCTGCATCTCCGCGAGCGGCGTGTCGAGCCGCCGGCGGCGTCGCGCGATCTCGAGCGCCTGGCCCCGGTCTGGAGCGTCGCCGGGGCTGCTCCCACCGTCCCTCTCGAGCTCGTCGGCGACGGCACGCTGGCGGTGGTCTCCGTGGCCGACGAGCGCGGCGAGGCGCGAGAGGCGACGCGCGTTCTGTTCGACGCGGCCGGCCGGGGCGTCCCTTTCTGGGACTGCGCCGTCGTGGTCCCGCACGGCGACGACGTCGAGCGCCTTGCGACAGCGTTCACAGCGGCAGGGGTCCCCGTCGCCTGCGGGCTGCCCGACCGCAGCGAGGGCGCCCGCGTGCTGCGGCGTCTCGTCGAGTGCCTGGCGCCCGAGGCCGGCCGGCCCTTCGGCCGCCGTGCCGTCGTCGACCTGCTGGTCGCGGCGCCGCTCCGTGCGCCGGCGGCGCCGCGCGAGTCCGCGCTGTGGCTCGACGAGGCGCGGCAGGCCGGGGTGATCGCCGGCCTCGACGAGTGGACCGAGCGCCTGGCGCTCCGTCTCGGCGACCTGCGGCGCCGGTGCGAGAGGGAGGAGCAGGGCGGGGAGGCATCGGCCGGCGACGAGGTCGAGAGCCCCTCGCTGCTGCAGCTGAGGTCGGCGGCGGCCGGCAGTCTTGCAGCCGCCGTCGCCACCCTGAGGCGAGCCTGCGCAGGCCTGCCTGCGGAGGCGCCGTGGCATGAGTGGGCCGATGGCCTGGCCGCCGTTGCCGAGGCACTCTTCGATGCGCCGGCCGCCGCCGCCGCGCGTGACGTGGCCGGTCGCGCGCGTGCGCTCGGCGTGCTGGGCGAAGAGGTCGGCGCCGGCGAAGTGGCCGCCGTGGTGCGCGAGCTTCTCGCGAGCCACAAGGTGCCCGCGGGCAGGGCGACGCGCGATGGGGTCGCGATCGTCACGCCGCTCGAATTGCGCGGCCACCGCTTCCACGACGTCGTGTTCGCCGGTCTCGCGGAGGGCGGGTTCCCCAGCCGCGGGCGGGCCGATCCCATCCTCGGCGACGCCGAGCGCCGGCGCCTCGCCGAGGCCCTCGGCACGCGGCTGCCGCTCGCCGAGCAGCGCGACGCCGAGTCGACGCTGCTCTTCGCCTTGGCCTGCGAGGCGGCCGGCGAGCGCCTCACCCTTCTGGTGCCGCGCACCGACGCGGCGACCGGCCGGCCGCGTCTGCCGTCGCGCCTGGTCCTGCGCCTCGCCTCCCTCGCCGCCGGCCACCCGGTGAGGCTCGACGAGTTCCTCGGCGGGGCTCCGCTGCGCCCCGTGTGGAGCCGCACGGGCGCCACGCCCGGCTACGAGGGCGCGCGCTCGTCCACCTGGACCGACGTGCGCGAGTTCGACACCGCCGCCCTGCTCGCCCTCTCAACGAGCAGGCGCGGCCGGGGCCGTGAGTACCTGGCGGCCGTGCTCGGCGACGCCGCGGCGGCCGAGCGTCGTCTGGGGCAGTGGCGGGCCGGCCGCGGCCCCGACCTGGGGGCGTGGGACGGCCTCTTCGGCGACGATGCCCGCGCCGCGCTCGCCGGGCTCGGCGCGCGGCACCCGCTCGCTGCCGAGCTTCACCCCACGCGGCTCGAGCGCTACGTGGGCTGCCCGTTCGCCTTCTACGTGCGCGACGTGCTCGGGCTCGCCGCGCCCGAAGAGCCCGGCGAGAGCCTCGAGATCGAGCCGCTCGAGTTCGGCAGCCTGGCGCACGGCATCCTCGAGTGCGCCTACGGGCGGGTCATCGAAGACGGGCTCGACCGCGCCGGCGCGCTCGCCGCGATAGCGGCGGCCTGGGAGGAGCGCTGCGCCGAGGCCGAGCGTCGCGGCGTCACGGGCGCGGCGCTGGCGTGGGCGGTGCGCCGCGAGATGCTGCTCGAGGATCTCCTCCGCTCGGTGCGCCTCGACCCGGTCTTCCTCGACAGGGGAGAGCGGCCGGTCGCCGTCGAGCTGCGTTTCGGCGAGCGCTGCGACAGGGTCGTGACGCTCGCGCTGCCCGACGGCCGCGAGGTCCGGTTCGCCGGGCGCCTCGACCGCATCGACGAGACGCCGAGCGGGGCGCGGGTCGTCGACTACAAGACGGGCGGCGGCTCGACCGAGCGCGAGCGCATCAAACGCGGCCTGAGCGTGCAGCTCCCCGTGTACCAGCTCGCCGTCCGCCAGACCACGGGCGAAGCGTACGAGAGAGTGACCTCCCTGTACCGCCTCGTCACGCGCAAGGGCGGCTTCGAGGAGCTCGAGCTCGAGGGCGACGAGCCGGCCGCCCGGGCGCGCCTGTCGGCGCTCGTCGCCGAGGTGGTGGAGGGGGTCGAGCAGGGTCTCTTCCCACGCACCAGCCACAAGGGCTGCGACTACTGCGACATCCGCTACGCCTGCGGCTTCTCGTCCTGGGCGCGGGCTCGCAAGCGCGAGCACGAGCGGCTCGCCGGCCTCGTCAGGCTGCAGACCGAAGGTCCGGGGGAGGTGTCGGCCGATGAGCCGGGCTGAGCGCCCTGCGACGAACCGGGCTGAGCGCCCGCCGATCGACAGGGCGGTCCGCGACCGGGTGACCCGGCAGCTCGGCACCACCTTCCTGCTCGAGGCGAGCGCCGGCACGGGCAAGACCCACGTCCTCGTCGACCGCTACGTCAGCTGCGTCCTCGACCCCGAGGCCGGCAGCAGCGATGTGCGCACGGTCGCCGCGATCACGTTCACCGAGAAGGCGGCCGGCGAGCTGCTTCAGCGCGTGCGCGAGAGGTTCGAGCGACTCGCCGGCGAGGCCGCTCCCGATGCGCCGCGCGCGGCGCTCCTCCAGCACGCCCTCGACACGCTCGACGACGCGCCCATCCACACGATCCACGGCTTCGCCGCGCGCCTGCTGCGCGAGTTCCCGGTCGAAGCCGGCGTCGACCCCGCCTTCGAGCAGCTCGACGCGCTCGCCGGCGACCTCGAGGCCGGCCGGCTCTGGGAGGCGTGGCTCGCCGAGCTCGCCGCCGGCGAGCCGGGAGGCACCGAGGTGCGCGCCTGGCTCGGGCGACTGCTGCGTGCCGGCGTCCGCCTCGACACCGTCCGCGAGCTCGCCCTCGGCTCCGGCGGGGTCTTCGGCGAGCGGTACGACCTCGAGCCCGTGCCGGCGCCGCCGCCCGAGCCCGACCTGGCGGCGGGCCTCTCCGCGCTGGCGGCCCCGGTCGAGCGTCTGCGTGAGTTCTGCGTCACCGCCTGCTCCGACCCCGGAGACAAGGGCTGCAGCGGCGCTCTCGACCTCGTCGAGCGCTGCGAGCGATTCATGAGCGCGCCGTCCTCGTCGCTCGATGAGCTCGCCGCGGGCCTCCTCCGCCTGCCGGTGAAGAGCTCGGCCGGCGCTCTCGGCGGCCGGCAGGGCAACTGGCACGGAGGCGGCGAGGGCAAGGCCGAGCTGTGGCACCTCTACTCGGCCGTCGGGCACGAGATCGCCGCCCTCCGCGACGCGTACGCCGGCTTCGTCACCGGTCTCGCCGTCGCGGTCGCCGACGCCTTCGCCCGCTGGGCCGGCGCCACACAGCTCGCGCTCGGCCGCCTCGACTTCACCGACCTCCTCGGCTGCCTGCGCGATCTGCTCGCCGGCGACCTCGGCGCGCGCGCCGCACTGCAGCAGCGCTTCGACTACGTCCTCGTCGACGAGTTCCAGGACACCGACCCCCTGCAGGCTGAGATCGTCTTCTACCTCTGCGAGCGCGAGCCGGTCGCCGCCGACTGGCGCGACGTCGTGCTCGAGCCCGGCAAGCTCTTCGTGGTCGGCGACCCGAAGCAGTCGATCTACCGGTTCCGCCGCGCCGACATCGCGCTCTACGACGAGGTCAAGGGGCTCGTGCAGGCGCAGCCCGAGGGCGCCGGGGTCGTCGAGGTCATCCGCCAGAACTTCCGCACCACGCCGGCGCTCGTCGAGTGGGCCAACGGTGTGTTCGAGAGCGTGTTCGGCGTCGACGCCGAGCCCGGTCGCCAGCCGCGCTACGAGGAGGTCGAGCCCTACCGGCCTCCCGCCGCCGGCCCGCGCGTCGCCGTGCTGCTCGGTCGCGAGTACGCCGGGCGGGGCGCCGGCGGAGGCGCCGAGCAGGCGCGGCGCGACGAGGCAAGGGCTGTGGCCGCGCTGCTCGTCGCGATGCACGACGCCGACGCCGAGCGCTGGCGCGTGCAGGACCGCGAACGCGAGGCGCGGGGGGACGGCGGCGAGCACACGCGCGTGCCGCGATGGTCCGACATCGCGCTGCTCTTCAGGGCGACCACCGGCCTCGAGACCTACGAGCAGGCGCTGCGCGAGGCCGGCGTGCCGTACCGTGTCGAGGGCGGCAAGACCTACTTCACCCGGCGTGAGGTCGTCGACGCGCTGCTCTGCCTGCGCGCCGCCGACGATCCCGGCGACGGGCCCGCCCTGTACGGCGCGCTGCACTCGTCGCTCTTCGGCTTCAGCGACGACGAGCTCTTCCTCTTCTGGGCGGCGGGCGGTGCCTTCGACGTGTTCGCCGCGCGCCAGCCCGAGGGCCACGAGGCCATCCTCGCCGCCATGGCTACGCTGCGCGAGCTCCACCGGCAGAGCCGCGAGTGCGAGCCGCACGAGCTCGTCGCCGAGCTCGTGCGGCTCACGCACGCCGCCGAGTTCCTCGCCGCCACCGGCCTCGACGGTGGGCAGGCGATCGCCAATCTCGAGAAGCTCGCCGAGCAGGCGAGGGCGTTCGCGAGCGCGGGCGGCGGCGGGCTCGGGGCGTTTCTCCCCTGGGCCGCCGAGGCCGGCGACTCGGGCGGCGAGCAGGAGTCGCAGGTCGACGACGAGGCCGACGTCGTCCACCTCTCCACGATCCACAAAGCCAAGGGGCTCGAGTATCCGATCGTGGTACTGGTCGGCGGTGCGCGGGCGGGCGGCGGCGGGGGCCGGGAGACGGTCAAGCCCATCGTCGACCGCGCCGGCCGCCGCCTGGCCGTGAAGTTCAAGGCCGAGCTGCCCGGCGGCGCCGCCTGTGACCTCGAGCCCGCCGCGTACACGGTGCTCAACGAGCGCGAGAAGGAGATGGCCGCGAGCGAGCTGCGCCGCCTGCTCTACGTCGCCGCGACGCGGGCCCGCGACCGGCTGGTCGTGAGCTGCTTCGGCAAGCTGACGAACCAGGGCGGCGAGGCCGCCGCCGGCGTGCTCCTCGGCGGCCTCGCCGGCTCCCTGCCGGCCGCCGGCGCGCAGGCCCCGGCCGAGGAGACCGAAGCCGGCGGCCTTCTCGTGCTGCCTCCCGGCGAGGCTGCGCGGCGCGACGGCCGCGACGCGAGGTTCGGCGCCGCCGAGCTGCTGGCTGCGCGCGACGCCTGGCGCGTCGAGCGGGCCGCGCTCCTCGAGCGGGCCCGGCGGCCCGCGGCGGCGACCAGCCCGAGCGGGCTCGAGCACGTCGACGACGAGGTGCGGGCGGGGGGGCCGGGTGCGCCGCCCGGCCGCGCCCGGGCGCTGGCGCTCGGCGCCGCCGTGCATCGCGTCATGGAGCTGTGCGACCTTGCCGACGACTCGTCGCTCGCGGCGCTCTCGGCGGCGGTCGCCGCCGACCTGGGTCACCCCGACCTGGCCGACCGAGCCGCCGAGCTGGCGCACGCCTGCTGGTCGGCGGCGCCCGTCCGCGCCGCCGCGACGAGCTCCGAGGTCTATCGCGAACTGCCCGTCGGCGCCCTTCTCGAGGGCGTCGTCGTCGGCGGCGCCGTCGACTTGCTGTACCGCGACGGCGGGGAGTGGGTGGTCGTCGACTACAAGACCGACCGCGTCGCCGACGCCGCCACCCTGCTCGAGCGCTACACACCGCAGGGCGCCGCGTACGCGGTCGCCGTCGAGGTCGCGACCGGCGGGCTCGTGCGTGAGGTCGCGTTCGTCGCCGCCGCGGCCGGCGGTCTCGTCGCGACCGTGCCCGTCGACGACGCCGTGCGGGCGCTCGTCGCCGGCGAGGTCTCGGCCGCGCTGCGAGAGGGCCGGGCGATCCGCGCCGAGGGGCCGGGCGCGCCGGCCGAGGGGCACGTCGGGTCCGTCACGTGACGTGGGGCATTGCGCCCGGCGGGGCCCGCGGCAGGGCCGACGGGGGCTCAGGGGCCTCGCCGAGATCGACCGGGACGCCTCCGGCTCGGGGCCTCGCCGCGATCGACCGCGTCGCCTACGGTCCGGGGCAGTCTCGGACCGTCTCGGGACGGCCTCGCGACCGCAGCCCGCGCAGTCTGCGGAGCCGCTTCCGGCGGGACCTGCGCGGCTGAAGCAGGACCGGCGCGCCGGCCGGTCTCCCAGTCAGCCTGCTCAGACTGTCGCCACCGACCGGAACATCCGTCCAGTCGGGGGTGATTTCGGACCAAACCGGCTGGCATCAGTCGTCGGGGTGCCGATACCGACATCATGGACGCCACCGGGAATCCACGACGCGCCGGCCTGCGAAGGATGCTCCGGCTCCGGCTGCGCAGCAAGCTCCTTCTTGGCGTGTTCGCGGTGGTCTGCGCCGCCCTGGCGGTGCAGTTCGTGATCCTCAGCGACCGAGTCGGTGACGATCTCGCGGCGCTCGAGCGGCAGCGCATGGACGAGGACCTCACGGTCGCGGTCAACGCGCTCGAGCAGATGAACACGCGTCTCGAGCGGGCCGCCGCCGGCGCCTCGGTCGATCGTGCCCTCGCCGAGGCGGTGGTGAGCGGCGACGGCCGCTGGATCGCCGCGAACGTGCTCGGGCACGTCATCCTCAACGAGAGGGTGCAGAGCGCCGTCGTCCTCACCGCGGAGGGCGACCTGCTGCGCTCCGCCGGTCTGCCGCTGCCCGATGTCGGCGAGCAGCCGCTGGTCGGCATGACGGCGGCCAAGGTCGTGAGCTCGACCATGATGTATCGCGACGGGCGGCTCTGGGTGCTCGCCGCCGCGCCGATCGTGCCCCGCGGCTACGACGACGACTCGGTCGGCGCTCTCGTCCTTGGCGTGCTGGTGCGTGATAGCCTCGCCGAGGTTCTGAAGAGCGTCGTCGGCACGGATGTGACCTTCGTCGCGGACGGGGTCGTGATGGGGACGTCGGACCGCGCTCTCGCCCGGCGGCTGGTGGCCCGGGAAGCGCTCGCCGTGCTCGAGGACCAGCGGTCGCCCCTGGTGAGCGCCGAGACGGCGAGCAAGGCGCGCGCGCTCGCGACCCCGGGTGCGCAGACCTACCTGGTGGTCAGCAACCACCGCGCCCCGATCGCCACCGCCAGCGCCGCGATGCGTCGCTCGATCCTTCTCTCTCTGCTGCCCGGCCTCGTCCTGGCGAGCGTCGTCGCCGTGCTGCTCAGCGTCCAGCTCGGGCGATCGCTCAGCGGGCTCACCCGCGCGGTCGACGCCATGGCCTTCGGCGACCTGTCCACGCGGGTCACGCCCAAGGGCGACGACGAACTGAGCGACCTGGGCCACGCGTTCAACGCCATGGCTCAGCGCGTGGAGGAGGCCCAGGAGACCCTGTGGCGCGCCGCCGTGCGCGACAGCCTCACGGGGCTGCTCAACCATCGTGAGTTCTATCGCCGCCTTGAAGAGGAGGTCGCGCGCGCCGATCGTGAAGGTCAGGAGGTCGCCGTGCTGATGATCGACCTCGACGACTTCAAGCGCGTGAACGACTCCTGGGGGCACCTGCGCGGCGACAGCGTGCTGCGTGAGGTGGCGCGTGCGCTGGAGAGCTGCATGCGCGAGCAGGACGTGCTCGCGCGCTACGCCGGGGACGAGTTCGCCGTCGTGCTCACGGCGACCGGCGAGCGCGCCGCCCGGGCCGTCGCCGAGCGTATCCGCCGATGCGCCGCAGCGATCGGTGCCGGCTCGGAGTCGCCCTCCGGCGTGGCCGTGTCGGTCAGCATCGGTGTCGCGACCCGGGCGCCCGGCGTCGAGCCGCTCGCCGACCTCATGGAGCGCGCCGACCAGGCCCTGTATCGGGCCAAGGGCGGCGGCCGCGACAGGGTCGTCTCGGCCGCCTCTGTCGTGTGCTGAGCCCGGGCGACGGAGCACGCCCGACGCCGTGGCGCCCCCCCGGCCGCCGGGCGTCGACCGAGCCTTCCCGCGCCCCGTTCGAGGCCCTGCCGACGGTTGACCACCCTCGGCCCACCACATAGCATCGAGGGCGGTCCACACCCTCGATCCACGGAGGCGACCACGGGCAAAGAACTCTCCATCCTCGACCCGGTCGTCGTCGACCAGCCTCCACCAGCCCCGATCTCCTCGACGACGCGCCGCTGACACGGTCTGCGGCCGTGGGCCACGGCGCCTCCGTCCACTCTCCCGTCCCGTCGGGACCCTCCGTCTCGCCGGGCTCACGCACCTCGCTCCATCCGACGGTCGAGGTGCGCCGACCGCTGCATACGACTGATGCAGACATGCATCACGAGGAGGAGCACGATGATACGAGTCGCTGAGTGGGGCACCGGCATGATGGGGCAGGGGCTCCTGGGCTTCATCCTCGACCGGCCGAAGGACGTCGATCTGGTCGGCGTGATCGTCACCAACCCCGCCAAGGAGGGAAAGACGGTCGGCGAGCTGCTCGGCCGGCCGTGCGACGTGAAGATGACCACCGACTTCGCCGCCGTGCTGGCGCAGAAGCCGGACGTCGTCTGCATCAACACGCAGAGCAACCTGCACGAGGTGACCGATCAGGTCGTGCCCGCGGTCGAGGCCGGCTGCAACGTCATCTGCATCGCCGAGAAGATCAGCTACCCGTGGGCCAGCGACGCCGCCTGGGGCGAGCGCATCGACGCGCTCGCCAGGGAGCACGGCGTCAGCGTGCTCGGCACCGGCATCAACCCCGGCTTCATGCTCGACGCGCTCATCGTCATGTGGAGCTCGATCTGCCTGCGTGTCGACAAGATCGTCGCGACCCGCGTCAACGACCTCTCGCCCTTCGGCCCGACGGTGATGAAGGGCCAGGGCGTGGGCACCACGGTCGAACAGTTCGAGAGGGGCGTCGCCGACGGCAGCATCGTCGGCCACATAGGTTTCCCCGAGAGCATCAGCCTCATCGCCCGCGCCCTGGGCTGGACGGTCGAGCGCATCGAGGAGACGCGCGAGCCCATCGTGACCAAGGTCGAGCGCTCGACCCCGCACGTGCACGTGGCCCCCGGCGCTGTCGCCGGCTGTCGCCACATCGGCCGCGGCTACGTCGGCGGCGAGCTCAAGATCGAGCTCATCCACCCGCAGCAGATCCACCCCGAGCTCGAGGGCGTCGACACCGGCGACTACATCGAGATCCACGGCGACCCGAACGTGAACATGGCCAACCGGCCCGAGATCCCCGGTGGCAAGGGCACCTACGCGAGCACCGGCAACTACATCCCGCTCATGAAGGACGCGCCGGCCGGCATGCTGACCGTGGTCGACATGCCGCTGCCGCGCTTCTG
>ENA-ORXD01002407-ORXD01002407.1-sediment-metagenome-genome-assembly--contig:-NODE-2407-length-12560-cov-2.820796_pt1 | contig 12560 bp, 10 predicted proteins | sample MGYA00237862_ERZ511471 | MGnify/ENA metagenome assembly ERZ511471 | reverse complement strand
TTCAACGAGACCGTGGAGGAGCTGACCCAGAGCCTCATCGGCCTCGTGGGACAAAACGGCATGGACTGGATGTACGCCAACTGCAGCACCACCGCCCAGCGGGGCGCTCTGGACTGGAAGGGTCCCTTCCGCGAGGCCGTCGCCCCGGTCTTCGACAAGCTCTACGAGAGCGTCCGCTCCGGCGAGGAGACGCGGATCGTCCTCTCGGTGAACAACGCCCCCGACTACCGCGAGAAGCTCAACGCCGAGCTGGAGACGATGCGGAAGATGGAGATGTGGCAGGCCGGCGCCGCCGTCCGGGCTCTCCGCCCGGAGAACCGGAAGGGATAAATCCCGCGCCGCCGCGGACCGGAAAACAGCGGGCCTCCTGCAGCCATCTGCGTGAGGCCTGTTTCTTTGCCGCTTTTTGCATGGATGTTCCGTCCGAGGCCTCCGCCTCTCGGGCCCGCTCAAAATGCATGCACTTTACAGCCGCGGCCTCAAGTCAGGGCCTCATGCAGGAGGGGCAGACCGGGAAGATACGGCTGGCAAGATGCCCTCACAAGCCATGATTGAGTAATGTTACTCATCCATTAATAGGGTAGATTTACAATGCAAATCATGATAGGGGAAGATTACAAGTGAAAGACAGTTGATAAAGTTCCATCCCGTATAACCATACTGGGGGGAAATATGGACTGGCTTATGATACCCCGTTTTCCAAAGGAGAGCGGGGTTTTTTTATTGCCGATAAGGCGCTATATCGCAAAAAATCTTACAACATCAGGCATCTTACATGAGCGCCAAGTGTCTTGCCGTTCAACAGTGCCTCGTTGAGCCTGGCAGCCCCAAAGGGTTTTCGTCTGAGTCGTTTATCAACAGAACAACGAGCGCTGGTCCGTGAACCGCGGTTCATGGGCAGGTTTTTATTTGCGTTGGAGGTTCGTGAGAATGGGGATTCGCGCAGGCGGTCTATGGAGAAAACAAGCCTATCGCCTCGTGAGATGCCGGTTTGCTCGAATCAAAGGAGGGTGAGATGGTTTTGATAATTATGATTTTCGGTTTGGTCGTCTTGGGAATTTTTGCCGCGATCCTTTACAATGGTCTCGTTGGCGCCCGCAATGAGGTTAAAAATGCCTGGAGTTCTATTGATGTCCAGCTCAAGAGGCGTCATGACCTGATTCCCAACCTCATCGAGTCTGTCAAGGGCTATGCTGTCCACGAGCGAAAAACCCTCGATGAGGTCGTCAGGGCACGCCAGCAGGCGGCGGCATTTACGGGGAGCGTCGAAGAGAGGGGCAGGATCGAAAACGCTCTGACCCAGTCCTTGCGATCCCTCTTCGCCCTGGCCGAGGCCTACCCGGACCTGAAAGCCAATCAGAGCTTCATTGCATTGCAGGAAGAGTTGGCATCGACGGAGAACAAGATCGGTTTTTCCCGTCAGTATTACAACGATGCAGCCATGCGGTATAAAAACCGGATGGAGATGTTCCCCGGCAATATAATTGCCAATCTGTTCAACTTCCAGGCCGAAGCCTTCTTCCAGTTGGAGGAGGCCGGGGACCGTGCGGTCCCGCAAGTCAAGTTTTGACGGCTTCGCAAAAAGAAGTCCGGATGCTGCGTTGCGCTTCACCCTTCGTCGTTGAAGCGTACGCATTGAAGAGGATGGCGGCGGGATAACGCCTGCCGGTGAGAGAAAGGAGTCACGATGACGGAGACGATGAGCAACATTGGCTGGTCGGTGATCTTTTCGGTGGTTGGCGGTCTGGTAGGCATGGCGCTGATCCTGCTTGCTTCGGTCGTGGTGACCAGGTTGATGTGCCGCCTGACCCCCAGCATAGACGAAGAGAAGGAGATTGCCCGGGGTAACAGGGCCGTAGCGGAGTACTACAGCAGGATCGTGGCAGCCTGCATTCTCGGCGTGAGCATGGTCGTGGCTGCCGCGGTATTGGGCGGCATCCTGTCCGCGCTCCATTAAATAAGGCATCGAATCATCGGATAAAGCCCATGAGAAAACAGGCTATCCTGGCAGTGATGCTGATGGTATTGACGGCCTCTGTTCCGGCCTGGGCGAGGGGCGGTGGCGGTTGTCTGGCAAAGGGCACCCCGATTCTGACCCCGGCGGATGCTGTTGCCATCGAGACTCTTCGCGTCGGCGATCCGGTCTGGAGCGTTGTGGAAGGGAAACTCCAGGCGGGAACGGTGCAGGCGTTGACCAAAACCGAGACGGACTCTTATTTGGAAATTTTCGCGGGAGATTCCAGGGTGGTGATCACCCCGGAGCATCCGGTGATGTCGGGACCCGGAGAGTACCGCATTGCCAGGCTGCTGAAGGTCGGCGACCGGGTTTACCAAATGCGTCACGGGAAACTGAACACGGTTTCAATCCTTTCCATTCAACGTGTCCGGGCCCATTCCTCGGCGTATCATTTGCTGGTGATGCCCGGCGGGACGTTCATTCCGGCCGGCATCGTCGTTCACAACAAAGGATGCTTTCTTCCCGAGAGCCTGATCCTGCAATCCGACGGCACCGAAAAGCCGATCAGCGCCGTCCGGCCGGGGGATCCTTTGCTGGCCTATTCGCCGGAAGGGCGGATCGTCCAGACCCGGGTGAGAGATATCCTTCGCCATACGGTGGATGAATATGTCCTTCTCACGACTGAACGGCAAACCATCAGGGCTACCGCAGAACATCCCTTCTATGTCGGACATGGCACCTTCAAGACACTCGACATCCTCAAGGTGGGCGACACCATTTTTGCGCGGGATGGGCAGTCCCTAACGGAACAGCGGATTCTGTCGCTGCAGAGGGTTCGAGAACGGGTCTCTGTTTTCAACCTTCAGACCGATCATCCGAACACCTTTTTTGCCGGCGGCGTTGCAGTGCATAACAAAGGCGGCGGAGGCGGGTGTTTCCCAGCCGGTACGATGATCCGCACAGATGCGGGCCGGACTCCTGTTGAAAAACTGTCGGCAGGAGATAGGGTGCGGGCAGTCAACCCGGAGGGGGGGATGGCCGAGGCCGGCGTGGAGAAACTCTTCGCGACCCGCTCTCCCGTCATCACGATCGAGACGGAGCAGGGCACGCTTCGCACGACCCCGGAACATCCGATCGGGATGCCTGGCGGGATATTCCTGGAGGCCGGCAAACTTCGGCCCGGGCAAAGAGTGCTCATCTGGAAGGATGGGATTTTGAGTCCCGCGGCCGTCATCCGAACCTCGCTGCAGGAAAGGAAAGAGGTGGTCTACAATCTCAGCGTCGGCAGGCCACACACCTTCCTGGCGGGCAACTTTCTGGTCCACAACAAGGGGGGCGGAGGGTTCAGCCATTCCAGATCCGGCAGGTCAGGTACCCGCGACTCCGATTCCGGCAGTTCCGGCATTGCTATTTTCTTCTTTTTCGTTTTTGTGGTTGTGCCGCTTATTCTGGTGATGGTGGCGGTGCGGCGCAAAGGCTTGAAAAGTGAAAACCTGGATTATCTATACCCCCCCGCGACGGTGGCGAAAAAGGCCGCCAAAACGGAGAAGCTCCTCGATTTTCTGAGCAGACAGGACCCAACTGTCTCTTCACTGGAATTGCGCAAGCTGGTTGAATCGACGTTTCGCAAGCTCCAGGAGTGTTGGGGACAGCGCGAGTATGGTCTGATGGAACCACTCCTGATGCGGGCCCTGTTCGTTCAGCATACGGCTCAGCTTCAGGGGCTGACCCGGAATCACGAGATCAACAGAATTGAAGATCTCAAGGTAGAGAAGGTGGATATCGTCAATGTCCGCTACACGGAGAAAAGCGATCAGCGGGAATTCAGCGCGCTGATTACCGCCTCGGCGCGCGATTATTATGTCGATGACCGCAATCACAAATATCTGCGGGGGGATAAAAGTTCGGCGCGGTTCCAGGAGTTCTGGACATTTCAGCGCTCGGGGGAGCGCTGGCTGCTCCGGGAGATTGAGCAGGCGGGCGAATCCGATCTTCTCAAGGAGGAGAATTTTGTTGAGATGTTGACCGATCAGATCCTCCAGGGAATCTATGGCGAAGTCGCCGGAAAGGAGGGAAAGGCCGGGCCGTGGTTGGAGAAGGGAACCGGAGAAAAGGCGACGCGCATCGATCGCCTGCTGAACTTCCTGGTTCGGACGGACAAACTTTGGAATCGTCAGCAGATGATCGAGCGGGCGCGGCAGGTATTTTTAAGTGTGTTTCTGGCGCGAGAGTCCGGTGATCCGGCAAGGCTGCCCGACATTGACCTTTTTGCAGACGTGGCGGAAAGCCTTCGCAAGCAGCTCCTCCAGTGGCAGATGGAGGGGACGAATGTGGAATACCGGAATCTTTGTGTGCGCAAGGTGGAGCTGATCCTGATCCGAAATTTCACCAACCCGGTCAAGGATGAGTTCACCGTCCGCATAAGCGCCCATGCCCAGAAAATTGTACGAAAAGGTAGCTGGATCCTCAGTGAACAGCAATACGTAACCCCTTTCGAGGAATATTGGACATTCGGCCGGCTGGAAGAGGCTTGGAAACTCAAGGAGGTTGTGCCGTCGACCCGGGGCGAGAAGATGATTGTCGCGGATAATGTGGATGAGGACAGCAGCACCGGACAGATGCAATGGTATTATAGACAAACCCGCGCCAACTGAGGCCGCGAGCCGGTTGTTCAGTACCTACCCTGATATCGTCAACAAAACTGTTCAGGGCGGCTGATCTTTCAAGATCTCCGAAATTGTTAACGTGTGGACACTATTTGTTTGTGGTGTCAAACCGGTACGTTTGTCTTTGCTGAGACCACCCGCGCGCATTACCGGGAGAAAGGCGCTATATAAGCGCATCCGCATCCGTCTGATAGAGACAAAGGATCAGGATTCAATGCAGCGATGTAAAGTGGTCCCGTTATCTCAGTCCTCATGACACGGCCTATCGGAAGTGAATTACCCCGTCCACAGGACGGGGTAATCTGCGGGAGGGTTTCATAAACGGAGGTTTCAGAAAAATCTGCCCTCAGGCCCCGGCATAGCCCCGGCGGTACTTCTCGTCGAGCATCCCCTCGATGCTCGCCATGACGATCCTCGTCACCCCCTCGAACTGCTCCCTGTAGCGCTGCTGAGACTCCCGCGAGAGGAGGCGAAACGGCTCGCGGATCCGGTATTCCTTGAGCTGTTCCTGCACGGATAGCGGCTCGCCGATCCGGTAGGTGATCCGGCCGCTCCGCGCAAAGGGAAGGCTCCCCCGGTACACCTCCTCGGAGTTGTTGCAGGCGACGGGGACGATCTTCTTCTCCGTGTGGAGGGCGAGCTGAGCAAGGCCCGTTCTCCCCTCCGCCAGTTTCACGGAGCGGGTCCCCTCGGGGAAGATGATCAGGTTGAGCTTCTGTTCGCAGAGGGCCGCCCGGCTGAGCTCCGCCACCTTCTCCATGACCGCTTCGTAGTAGCCCCGGACGTAGTCGGCAAACTGGTCGCCCATCGCCTGGAGCGCCTCGATTGCCGCCCGCTCGTTCGGCCCCGCCTCCGCGATCCGGCCGTCGATCAGGTCCTTGACGACCCGGTAGAGGCTCTTGTCCATCCTCCGGTTGAACTTCTGCCGGTAGAACTCCTCGATCAGGTATCCCATCGACGGGACCGGGATCAGGTTGCAGAGGTCCAGCCCCTTCGCGAGCAGGGCGTTCTTGTAGTACTTGGCCTTGACCCAGACGGTCGTGAAGGGGAATTCCCGCGTTTTGAAGAGCTTGTACTGGAAGGGCCAGTAGTTGAACCGGTCCGTGTGGTTCATGGCGAAGATCACGTTCTCGTCCCGGGGGATCCGTTCGATGTTCTCGATCTGGATGTCCACCTTCGCGAAGAGGTGGTAATTGGGCATCAGCAGGAAATTCGCCACGATCCTCTGGCCGAGCGGCCGGGAAACCAGCCTGATTTTTTGCAGATAGTCAATGTCGATCATCTTCTCTCCTTGCGGGCGCCTTATTCGGCCGCCCGACGATGAATTTCCCCCTCCGCTCCGGAACGGGAGGGGGTGTGCTCACCCGACTTCCCCGGTGGGCGGGTGACAGCCCGAAAATCCCGGGACAGGCTTCATCCCGGGAAACGGTTCTCTTTCTTGAACACCCTTTGTCCCCGGGGCAAAGGACCTATTCTATCGTTTCCTCTCCGGTGAGGAGGTGCCGGACCCTCTCCAGCTCTTCGGGGGTGTCCACCTCGACGGAGTCATGGTCCGTGGCGACGACCCGGATCCGGTAGCCGTTCTCCAGGGCCCGGAGCTGTTCGAGGGCCTCGAGGTGCTCCAGGATTCCCTCCGGCAGGGCGGTGAAAGCGCGCAGGAAAGAACGGCGGTAGGCGTAGATCCCGTGGTGCTTGTAGTAGTCGGCCTTCTTCCCCCGGTCGCGGACGAAGGGGATCGTCGCGCGGGAGAAGTAGAGGGCGAAGCCGCGCTCGTCGAAGACCACCTTCACGGCGTTCGGGTGGGCGATCTCCTCCTCGCGAACGATCCGGTAGATCAGCGTCGACATGGGGATGTCCGGATCCTCCAGGAGCGGGGCGACCACCTCGTCCACCTGGGAGGGCACGAAAAGGGGCTGGTCCCCCTGGATGTTCACGACGAGGTCCTCCTCGCGGAGATTCAAGCTCTCCACGGCTTCCGCAATCCGGTCCGTCCCGGAGCGGTGGCGGGGAGAGGTCATCACCGCCCGGCCTCCGAAGGCCTCCACCGCCCGGTAGATCCGCTCATCGTCCGTCGCCACGGCAGCGAAGGTGACACTCTGCGCCCGGAGGACCCGCTCGTAGACGTGCTGGATCATCGGCTTCCCGCAGAGGTCGGCCAGGGGCTTCCCCGGAAAGCGGGACGACTCGTAGCGCGAGGGGATGATGCAGACGACCTGGACGGACATGATGTTTTCCCGGATTCCTCTTCTCACAGAAAGGGATCGGCCTGGAGCAGATGGCCCTTCACGTAATCGGCGACCGACTCCTCCAGGGGCCGGAACGAAACCGGACAGCCGGCGGCCCGCAGCTTTTCCATCTGCGCCTCGGTGAAATACTGGTACTGCCCGCGGATCGCCTCCGGCATCTCGATGTAGTCGATCCGGGTCGGGAGGCCCATCGCGGCAAAGACCGCTCGGATCAGATCGTTCCAGGTCCGGGCCCTTCCCGTCCCGAGGTTGAAGATCCCGTTGGCCTCCCCGCGGTTGAGAAGCCACCAGAGGACCCCTGTGCAGTCCTTCACGTAGACGAAATCGCGCATCTGGCCGCCGTCGGCGTATTCGGGCCGGTAGGACTTGAAAAGGCGGACCTGGCCCGTTTCGTGGATCTGCCGGAAGGCCTTGAAGATGACGCTCGTCATGTCGTCCTTGTGGTACTCGTTCGGACCGAAGACATTGAAGAATTTGATCCCCGCCACCCGGTCCTGCAGGCCGCGACGGAGGATCCAGAGGTCGAAGAGCTGCTTGGAGTAGCCGTACATGTTGATCGGCCGGAGCGTCCGCGTCGTATCGTCCGCGTCGGAAAAGCCGAGCGAGCCGTCGCCGTAGGTCGCCGCGGAGCTCGCGTAGAGGAAGCGGATCCCGTGCGCCGCCGCCCACTCCGCGAGGCGGCAGGAGTAGTGGAAGTTGTTCTCCATGAGGTAGTCGGCGTCCCGCTCCGTCGTCGAGGAGCAGGCGCCCAGGTGGACGACCGCCCGGACGGGAAAGGGGACCCGATCTTCGGCCACCATGGCCAAAAACACTTCCTTGTCAAGGTAGTCGGAGTAGCGCCGCCGGACGAGGTTCTTCCACTTCTCGGATGTGCCCAGCTCGTCGACGACGACGATGTCGTCGATCCCCTCCTCGTTGAGCTTCCCGACGAAGACGCTCCCGATGAACCCGGCGCCCCCGGTGACCACGATCATTTCACATACTCCTTGGGAACAGGACCCGAATCCTGTTCCCTGCGATTCTTTCAGTTTAAGAATCGGGTTTTCGCGTCAGGCGCATTGGAGATTTTTCGGGGTACCCTGCCGCCGCAGCGGAGCGCCCGCCGGGAAAACTGTCTGAGCGCGAAGCGCGAATTCGAAGAATCAGCGGAGCGCAGCTAATTTTTTCCCGGCAGCTTTAGCGAGGACGTGCAGGGTCGAAAAATGTCCAGCGCCCAAGCGAAATCCCGATTCTACTACAGCACCTGCGCCGCCTTTTCGATCCCCTTGCCGATCGCCTTCATCCTGGCTGCCGGCATCTTCACGGAGATCCCCATGATCAGCGTCCGGCCGAGGAGATCCTCCGCACGGGGGATCGCCTTGCGGCTGTAGGTCACCTTCCGGTTGCGCCTATCCGTGAAGGGGCTCTTCGTCTGGGCCGTGGACCTGGCCAGGAAGTGCTCCCAGTTGGGGACGTAGTGCCAGAAGTTCTCCTTGAAGCAGACCGTCCCTATCCCTTCGGCCGCAAGGGCCTTCTGGAAGGCCTTGGCCTTCTCCGCCGTGGGGAGGTTGAAGCCCAGATGGGTGGCCGAGTCCCCGGCGGGGTCGGGCACCGCCCTGAACTTCAGGCCGGGGATCGGGGCGAGCATCTCCTCGATCGCCGCCTTGTTCTTCCGCTGGGCCGCGATCACCCGGTTGAGCTTCCGGAGCTGAGCCAGGCCGATGCCCCCCTGGATTTCGTTCATCCGGTAGTTGAACCCCAGGATCGTCCGGCCGTCGAGGGCCCGGCTGACGGTGGAGAGGTGGTCGTGGCCGTGGTCGTGGTACCATTCGGCGCGGCGGTAGAGATCCTCATCGTCGGTGAGGATCATCCCCCCCTCGCCGGTCGTGATCGTCTTGTAGTGGTCGAAGCTGAAGATCCCCATCTGGCCGATGGTTCCCGTCATCTTTCCCTGGATGCTCGCCCCGCAGGCCTGGGCGTTGTCCTCCAGGACGAGGAGCTTGTGCTTCCTGGCCACCTTCAGGATCTTGTCCATCCGCGCCGGCGCCCCGCACATGTGGACGGGGATGACCGCCTTCGTCCGGGGCGTCATCTTCTTCAGGATGTCGTCCGGATCGAGGTTCAGGGTGTCGTCGATGTCCGCCATCACGGGGATGGCGCCGACCTCGAGGACCGCCTCGTAGGTGGCCATGAAGGTAAAGGCCGGGCAGAGCACCTCGTCGCCGGGTCCCACATCGAGGGCCGTGAGGGCGATCTTGAGGGCGCAGGAGCCGGAACTCACCCCGAGGGCATACTGCGACCCGAAATATTTGGCAAAGGCCTTCTCGAAGTCCCGGACCTTCCAGATCCCCTGCCGCTCCTGGTCGAGGGAATAGCGGGCGAAAATCCCCGTCTTGAAGAGAACCTCAATCTCCTTCAGCTCTTCCTTGCCGATCAGTTCCGCACCAGCCATATTTTTCCCTCCCTGAATCCTTATTCCTTTCGGGAAGCGACCCGATCGTTACGAATAGGCCTCCTGGTAGATTTCGACCATCTCCTCCAGCGTCATCTTGCACGGATTGTTGGCCAGCGGCCGGGCCACGGTCATCGCCACCTTCGCCAGCTCCTGGAAATCCTCCTCCGGAATATCGAGCTCCTCGAGCGTCGTGGAGATGCCGCAGTCCTCGAGCAGGGCCTCGACCGCCTCGACGGCGAGCCACGCCGCCTCCCGGAGCGGGAGGTCGTCGACGATCTCCCCCATGATCTCCGCGATGTCGACGAACTTCTCCTGGGCGCCCGGCAGGTTGAAGGCCATCACCCGGGGAAGCATGATCGTGTTCGCCAGGCCGTGGGAGACCCCGTACTTCCCGCCCAGCGGGTAGGAGAGGGAGTGCACCGCGGTCACCCCCGCGTTGGCCAGCCCCAGACCGGCATAAAGGCTCCCCAGAAGCATCGCCTCGCGCGCCTCGATGTTGCCCCCGTCGTGGACCGCCGTCCGCAGATTGTCGGAGATCAAGCCGATCGCCTCCAGTGAGATCATTTCGCTCATCGGGGAGGCGTTGATCGAGGTGTAGGACTCGATTGCGTGGCAGAGGGCGTCGATCCCCGTCGCCGCCGTGGGATGGGGCGGAAGGGTGAGCGTCAGCTCCGGATCGAGGAGCGCCAGCTCCGGATAGAGGAGGGGACTGTTCATCCCCTCTTTCTTCTTGAGCTTCTTGCGGATGAAGACGGAGGTGAAGGTCACCTCGCTCCCCGTGCCGGCCGTCGTCGGAACCATGATCTTGGGGAGCCCGGGTCCGGGAACCCGGTTCAATCCGAGATAATCCTCGGCCTTCCCCTTGTTCGCCGCCAGGACCGAGATCGCCTTGGCGAGGTCCATCGCGCTCCCGCCGCCGATCCCGACGACCCCGTCGCACTTCTTCTTCAGGGCAAGCTTCGCCCCCTCGTCGGCCAGTTCGAGCGGGGGCTCGGCCTCCACCTTGTCGTAGAGGGTGGCGGCGAGTTTCGCCCGCTCCATCATTCCGGACACCTTTTCCCGAAAACCCGTCTCGGCCAGGTTCCGGTCGAGGACGATCAGCGGCCGGGCGACCCTTAGTTCGGCCAGATGATCCGCCAGGGCGGCAAAGCTCCCCCGTCCGAAAACGATCTTTTTTGCGCCGGTGAAGGAAAATGTCTTCATCTCATCTCTCCATTCGATTCTTTCCGCTTCCGGAGAAACCGCCGTTTGCGGTCCCCGGGTTCGCATCCACCTTTGGCCGCCATGGCCTGCCACGTCCGATGGGGCTCCGCAGACGCGATTCTGGCCACCTTGACCTTGGCCTTGGCCGCCAAGATCCCGGCTTCCCGGTGCCGGCACTCCCGGCCGCGGGAGCGGTTTTAATACGCCTTCAGGCCGCGGAAAGTCAAGCCTTTTTGCGCTCTTTGTGGTCTCCGTACCACTCGATCTGCCGGCAGATCCCCCGGATAATCTTGACTTCGCGGGCCTCGAGGGTGGTCCGGGCGAAGAAGCGGCGGAGGTGCATCAGCCAGTAATCCGGGTTCTCCGGGAGGAAGAAGCCGATCGCCACGAGGGTCTCCTTGAGCTTTTCGTACATCGCCTCGGTCTCCCGGATGCCGGCGAGCTTCGGCCCGGCGGGGGGCGCCTTCTCCAGGGTCGCGATGAACAGCTCGTAGCAGAGGATCATCACCGCGTGGGAGAGGTTCAGCGACTTGAATCCGGCCGTGGGGATCGTCACAACGGTCTGGCAGAAGCGGAGCTCCTCGTTGGTCAGCCCCGTGTCTTCCGGTCCGAACAGCAGGGCAATCCCGTTTTCCCGGGAAAGCCCCGCGAGGGTTTCGGCCATCCGCCGGGGGGTGACGGAAGGTCCCCTCGCGGAACCCTTTCTCGCCGTCGTTCCGACGACCCAGGAGAAGCCGGCGAGGGCCTCGTCGAGGGTGTCGAAATGGCGGATCCCGTCGACGATGTCCGCGGATTCGTGGGTCGCCATCTGGCGGACGGCCTCCTCATCGAGGTCACGGTTTCCCACGACGATGAGCTTTCCGATCCCCATGTTGCGGGCGCAGCGCGCCGCGGACCCGACATTTCCCGGAAATTTCGGCCCCTTCAGGACGATCGTGACATGGTCCAGTCGGCCCTTCGCGGTTTCAAACGGCATCCCTTGACTCCTGTCTCATGGTTTCTCCCAGCGGGCCGCGACAAGCGCCCCGCTCTGGCTCCCCCGGCCCTCCCGTTCAATCCGGCCCAGCTCCGCCGGATCGTCCTCATCTCCGAAGTGGACGGCGGTCCGAACGACGCCGGGCACGGGCGCCGCCTCCAGGAGCTGCGCGGGAGAGCGGAAGAAGACCCGGTTGAAGATCGAATCCGGGTCCTTTCGCGCCTTGGCCCGCCGCCGGACCGCCCACTCGTTCAGGCTGTTAAGGGTCGCGACGACGACGGTCCCCCCCCGTCTTGTCACGCGGAAGAGCTCGGAAACCGCGCGCCTCTCCTCCGTGACAAACTCAAGCGCCGCCACGGAAACAGCCTTGTCGAAGGTTTCGTCGGCAAAGGGGAGATGGAGCATGTCGGCGGTCACCGACGGCAGGGGATGCGGCGCCGCCTTCGCCGCCGCCCGGCGGATCATCGCAAAGGAGATGTCGAGTCCGAAGAGCGCCGACCCGCAGCGGGCGAACTCCCGGGTGAAGATCCCCGTCCCGCAGCCCGCATCAAGGATCCTCTCCCCGCCGGCCGGCCGGAGCAGGTCGAGGACCAGTTCGCTCTCGTATCGGAGGACCGCCGCCCCGACGGGGGTCTCGAACCAGCGGTCGTACCGCTCCGGCCAGTCGTCGAAAAGCTGTCCCGCCACCATAATCTTTTTCCTGATTTTCCCGTTTTTTGTCCAGCATCAGGGGAACGAATCCTTCGCCGTGCGCGGGGACACGTTCCCTGAATGTTCGTCAACAGCGCCGTCGCGGCCGCTCCTCCCGCGCGCACGGGGACATGATCGCCCCCGTTTCCTTCCCGCCCTCTCGCCCCGCAAACGGGACGCGCTGGATTGCATGTATAATGGGTTCGCCGCCGCCTTGCAACGGAAAAAGCAACTTCTGACGCAGGGGTTGACAGGAGCGGGGCACTCTGTCAAAAGGGTCCCATGCAGGAAGCGCTTCTCAAGACCCTCGCCGAAGGCGCGGCGGAAATCGGCGTGCGTCTCAACCGGGGGCAGCTGGAACTCTTTCCGCCTATCACCGGGAGCTCCA
>ENA-ORXD01002406-ORXD01002406.1-sediment-metagenome-genome-assembly--contig:-NODE-2406-length-12560-cov-3.676120_pt1 | contig 12560 bp, 7 predicted proteins | sample MGYA00237862_ERZ511471 | MGnify/ENA metagenome assembly ERZ511471 | reverse complement strand
GCGGATTTGGATTAGCTGATATTATGATTTATCCTTCCATCTTTGCGTTTGGTCTGGTTGCCTTCGGATTTTTGGGAATGGGCCCTGTTACCATTGCGGTTGACAGCTATGGTCCAGTAACTGACAATGCGCAGTCCATTTATGAATTATCACTGATCGAAACCATCGACGGAATCGACCAGGAAATCGAAAAGGACTTCGGATTCAAGCCTAACTTTGAAAAGGCGAAACATTTCCTTGAAGCCAATGATGGAGCAGGAAACACCTTCAAAGCAACTGCAAAGCCGGTTTTGATCGGTACCGCGGTAGTTGGTGCAACCACTATGATTTTCTCGCTGATTCTGGTTATCAAGAATGTAGTTGGCGTTGAACCTGAAATGGTTCTGAACATGCTGAATCCATATACAATCTTAGGATTCATCTGCGGTGGCGCTGTAATCTTCTGGTTCACAGGCGCCTCCATGCAGGCTGTAACTGCCGGCGCTTACAAAGCTGTAGAATATATCAAGAAGAATATACAGCTTGACGAGGAAGCAGACTTAAAGGCTTCGACTGAGAAATCAAAAGAAGTAGTTAAGATTTGTACGCAATATGCACAAAAAGGTATGCTGAATATCTTCATTGTTATATTCTGCTTTACTCTTGCATTTGCGTTCTTCTCAGCACCGGCGCAAAGTGAGAAACCGGTAGCATTTTTCGTTTCCTACCTGATCTCAATTGCTGTATTTGGTTTATTCCAGGCAATCTTCATGGCTAACGCCGGCGGATGCTGGGACAATGCCAAGAAGGTAGTTGAAGTTGATCTGAAGATGAAAAACACTCCGCTGCATGAAGCCAGCGTTGTCGGCGACACCGTAGGAGATCCCTTCAAAGATACCTCTTCGGTTTCCTTGAATCCGGTCATCAAATTCACAACGCTGTTCGGATTGCTGGCCACGGAAATCGCGGTGACCATGACCAATCAGAATTTAAAAACCGGTTTGGCTATTGCCTTTTTCCTCATTGCTTTGATTTTCGTATATCGTTCTTTCTACAATATGCGAATTTCTGAAGAAAAACTGGGCGAGTAATCTCAGTAGTACAATAAAAAGGCGCTCCTTTTGAGGAGCGCCTTTTTATTATTTAATTTATTTCTCTGCGCAGTTGCTATTTTTTGTTAAGTTGTTCAAGAACTTTATCGCTGATATCAGTTCCCCCTGTAATAATAATTTGTTTATCCAGAACGATTTCAACCCCCACGTTTTTAACAACAACTTCGGTTGCTTTTACGATATCATTTTGAATATCACTCGTCATTTTCTTTGAGGATTCCATCAGTTCATTTCGCTTAACCTCTATTTCTTTTTGAAATTTTTCAGCCAGTTTTCTTAGATCCCCATCTGACACATTTTTCTCTTTTTCTTTTTCATATAGTTTTTGTTTTTTTGTTATTTCGTCCTGGATCAGTTGTTCCTTTTTTTTGAGCTCATCCTGACCTTTTTTTGTCTTTTCATAGTTTGTAAAAACTTTCTGATAGTCAATATATGCTATCGTTGTTGCATTTACTGAATAAGCCATCATTACCATGATAAATATCATGATGATCATTACTGCTGTTTTTTTCATTTTCCCCTTTTTCTCCTTTTTTAATTTTTAAATTTTTATTATCATAATATCAAATTAATTAACATGGAACATTTCCCTGAGCATCATCTCTGTGCCGAAAGAAGGATGATTCAATGTGTTAATTCTTTTGTCTTTGCCCTTCAACATTAAGTTTAAGAAATGAAATTCTCTTTCATCCATGGGAACACTTTTTGTTCCGGCAATGTAATAGAGATCATTAAAAACACCGGATATTTTTGGAGAAACTTCTGAAAATATTAATTTCAGCGTGTTATAATTTATAACCTGAGCATCGGGGATGGGCCTGTAAGACCATTGAGTGAATATGCCGTTCTTATTCAGGGCTTTTTTTACCAGTTTGTAGAACTCAAGAGTATATAAATTACTGGAATAAACGATGGAAGGATGTTCAATATCCATGATGATCACGTCATATTTTTTTTTTGTTTCCATCAAATATTTGTAGCCATCATTGAAAATAAGATTCACCTTGGGATTTTCCAGAATATGATCGGTGAAAACATCAAAACATTTTGTTGCCTTTGGCATGACCGGATTTATTTCAACCACATCAACCGATCGAACTTTCTGATTTTTTGCTATTTCATTAAGTGTAAATCCGCAACCGAGACCTATATTCAAAACGTTCAGATTACCCCTGTTGATGGAGTTAAGAGCTATATCGGCAAAATTAATTTCACTTATTTCTTTTTGTTTAAATCCCTCAGTTGAGCATTGCACCCTGGTGTCAATATATAAATACCGGTGCTGTTCCTTATCAAATACCTCGTCAAACACGCTCAGTGCTCCATATGGCGAGTGAGAAAAAAATATTTTATTCTTAATTTTTACTTTTTTGAAATACTGTGATCCTGTTTTGTTTTGAAAAAGAAGGTTGTCCTGAAGAATATATTTTTCTCTGTTTTCTTTGTTAAGATAGATCTTTGCGCTGCTTTCAAAGGGATTTATTGCCAAATAAAATCCCAAAGAAGCCATGAGGTAAAAAAACACCATCAAGATGAATTTTTTGTTTTTCTGAAAATAAATAAGCAAACATATGAGCAAATTTACCAATATAGAAAAGAATATCAAAGTTTTTATGCCCCAGAACGGAATGAAAAGAAATCCGCTCAACAATGCTCCCAAAACAGCTCCGAAGAGATCGAAGCCGTATATAACACCTATTTTCCCCGGTAATTGTTCGATGTTGTCAATGGACATAACGATGATTGCCGGGAATACCATGCCCATTAAAATTGTCGGGAAAATAAGATAAAAAAAACTGATGATGAGCTTGTTGATCAGCAGCATCTGAGCCGATTCATTCACTGGATACAGTAGATTATAAATGAAGGGGACCAGATCATAATTGGGAAAAATTAAAACCGCGTAAAGTGCGATAAGCAATTGTGATACGAAAATGAATTTTTTTGTATCGGCTATTCTTTTTTCAAACTTACTAAAAATAAAACTTCCTAGTCCTATTCCAAAAAGAAAAATGGAAATAACGCTGGACGCTGTAATCGTGCTTTCATAGAAAAAATAATATAAAACTTTTGTCGCGACAATTTCATAAGCTAAGCTTACAAAACCGGCCAAAAAAGCCACGGCAAGCAGCAGTTTGAAATTTGGATAATTTTTGTTTTCGATATAAGTGCCTGTCATTTATTTTGTTAATATCTCAATAAACAAATTATATCAATATTTATCAGTAACATTAAGGATAACCGGAACAACGAAGATATTGAAGAAATAAACTTACGGCATTTGAAACAAAAATTTATGAAATATTTTAGATGGGTGTGAATTCATTTAATACTGTTTATCCGTCAGACTGTAAATATTGGGGTGAGTACATACTTCATAATATTTTTTTGATATGTTTTCGGCAACATCCAGTGCGCTGGGATTGACTTTATGAATCAATGCTTCCCGAATGGCAATACGCTGGAAATTGCCGTTGGCAAGAGGAACCTTCCCCGTGTATAATTTTACAACTTCATCATTTTCTGACGGATAGATAAATGTTTGCAGGTTTATTTCCTGGTTAAGCTTGCTGAATCCTTCTTCATTGAGTTCAATTCCATTAACATTATAACGATAAGTAGAGTCATCTATTGCCGCATCGGTAATTTCTTCTGATTCATTTTCAAAAACAAATAAATTAAAGATGTCATTCTGGCTTTTAAATATTTTCCGCAGCATTTTATCGCAACTGGACATGCGATCCGCCTGATTGATGGCTTGAGAAATCATTATTTTGGAATTACCGTCGAATAAAAAAGTCGGTGCACCCTGACAATAACAGATTCCTATGCCTAACTCCAATGCCGGGAGATTATTTTCCTTGTTTTTTTCGTTGTAACTGCGGACGATTTGCAGTATTCTTATTGCCAATCCGCAGGCCCGGGCGACACTGTAATTCATTTGTCGCCCGTCTTCACTTTCGAAAATTGATAGAATAATGGCATCTCCTTCGATAAATACTTTAGAAGCTCCGTATTCAGAAAGAACGGCTGAGATGGGATCAAAAAAATTAAGGCTGAAAAGTGATGCCGGATTAAGACCCATTTTTCTCATGGTGATGTTTATGGACATGGAACCACGGATGTCCGCTTTAATGATGACATGATTGGCTATGGGCTTTTCTTCTTTGACTTTTTCATCAGGGAGAAGAAATTCGAATAGAGAGTGATTTTCCCGCGACAATGAAATAATCTTTTCTTCTGTAACAAGGTTTACGGAATCCATTGCATCTTTAATAATGCGAAAGTTGTAAAGATCACGATGATATCTGGAAAATTGTTTGAAAAACTGAATCAAATAATGTTTTTTTTCTTTTGTGGAACAGTGATGAATTCGTTTAAGGGTTTTCAATAGCGGTTCAAGCGAGAATTCATTGCCGTAAAGAGTTTTGAAACGTTTTTGCTGAGTTCTTAAAGATATTCTTGTCCAGAAATCAACTAAAAATTCCCGGATCTGCCGGGGAGACAACGGCGGACAATATTTTTCGTATACGGGTATCATTTTGAAACCAGCTACAATTTGTCGCATAAGGCCGGAGCTTCTAAATTTACGATAAAAAAGGTTGAGCAGATTTTTCTGTGTTTTTATTTGTTTTTTGAACTTTTCAAGAGTACTTTTAGCTTCCCCCGCCCTCATTGCTTTTTCATATTGTTCCTGGGAATCGATATAGTTGATCATCCGGTCAACATTATCGGATTCCATAATTAATAAATCAAACACGTAATTTTCAGCTTCGAAAATTCCATTAAATTCCTGAAACCTTCTTTCATGGGTGTCTGAATGCTCATCACTGAAATGGTTGTTTGATAAGTCAATCTCGCCGAGTATTTTATATATGATCGATCTGACATTTTTGTAATTATCAATATCCTCGGATCGCTGTCCCATGAGAATGTATTCTTCAATGAGAAAAAAATCGTCATTCGGATTGTTCGTATGGAATAAGGGGTTTGTGAGATAGAACCCCGGTAAAATATCGTAAGTAGAGAAGTGCGTTTCTCTCAGGTCTTTCAATTTCCGGGTATTGACATCGGCTAATAATTCAAAAAGTTCTTTTCCGACAAGGCGAATGATTTGATTATTATGAAGTTTAATTTCCGATAATTTCTCTTTAATCAAGAAAACATCGTTTTGGTCGTGCTGCGGAGAAAGTTGATACATCCTGACAAGAGGTTCCATTTTGGCAACCAGGTTTTTATACTGACATTTAATTTCTTCCAGGAATAATTTTACAAGTGCCGTCTGTGCCAGAAAATCTATTTGAATTTCATGAGCAACCCTCGCCTTATTTATACCGTCGAGTAGAATGTCATTGCAGATGCGCTTCAGGGATTCTTTTTCAATGTCACATAAATCCTTTTTATATTCCTTGAAAAAAAACTCCGTCCGGCTGTGCTTGACCGTTAAAAGAAAAGCAGTCTTTTTGAGAGCATTGTATAACTGGGAGCTGATATGAACATCCAAATGGATGTTGTCTACCCCTAAAGACAATCTGTTTAGAGAATAAGAAAGCTGATAACTTTTAATATCTAAATTTTTAATCGTTAGCGGTTGTTTTAGCAATTTCAATATGTTTAAACTTATCATAATGTCCTTCTATTAAATTGATAAGCCAAATTGATAGGCGTTTATGAAAAATGATTCATCCGCCAATGTTATATCGATAAAAAAAGTTAACTTAATTTTTGCTGTCCCCATTCGGCTAAAAAACTTCAATGCGCTTTGCTTTTGAAGTTTAAGCCTCATTACGACTTACAGATTTCAATGCATTTTATTTCTGAAATCTGAATCTCATTGCTTCGTTACGAGGATAGTATGGCTTACGCTTCAAATCCTATATCACTTCGTTCCTTGGATAGTTCGACCAACCAATTTCAGTGCGCTACGCTTCTGAAACAGGGATCTCACTAAATTAACGGCAATATCCTCTGCTTTTGATAAGTTCCAGCGCTTTACAAAATCCCAGTTCACAGGCTTTTTTAACGTCGCTGCAACCCTGTGTATTCTTTTCCAGCATAAAGTAAGCCAATCCCCGGTTATTGTAAGCGTTGGCGTTATTGGGTTCCAATTTAATGGCTTTATTAAAGTCTTCAATAGCCATTTTGTAATTCTTAAGTTTATTGTAATTAATTCCCCTGATATTGTAGGCCTCAGAAAAGTCCGGCTTAAGACGAATGGTTTCGCTGCATTCATCGATGGCCTCTTTGTATTGACCAAGATTATTGTAAATAGTTGCGCGGTTAAAGTGAGCTAAAACCAGATCGGGTTGCAGACGAATAGCCGTATTAAAATCTTCAAGCGCAAGTTTATTGTCTCCCAGATTTTTATGAACAACGCCTCTTTGATTATACGTTTCGGCGTAGTCAGGCTGCAATGTAATAGCTTTATTAAGATATTCAAGGGCCTTTTGCGGATCTGTATATTTTTTGCCGTCCCATAAAAGGTTTGCCTCGTTGATGAGATCCTCTGCGTTTTCGGAACTCTTTGAACAGGAAAATGTAAACACTAACGCCAAAACAAGAAAAATAAAAATCACAAATTTCTTCATAATAACCCCCATTCTTTAAATATTTAATATTAAAATTACAGTATCATAATTACTTGGAAAATTTAATAAAAAATTACTTTTTATACATTGAACATCATCACTTTATATGCAGAAAAAACTCCGCAGGATTGATGTGAAGTTTAGCCGGAGGAATCCCTCGTAAAATATTCAGACGGCTGGAACCTTCTTTAACGATCTGATCAGCCAGATAAATCATGTCGCCACGCCGCCAATTGCCCCTGCCGTCATTTACAAGACGTAACACCAAGGGCAGGCTACGTTCGTCTTCATTGGGGTAATCCATGACAAGACCTATACTTCCGTCGCTTAGTTCGACAACAGAACCGATCGGATAAATCCCCATCATATGAATGAAACGCTTTAAAAGAATCGTATCAAAACTTTTGCCTGCTTCCGCCAACATTTGTCTGAGTGCTTCATCCGGGGTGTAAGATTTCGGTCGATAGACTGTTTCGGCGGTCATGGCTTCATAGACATCAGTGATATGCAGTATCTTCCCTATGAGACTCAGATGCCCGATAAAAAGAGTTCTGGGATAGCCGGTCATGTCCAAATTAAGATGGTGTTCGAACGGGCCCAGGATAATTCTCGATCTCAAAGACGGAGTGGCATTTAACATGAGAATCTTTCTGACACCGATCACGGGGTGCGCCTTTAAAAGATCCCATTCTTCATCGGTCAACGCTCCGTGCTTCAGGAGAACTTCTTTTGGCACATCCACTTTCCCCAGATCGTGGAAAAGACCGCAAATAACCAAATGTTCAAGAGCAATGTCCGATAATTCAATATGTCTTCCCAAACAAGCCGCCAAAAGAGCGACATTGACCGAATGGGCATATAAATAATTATCATAATCCTTGAGCGTTGTTAGCCCGATCATCAGGGTTGAATCTTCCTGGATCATGTCCACAAGGTTTTGGGCAACGCGTCTGCTTTTACGTATGCCTACCATACCCTGGTTGACTTTATTCGCGACTTCTTTCACTGCTTCGATTGCAGCAAAGTATTTTTTCCGCGCCTGCTCATACCGCTCATCTTCCGGGTTTTCACCGACTGTTATGTCTTCGTCACGTTGCGGAGATAGCTGTATCCACGACACATCATGTTCACCCAATTTTTGTTCCAGCCATTCAAGAGGCTTGTCGTGTCTGATCGCATCATTCAACAGACGTACAAAAGTGATAATATCTTCTGGTAAAATGTTTCGTGAAGATCTTAGAAAATTTACAGTTCCGATGCCTCGCTTTGAAAAAAACTCCGCCATGTTATAAACGATAAATGCCGCATCCCTGCGGTAGGGAAGTTTTTCTCCTCCAAGATGAAAACGACTCCGGTAAAGAAGAAGACTAATATCTCCACCGGTGGTTAGTTCATTGAGAATATTTTGAAATGAACTGACACTAGCCTGGACAAGTTGATTGTTATCCTGGTACATTCTGACGGTATTAATCATATGATACAGGGCTCTTAAAAAATCATGCCCCAATCGTTCTGGAATCGATTGCCGTTCCGACATGATTATTGTTCTCCTCTGTTTTTTTGGAAAAATTCTTTTCCTGCTTTACGCGCAATGCCGCGCAGACCGGGATAGAAACTTCGCCCTGCAGTTTCGATGACCTGCCTGGCTTCAGGTATTTTCAAGGCGGCCAAAGCCTGCGCCGCGCCCTCACGATTCGCCGATTTTTTAAACCAGGCCATCCACTTTTGATGCATCAAGGTTTTACTTAGGAAGGCAACAGATTTAATCGATCCGCATTTCCCCAGCGTCTGAAAACATTCCATAATGTGTTCGGCCTGGGCAGCGCTAAATTTTTGATTTTGAAGATATTGTATCAAAAGATCTTCTGCGGTTTCATTTCTGAACTGGCCCATGTGTGCCAAAATCACCCGGCGCACCGATACGTCCGGATCGTTAATAAACTCAAAAATTAACGAAGTTTGATGGCCATGCGCCTGACCAATCGTCTTGATGGCCATGCGCCGAACGGTTGCCGAAGAATGTCGCGCCAGTTTCAAAAGATATTTTAAGGTCTTGTCTGCTTCCTGTCTGGATAGCACGAAAACAAGCTTCTCTGCTATTTTTTCATCAGAATTGTTAATCAGTGATTCCAGGCAGCTTATATCCTGGCGGACAAGCGCAATAATTGTATTTTCCACTATTTGTTCAAGCTGTGAAGGCTGTCCTAAAACAAAGAGATGCATGAGTGTCGTTACAGACCTTGGATGCAGGTGCTTAAAAATGCCGTCAAGTATTACCATTTGCTGCAAATTTAAATTGCTCCAAATACTCTCCAGTGGTTTTAAACATTTGGCGTCTGAAGAGATATCTTTATAAAAGGATTCAATCAGTGGACCTGCCCAGGATGTGCACAATCGTCCACTACCCAAAATTTTGCGCAAACCGTCAAGAACGATCAGAGCGGCTTCGTAATCATGACGATGATAAGAGCCTTCAAATTCCTCCAATAGAACTCCCAGGACAATTCTAAAATCTTTTTCTTCTTGGATTTGCAAAAGCATGTCTAATAGCATGTTCAGATGTTCTGTAATGGATGCTTTTTCTTCACGATCGACCATCTCCTGCAGCTCTATTTCTTCCTGCGGTGTCAGAATAAAATAGGATGGGTCAATGGTGATGCCGCCAAGGGCAGCGCTTCCGATGGTCTGGTCCTCGATTGGAGTGGTTCTCTCTTCTTTTTCGATTTGATCTGCGTCTTCAGGATAGGTTGTTTCTAATTTAGAAAGTTTATCAATCTGATCTGAATCTTGTTCTGAAATAAAGTCATCCGCTTTATAGAGCACATGATCAAAATGGGCTTCCCAGAATGCGGTTACAATATCTCCTTCGGGTTCGGTCGCCAGTACCGAATACTTGTGGATGATTGATAAAACTTCACTGGTTTCTTCCAGTTTTATTCCCGAAGTGAATTTCAGCCATCGGATGCCGTCCCGGAAAAGAGTGAAAGGCAGAGATCCTTCTTCAGATCGTCCTTTATGCACTTCTATCTCCTGACAGATTACGCGATCTCTTTCGACTTCAATTCTGATATCGCCATATTGGCGAATATAGGCCTCGATGATTTCGTGAAGTTGACGGATGGAATTCAAACTGATGCTGTGACTTTCAGGATATAAAGATACATTTTTATATGTCAGTAAAAGATTCGAGAACAGTTTTTTGGTGTCCTCTAAAACAGCGCCCTGCACGTTCATTGCTATACCATTTTAAATTATTCGTTCTTCTGTTTTATAGAATCGATGTGCAATCGAAGCAACTTTTTACAATATAACCGGATGTGAACACACAAATTAAAGTAAGTTTAATGACCAATAATCATTTTATTTCGACGTTATAACCGCTCTCGTTGTTCCCTCCAGGATCAACTTTCTGCATGAAAAATGATAATTCGAATTTCCAATAAATAAAAGGGGATAGATTCGAATAATAAGAAAATTCTCTTTGTCGGAGTATAGGAAATACATCCTTTTCTGTCAAGTCAATCTTGTCCTAAATTTGATGTACGCATTTTATGATGAAGAATGGAAAACTTCCCTGCTCGTTAACACTCATTAGCCGTTCGTTTTTCATGATTTATCCGTTACTATTTTTTAAAGTACAAAATACCCGTTTTCGTTTGGTGATCATTTGCAGATTTGTTTTCTTAAAAGGTCTTCCTGCGATTCCGGGACGATATGTTTCCATTTTGCGTTATGATTCGAACGCTTGAGTAAAACATTATCGTACCTGTCATAACAGATAATATTGAGTAATCGTGATCTTTTATTTTTGCAATCTATTTCGTGTAACGTTAGATCATATGACAGCTTTTCCAACTGCGCCTTTGTATATAATCCGCTTTTGACCAGTTTTTGAATATCCTTTTCCCGATGTGCATCCGAGTAGGTTAATTTCCGCCATACCCAAACAAGATTCTTCTCTTTGTATGTGATGCCGGCCTTATCATATGCATAAACAGATCCATTAAGGGGTCTTCCATATTGAACCCAATCATGTTTGTCGGTTTTTTTTGTCGTCGAGGATTTTATTTCCGCTGATTTTATTTTTACCGGCATTTTATCGGATTTTTCCATAGAAGGGTTTTTTTCAGCGGCACAAACTTTTTGATATAAAATATCAGCCATACTTTGAGCGGTAATGCTTTCCCAATCATTATCAAAGACACCTCGTTCTAAAATCTTTCCCTCTTTGTTATAAGAAACAATTTCCTTTACCCTATGGAGTCTTTTCTTGCAGTCGATTTCTATACGGGACATACTATAATCATATTGCTGGTATTTTATGGACTCTTCTGGATTATATTTCTTGATACTCTCGATTTTTTCTTTTCTTTCATTATCCGTGATGGTTTTATAACTCCAGACCGTTTGAGTATTTGCGGCTTCCGTAATATTTTTTTTACTGTAATAGTAAACACTGCCGCCTTTGCTTTTTCCGTAAAACTCCCATCCTTGTAGCCTTGCCGGTGCTGAGAAACAAATAATAGGGAATACAGAAACGAGCAGCCAAGGGGCCCAAAGCCACAAAGAAATAACTAAAAATTTATTTTTTATCATCTAAACTCCTGACAGTTATTTATTGTGAGACTCAAATTTCAAAAGCGTATAACCTGAATACCCTAAAGGGCACTATAGGGTCACTATAGGCGCATTGAAATTTGTAAGTCGAACAATCCCGCACAGCGGAGGGTAATGAGCCCCAAGTTTCAGAAACACAGTGCACTGAAACTTGGAGGTCGAATTATCCTGCATAAACATGGGTATAATACCCCGCAGCTTGCTGCGGAATGAGGGTCCAGGGCTTGCCCTGGTGTTCCTACCCGTGATTATCCGCACGCCGCTATCGCCGATTGGTTGCTTGGTAGCTTAGCATGTTTTGAATCGTTGTAAAGTATAAGTTAAATCAAGGACAGATTCCCTGACTTTTAGCGCTTTCCAACAATTTGCAATATCCCAAAGAACATGCTTTTCGCGCATCTTGACAGCCAAGGTCTATCTCGCCCTGATTAAAATAAACAAATCCTCTACTTTGATAAGCCATCGGTAAATTGGCTTGTAATGTGATGACTTCATTAAAATCCTCGATGGCAAGTTTATATTGATTGAGTTTGGCATAGGCGACCCCTCTGTTATGATAGGCATTGGCATAATCGGAATTCAGGCGGATGACTTCATTATAGTCTGCTATGGCGCGTTGATATTGTCCGAGATTATCGTAAGCCATGCCCCTGTTGTAGTAGGCGGCTGCAAAATCCGGCTTCAGGCGTATCGCTTCATTGCAGTCTTCCAGAGAGCGTTGATACTGCCCCATAATGAAATAAGCCTTCCCCCGTATAAGATACGCCTGATAATTATTCTTTGTGACGTCCAGCGTATGATTAACGAGATCCAGGCTGTTTTTCCAGTAACGGCATTGCTGCCATGTTAGACCAGCGAAGATAATAATGATGGCGGTTCCTATCGGCAATAAAATCTTTTTGCGCGTGTGTCCCTGTTGGAATAAAAACGGTATGCCCCAGGCAAGCATGATACCAATGCCAATGGAAGGCAGGTAAGTATATCGATCGGCTTCTGAACGGGCACCGAGATTGAGGATCGGTATAATCCCTGTAACGGGAATGAGGGTTATTCCATACCATAACCATCCTACAAGGAGTTGCGGTGTCCGTTTACTTGTTACAATAACGGCAAAACTGATAAAAAATATCAGGAACGTGGCGCTCAAAACCTCCCAGAGGGGAGGCTGATCCGGAAAAACATAGAACGCAGCCAGATCAAAAGGCCAAAATGTTTTTTCCAGGTAGTTCGCAAAAGAAACCAGCGCATTAACAATTCGCATTTC
>ENA-ORXD01002405-ORXD01002405.1-sediment-metagenome-genome-assembly--contig:-NODE-2405-length-12572-cov-5.020008_pt1 | contig 12572 bp, 10 predicted proteins | sample MGYA00237862_ERZ511471 | MGnify/ENA metagenome assembly ERZ511471 | reverse complement strand
GGGGGGGCAAAAGCCCCCCGGTAGTCTTTACAACAAACACTCCTATTTACAGGCCAGAATCGCCCTTTTTACCATTGCCCTTGCTATCTGGATTTTCCACTTGTTATAGGTCAGGGCCATAGAACCTTTTATAGCTTCAGCCGCGGCCGCGTCGGCACTGGCTTCGTCGATGGTTTTGCCTTTTATGGATTCCTCGGCAGCGGTAGCGCGCTTCGGCGTCGGGGCTACTGCGTTCATGCAGATGCGCGCCTCTCCACCGCCGATGGCGGCTGCGCAGTTGACGACCGGGAAATCGATCGATTTTCTCAGGGCAAACTTTACAAAAGCGCTTTTAACGCCGGAGGCCGGCGCCGGAACCTGGATTTCGGTTACTATTTCATCAGCCTCCAGTACCGTAGAACCGGCGGTGCCCTTTGGGTTGGTTGTTACCGTGAAAAATTCTCCAATTGGAATAGAGCGGGCGGAAGTCACCACGGTTGCATCAAGCACTATCAGGGCCGGTGCGGTGTCACTGGGATTGGGCGCTATGCAGCCGGATGCCGCACCGAATATGGAGTGGTATTTGTTCTGCCCCAGCATGGCATAGCAAAGCCCGCCGGGGTCTTTGCGCAGGCAGCTGAAATAGTTGTCCCTTTTCCAGTAGTACCAGCAGCGGTTGTGCTGGCAGATGTTTCCGCCGATGGTGCCCATTTCCCTGATGTGAGGTGAAGCTGTCCGGTGGGCAGCCTCAGCCAGTGCCGTATATTTTTCTTTAACGATGGAGCTGGTAGCAATGTCTTCCAGTCTGGTGAGAGCCCCGATTTTCAAAACACCGCCTTCTTCCTTGATATAGTCCATGCTCGGGGATATGGATTTCAGGTTTACTACTGCTTCCGGGTAGTGGGGCAGAATTTTAAACCTGAGTACGCCTACCAGGTCGGTCCCGCCGGCGTTGACATAAGCCTTTCCGTCGTAGCGTTCAAGAACGGATACTGCTTCGTCCACACTGGAGGGATTCAGGTGTTCAAATCTTTTCAATTTCATTTTATCATGCCTCCTATATCTTCCCCAGGGCTTTGAGGACCAGGTCGGGCGTGGTCGGGAAGGTGGTGATCCGCTTCCCCGTGGCGTTAAAGATTGCTTCGCTCATAGAGGTGGCAGTTAGAGCGCCGACGGCTTCACTGCATCCACTTAGCCCATATGCTCCGAAACCCATGCCGGTTTCGATGATGATCTGCTCCATGGGACCTTCGATGTCGTTCATGGAAAACCACTTGTAGTCGATCAGGTTGTCGTTAAGCTGGGCGCCGGTTTGCGGGTCGTAAAAGACCTGCTCCTGGCGGGAGTTGCCGATACCCATGTAAGAGCCGCCGTATTGCTGGCCGTTTACCGACTCGGGGGTGATAGCTTTGCCGACGTCGTTGACGTTGACCACCTTTTTGACGGTAACCTCGCCGGTTTCGGGGTCGACTTCCACTTCCATGAAGGTTGCCTGGCGCATTAATGCCCATACTTCTGTGCCGTAGCGATGATTGGCGGCCCAGCCGATGGGCGGGTCGTGGTACTGCCAGTCGGTATTGCATACCTGGAAGAATGACTTGCGGTTTTCGGGGTTGTTTTTCTCGAACACAAAGCCGTCCTTGGCATCCAGGTCCTCCGGTTGCAGGTCGGGGAAGATGGCACGTCCGCCCGGGCCGGTGGGTTCGGTGCATATCTCGAGCAGCTTGGCTTTGCAGCGGCGGGCTGCTTCAACCAAAAACACCGAACTGCAAACAAGACCGGATGAACCCATGCCCTGTTTCAATTCGAACGTAGTATCCTCGAAGGGTACGATTTCCACTTCGTCGTAGTTGGCGCCAAGTTCTTCCGCCACAATCTGGCAGTAGCTGGTTTCACCGGTCCAGCCGCCGTCTGCATGACGTGCTAGTATCCTTACCGAACCCTCGGTTCTCTGTAGAACTACGCATGCCTGGTTGGGCTGGAGATAAGTATTCGGATCCGGTTCCCACTGATGGGCGAAGGCAAAACCCAGCCCGTGATAGCGACCGTTTGGCAACAGTTTGGTACCGGGAGCGTGCCACTGCTCATCCCATCCAATGGCTTCCTTACCGACAGCCAGAACTTCCTGCAGGCTGTCCCGCGTCCACCCGTACTGGGCTTTTACATTCTGGTTTACCCATTCCATGGAATGGCCCTTGCAGCCGTCGTTTTTGAGGGCTACATCTGGCATCTGCATACCGAGTTCGCCTGCCACAATAGAATACGGCAGGTTAAGGCCGCCGCATTCTTTCATACCGTGGCGATAACAGGATTTGGGGCCTTTGTTTACATAAGTTGATATCAAGGAGTTCAAGGTATTGGGTACGCCGGTACCCTTGCCGACTTTAAACGGAAAATCAATTGTAGAGCCATAATCCTTTGACCTCAAAGCGGTTATGGTACCGTCATCCTTGAAACCTACTTCCACGTAATGTACTGCTTCGTCATATCCGCGGTTGTCAAAGTGGCTGCGATCGAATATGTGTTTTACCGGCATCTTCGTGCGCTTGGCTAACCAGGCTGCAATCAACGGGTAGTCGCAATACCAGGCATTCCAGTTGGGACCGCCGAACTGACCGCCCTGATAGGGCGAGTGAACATGAATATTATTTGCCAGGGTGTAGTGTTCTCCGGTAGGTTTTGTTTTCAAAAAGTAACCAACTGCTACCGAAGGATGAAAACCGGCTAACCTTAGCTGTGACGGATTGGGAGTCTGGTTGTGTACCCAGATGTCAAGGTGCTCTCCCCGCCAGACTGCGACGCAGGAAAGAGCTTCCACGCCCGCCCATACGTCTTCTTCATCACGAAAGGTGAACTCCACGATATGGTCGGCGTCCTGAAAGCCCTGTTCCACATCGCCCTGCACGGCCGGGTTTGCAGTCGTATCAAGCCGGATGTTGGTGTCGCTATTCCTGTGAGCTTCCAGAATGACATCGTTGCTGGCGGATTTTTCGTAATCCATTTCAAAGGGGAGGACCTCCCACTCAATTTCAACCAGCTTCATGGCCTCATCGACTGTTTGCTCATCAACAGCGGCAATGGCAAAGCCCATCGGCTGACCCCACCAGTGGGCGATACTGTTCAATGGATGCTGATATTGACAAGCCCACGTCCAGGAACCGCTCGATTCCGTTTCATGAGCCAGTTCCGGATCGTCATATCGCAGAACCGCGTAAACCCCGGGGAGGGCTTCTGCCTTGGAGGTATCCATGCTTTTGATAACAGCGTGCGCATAAGGAGATTCGAAAGTTTTGGCTATCAACATTCCCGGGAAATACACGTCCCGGGTAAACTGAGCTGTTCCCGAAGCTTTTGCCAGGCCGTCTTTGCGCCTCAGGCCGGTTTTACCTACGTAATTGAATTCATCTCTGGTTGCATATGGTAACTCCGCCATTATGCTCCACCTCCTTGTAGATTAGCCGCGGCTTCCTGTACGGCAGGGATGTGGCGGGGATATGTGCCGCACCGGCAAAGGTTGCCACCGAGAGCGTCCCGTATATCCGCTTCAGTGGGGTTGGGGTTATGGTCAAGCAGAGCCTTGGCGGTTACAATAAACCCCGGCGTACAATAGCCGCATTGCATAGCATAGTTTTTAACATAAGCCTCAATAAGGGGGTGGCCCTCTTCGGCCAGGCCTTCCGCTGTTTGCATCTCGGCTCCATTGAATTCGGCAGCCAGTGCCATGCAGCTAAGGATCGGCCTGCCTTCAACCATGACGGTGCAGGAGCCACAGGCTCCCCAGCCGGTACACATGTCTTTGAGTGAAAGGTAACCGCACTTCTCCCGCAACACATCGTGAAGGGTTTCCTGAGGGTCTACCTGCAAGGTATGCTGGTGACCGTTTATGTGATAGGTAACAATGTTTAAGGCCGATTCAGGCGCCTCGGGATGAGCAGAACTGAAATGACTCTGCAGGGCATCGAGCGAATCGAATTCCTGCCCGTCGACCGGACAAACGAACTTGTTTACGGTTTGTGTCATGGTAATGGTCGCGGTTCCTCCGGCAGCGGTAGTGGTTACGGTGCTGCCCGGCGCGGTGGTAGTAACCGTTTTGGTTACCACGCTATCATCTCCACAGCCTGTCAGGAGAAAGGCTGAACTTACAGCAGTTCCCCCGACTACGATTCCGGCATCTTTTAAAAATTCCCTGCGGGAAATTCTTGCCGGCTCTTTTTTCTTCTCTTCTGACATTTATGTCTCCTTTCTAAAAATGTTTGGCTCGCGATCATCCAATTTGTATTTCTTTCTTTCACCTCCTTAAATAACATCCGGTATCTTTTTTGGCAGATTCAATAACCGTTTTATATGCCTGTTAAAATGAGGTCTTGGTAAAATTGCCAATACGTGCGGGTTCCGCCCCGTGCACTTCTTCACACATATCCACCAGCTGGCAAAGAAAACCGTCATAGCACTGGCCCGGCGCCCGGCTGCGGTCAAGTTTGGCCTTGGTCGACCTTCTAAGACCTATAGTACTTCTGGAGTTTGTGCTGTTCATAACATCACCACCTTCCTTTTTACGTTGTGTATTTTCAAGATAGCCAGGTTCTGCCGCAACCCCGATTACGCCCAGGGCTATAAGCTCACGGGAGGGGGAGGTCAACATATTTAAGCCGGTGGAAATGCCCTGACCCCGGCACCCTGGTTTCCCCCGGCAGAACCTGGCGGGTGACTGCGTAAAATCGATCTTACCCTGGCAATAAATTCCATCTGATGGAACGGTTTGACCATAAGTTCGTTGGCACCCGCCTCCAGGGCTTTAACCAATTCATATTCATCTTTGATATAAGAAAACATAAGCACCGGCGTGAGTGTAAAAGTGCGAATGGTTCGTACTGCCTCGGAGCCGTCCATGTCTTCCAGGTAGCTGTCAAGTATTATCAGGTCAGGCTCATGCCGTTTTACCATTCTTATGCATTGCTTCCCGGAAATTACAGCCCGGATTTCACAACCGGCAAAACAGATGTTTAAAGCCTGGCGGATTTGCCCGGAAATTTCACTATCCCTTATCCCCACAAATACAAGCAATGGCTTATCCATGAAGAATAGCTTTAAAATTCATGCAGCAAGGATAGCAAAGAAGTATGATGAATCGCGTTATTATTAGCAGGAAAATATAATGTTTTAATTAGATGGGTATTAGAATTCAATTAGAATAAACGAGTTTTTGAAATCCTGTAAATATCAGCAGGAAAGCATGTAACCGGCCCCGGGGCTGGTTAAGATTATCTGCGGGCAGGCCGGGTCGGTTTCGATTTTCTTTCTAAGGTTTCGTACATATACGCGAATAGCGTCTGTCGAGCCGGGATAATTACACTCCCACAGTTTGTGGGCAATGCTTGTATAAGTAACGGTTCTGCCCCGGTTCCGTGCCAGTTGCAGAAGTATGGTGGTTTCGGTAGGAGTCAGGTTGGCGGTTTTGCCCCTGCAGTCAATTTTGCGAGCGGATGGATAGAAGTTCAGCTTGCCGAGTTTCATACACTCATCTGTTTTTTCAGGGCAATGCAGCAGCCTCAATACGGATTTTAACCTGGCAAGCAATTCCATCTGCCGGAAAGGTTTGGTTATGTATTCATTGGCGCCCATTTCCAGTCCCTGAACCACATCGGCTTCCTGTTCGCTGACTGTTAATATTACCACCGGCACGTCGGAAAAAAGGCGTATCCCCTTTAATATTTCAAAACCATTGGTATCTGGAAGGCCCAGATCAAGGATAACCAGGTCGGGAGTTTGAGTTTCGACCATTTCCAACCCCCGTCTGCCCAGCCTTGAAGAGATTACTTCAACTTCCGGCCAGCCGACACGCAGTGTAAGGCTGATTACATTTATTATTTCTTCATCATCATCGATTATCAGGATTTTCAACTGAAGAACTCTCCAATCTTTTCACTTGACGGGCAGCGAGAAACAGAAAGTGCTTCCCGTTCCCAACTGGCTTTCAACCCAGATTTTACCCCCGTGCAGTTCAACCAGCATTTTTGACAGCGGCAGGCCCAGCCCGAGCCCTCCCATGGAATGCGCTGTTTGCTTAACGCCTTTATATGGTTCAAACAGCAAAGGCATATTTGCCTCTTCAATGCCGGGGCCTTCGTCCTGTACACGTACGATAATGCTTCCGGGAGCATTATTTGCCTTTATATTGATGGTTCCGCCTCTGGGATTGAACTTTACCGCATTGTCGACAAGGTTGAACACAACCTGGTGGATTCGGTCAGCATCCGCCCTGACATGAGGCAGGTTTTCTGCAATATCCATCAACAGGAGCTGCCCGTTTTTTGAAACCATCGCTTCGATCTCAGAATACGTTTCCCGTAGCAGGCTTGACATGTCAACCTGCGCGCAGTCCAGTTCCAGCAGGCCTACTTCACCCTTGGACATGTCGAGAAGCTCGTTTACCCGGTGCTCGAGCTTGAGGATGCTACGCTGTGCTGCCAGCGCAAATTCTTTATACTGGCCACTCAAATGGCCGACCAGAAAATCGTTGGCGGCGATTAAAGAGGTCAGCGGGGTTCTCAATTCATGCACCAGGGAACGGGTATAGCGCAGTTTATTTTCGCTGAGTATTTCGATTTCACGCCTGAGGCTGCTTTCCTTTTCATATAATTCCTTGTAGTTGTTTTCAGCCACGACCCTCTGGTTTATTTCCTGGTTCAGTTGCTTTGTTCTCTCGCTGACCATATCTTCAAGGTTAGCCTGGTAGGCTTTCAAGGCAGCTTCGGCTTCTTTCATTGCGGTTATATCAACAGCCGAAACAAAAACCCTGGCAAGGGTATGCTCTTGTTCCGGAGGAACCGCGAAATGCATTAACACTGTTTTCCGGTTTGCTTTGGCGGTTAACACACTCGTTTCGAAAGTGATTTCCGTGCTGCCCTCTGCCAGTGAAACAAGCAATTCTTTTTGCTTTCCATAATAGACATCCGCGTCACCACCAAAACTTTTAATAGCTCCTGCAAAATCTAAAAAGCCGGCAGCTTCAAACAAGTTGTAAGCGGCATAATTGACATCGGAAACGGTATTGGGTAAATCCACGCAGTATTTAACTTCTTCCGGGTGCCGGTCAAAATAACTGCGAAAATCTCCAACCCCGGACCGCGCCAGCTTATCAAAATGATGCCGGACATCTGAATAATCCAGCTCCCACATAGCCACCGGGGCGCTCTGAAAAAGCGTGTGCCACCTCTTTTCGGAGTGTTGGAGTTTTATTTCGGCTTTTTTCCGTTCGGTTATATCGGTCAATGAGGTAAATACTCTAGCCCAGGTTTCTTCACAACCCGGGGCTATTGTAAAGCGGGTATAAATGTAGCGGCGGTTGCCTTTTAAAGTTTGTACTGTTTCTTCCTTATCGAAAGTGGTAGCCCCATGCGCCAGGCGCACAAAATCATCTTTCAAAGCTTTGAAATTATCCGAGTCTTTATAGAAATACTTGACCGATTTTACGCTGTAATCCTCGGCGGTTTCATACCCCTCCATCTCCCACAAATCGTAATGGGCTTTATTGAACCGAACCAGTTTGGACAGCCTCACCGCGCGAATGAAGGCTTCCAGATTGCTATCGAAGTATTCCCGGAAGTCTTTCACTCCCCGGCTGCGCAGTTCATCGACGTAATGCTTCAATTCGGTATAATCAAGCTCCCACAATGCAACGGGCGCCTCTTCGAAGAAAGTCTGGTACTTGTTCTTTTCATTTTTCAGTTCTGCTTCCAGCACTTTGCGGCTGCTGATATCCCTCAAATAGACAACATTGGCCGGCTTCCCCTTGAACTGCGTAATAGCGCTGGTCAACTCCATGGGCAATTCGGAGCCGTCCTTACGCACAATAGTTACCTCATACAAGCCGGGCAGGACTTCACCCTGCATCTTGCGGCGGTGCCTGTCAAGAGAAGCTTCCCGGCCATCAGGACTTAAAAGATCAAAGGCAATTCTATCCAGCAGTTCTTGATTAGTGTAGCCCGTCATTCGACAGCACTGCTGGCTTGCAAAGGTTATGACTCCTTCCCTGCCATCGATATCCTGCAGCATCAGGATCCCTTCTCCTACTTCACCGGTCAGGTCTACGATGGCCTTGTAGCGCTCTTCAGCCTCCCTGATCTTGCTTTCCAGTTCTTTCTTGTCGGTAATATCTCTGAAGGACTCCATAATGCCGATCAATTTGTTATCCGGGGTATAAAGAGGGAAGGCAGACACCATGCAGGATCTGGTGGAGCCGTCTTTGTTCTTCCTGTCGATTTCCGCCTGTGCCATCTTTTCGCCCTTGCAAATCCTGGCAAGGCGGCAGCCGGGGGTGTGGCAGAATGTGTTGGGGAAAACCTCGTAACATTTTTTCCCGACAGCCTCTTGCACGGTTATGTCCAAAAGTTGGGCGAAGGAGCTGTTGACATACCTTACCGTATAATCCATGTTGATAATCCGTATGCCCTGGGGAAGATAATCTATAGCATTGCCGAATTCAAGTTCGGATTTATCTGAACTTGGGCAGGACACCGACCTATTTTTACTAACGTGCGGCCCAGCGAATGAATTATTATCAGGTCCTTCAAGTTTAGACAATTGCTGCTCCTTGTCGTTCATTGCATGCGGGTTGTTTGGCAGGTTAATGCTAATATGTAACCGGGAGGTTGTCAATAACCAGATAAAACCAGATAATAATATAAATAATATAATAAAATGATTTGGCCCCGGTAAAATACCGGGGCCAGTCAACATTTCTTCTTACAGCCTTTGATTAACCGGTTACACCAAGTGCATAGGACCACTCGTCAATCGGGGCTTCTACATGACATTCGGAACATACGCTTTCCATCGCCCGGCGGCCTTCATGTCCCAGGGGAACCAGATGACAGCTGAAACACAGACCATAATCAAGCGCCAGCGAATGAGGTGTTTCCGGGGGAATAGCGGTAATAGGTGGGACGGTGCCTATTTGAGTTCTTGTTACCGTGGAAGTAACGGTAGTGGTAGAAACCACCGTGGCGGTTTGATACTGGGTACTGGTTACGGTTTGTGTAGTCGTATCGCCCTGTGAGCAGGAACCAACAATGGACGCCACAATTACCAGGCTGACTGCGAAAACGGTCAATAATACGCTTTTTCTCATGTTATACTCCTTCGATATTATTGTTTGTTTAATGCAATATATTCTAACAAAGGCAATCTTTTATTGATATGATTGTCTTTAATTTCCAGGGTTCTCCTTATATGAGCTTTCAACACAGTAAACAATAATGTTCGCAAACGAACTATTTTCGTAATTATAATGCACACATGATTATATTGCAATATGTGTTGTATAATAATTTAAAATTTATATATATTATTCTGAACCTGGTAACGCCCGTGTGTTTTTTCAGGTTTGTATTGATTAAATTAATATTGATATAATTATAAAATAGCAGTTGACCCTTGCTTAAGATCAATTCCAAATTTTCTTTACTGTAAATTTTTAATGAAAGGAGAACAGGTAACTTAGATGAGAAAGGTTCTCGGCCTTCTATTTACCCTGGTAATTGTCCTCGCCATGGCAGGCATGGCTGCTTGCGGCGGCGGCGACACCACTACTACACCCACAACCACTGCTCCTACAACAACCGCGCCGACGACGACTGCACCTACAACTACCGCGCCTACCACCACCGCACCGACAACCACAGCTCCTACAACAACAGCGCCGACAACTACCGAACCGACAACTACCGAACCGACTACAACCGAGCCCGGTGGCGAACCTACTGCTGAAAATGCGACCGTCATAACCAACCATACGGTTGGACCCGGCTATGATGGCCTTTGTTTGATCTGCCATATGCTGGGTGGTACCGACCCGATACCGGACGATGGTTATCACCCGACCTTCGCCGTCGATACCTGCCTGGATTGCCACAAAGCCGGCTAACCGGTTATTTGAAAGAAAAAACAGCCCGGGACCCCTCGATAAAGGATCCGGGCTGTTTTTTATTGTCCGGGCATCTCTACTGGTGCGCAGGCTCTAAAATTCAAAATGGCGTGTGAAGATTTTAATTGTCAGATTAAATATAATATACTTTCAGATACCTTTTTGAGGAGGTCACTATGTTCAATAGATGCCCTGGCCAGGACGGCCGAAAACTCCGGGTTGCAATTTATAAATGCCCGGAATGCGGTGCCGATGTTGAAATATTTTCCGACGAATCCAGGGTAAAATGCCAGAAATGCAAGCAGTGGGTGTACCGCGAAAAAACTCCTTCGTGCATCGAATGGTGTGCCAGCGCCAAACAGTGTATGGGAGACCGTTGGCCGGGGTTATTCTCCGATGGCGAACAAAATGAAAAACCTGCTTGCGATATATAGTTCCAATATTGTTTTCAAACTATTTATTTTTACCTCACCGGACATGTAATGGTAGACAATAAAAGCTTACACCTGCTGGAATTTACCAGCGTTAAAGAAATCATTGCCGGTTATTCAAGTTTTGATGCCAGCCGGCAGTTGATACTGGACATGCTGCCTTCGGGTGATATTGACACGGTTTCTTCAGCCCTTGCCCGCTGCAAAGAAGCCAGGCACCTGGTTAATATCGAGCCGGGGTTTAACATGGATGGCATCAAAGATATCCGTCATGTGGTTGACGCGGCTTCACGGGGTAAAACACTCGAACCACTGTTCCTCATTGATGTTCAATCTACGCTTGCCGTCTGTCATCGGGTGAAGATGGCACTATCAACGTACGGTAAATCCCTGCCTTTGATTGTTGCATGGGCCAGTCGAATTGTTGAACTCTACCCTCTCGAAAAGACAATACTCAACACGATAAGCCCTTCGGGTGATGTGCTGTCCACAGCTTCCGTCCGGCTGGGACACATACGAAACCAGCTGAGATTTGTCCGCGAGCAACTCATAAGAGAACTCGATGGCATCATAAAATCAGAATCCGGGCAAAAAACCCTGCAGGACTCGATTATCACACAACGGGAAGGCCGTTACGTAGTGCCCGTTAGAATAGAACATAAAAAGGACATTAAGGGAATTATCCATGATGTTTCCAATACCGGCGCTACGGTTTTTGTTGAGCCATGGTCTACCGTCGAAACCGGTAATGAGCTTAAACAGCTTGAACTGGAAGAAGTACGCGAAATCGAGAGAGTGCTTGCCGAGCTGAGCGCTGGCATTGGCAGCTACAGCAACGATATTACGACAAACATCGAAATTATGAGTCGAATTGATGTTGAAATAGCTAAAGCCCGGTATGCATTATCTACAGGCGCAGTAGAGCCCCAGGTTACCCGTTTCGAAGAAGACCGGTCTGTTATACTGATTAAAGCCAGGCACCCACTGTTAAGAGGCAAAGCTGTGCCGCTTGATCTGGAACTGGGGACCGACTATACCTCGCTTATCATTACCGGCCCGAACACCGGAGGCAAAACAGTAGCACTAAAGACAGTTGGCTTGATAAGTTTAATGGCCCAGTCGGGTTTACCGGTTCCGGCGGAAGCCACTTCCCGGGTACCCGTTTTCGACTCGATATTTGCTGATATCGGAGACGAGCAAAGCATAGAAGCTACTTTGTCATCGTTCAGCTGGCATATGAGTAATATCAGCCGGATTCTAAAACTGGCAACGCAACACAGCCTGGTGCTTATGGACGAACTGGGAACCAGCACCGATCCGGTTGAAGGCTCGGCTCTTGCCTCGGCAATAATTATTCACTTCCTTGAAAGAGGCACCACAACCGTTGCAACCAGCCATTTCAATGAACTTAAAGCCCTGGCACACGCTACTCCAGGTATACGAAACGCTGCTTTTGAGTTTGATCCGGAAACATTGCTGCCAACCTATAAACTTTTAACAGGCATGCCGGGTGGTAGTAATGCCCTTATTACTGCAGCTAGGTTAGGCATAAGCCAGGATATTATCGATGCTTCCAGAGAACGCCTGTCCAGCCAGGATAGAAAACTCGACAGCCTTCTGTTCCAACTGGCGAATGAACAATCCCGGGCCAGAGTGCTTTCTGAAGCAGCCGAAAAGGAAAAGGCTGAAGCGGAAAAACTGCGATTGGAACTTGAACAAACCCTTAAACAGTTAAGAATTGAAAAAGAAAAGCTGATCAACCAGGCACGCGATGAAGCCGTTACCCAGATTACCGAAGTCTCGCGGGAGGTAAAGCAGATATCTGACGAGTTGCGCAAAAACCAGACGCAACAACAACTTGAAGCGGCCCGGAAGGCACTGGCTGTTTCAAGTCGAAAGCTGACAAATACAGTGGGCAAAATTGTCCGGGAACAACGTGAAGATACCCAGCCGGGAGTTATTCAGACCGGTGATGCCGTACTTCTCGATGAACTTGGCGTAAAAGCAATCGTTACTGATGTCAATCATGCTGCTTCCCAACTTACCGCCGAATCAGGTTCGCTTCGGGTTACCCTGAGCATAAACAGCGTTACCCGGCTCAAACCAGGCTCCAAACCGAAACCGTCCAAAATTCTTCAAGGCACGGCCAAACCTGCGAGGCCCGGGGTATCACTTGAGCTTGATTTGCGGGGAAAACGGGCTGATGAAGTCGAATGGCTGATTGAGAACTATCTCAA
>ENA-ORXD01002404-ORXD01002404.1-sediment-metagenome-genome-assembly--contig:-NODE-2404-length-12582-cov-20.960336_pt1 | contig 12582 bp, 8 predicted proteins | sample MGYA00237862_ERZ511471 | MGnify/ENA metagenome assembly ERZ511471 | reverse complement strand
ACCATTTTGAGATTATGGAAGGCGGACATCCCATTCCAAGTCAATCAAGTATCATCGCTGGCAAAAAAGCAGCTGAGTTTGTGAGTTCCGCCAAAAGCGAAGACCTGATCCTGTGTCTCATTTCCGGAGGTGGATCCGCTTTAATGACCCTTCCAGTGGAGACCATTTCACTGCCAGAAATTCAGGAATTAACCAGATTCCTGTTGGCCAGCGGGGCGGAAATTCAGGAGATCAACGCCTTGCGAAAGCATCTGGACCAGGTAAAAGGCGGTGGAATTGCCCGCTTTGCGCACGCGACTCCCCTGGTATCCCTGATCTTATCCGATGTGATCGGGAATCCTTTGGATGTAATCGCTTCGGGCCCCACCGTTGCGGATCAAAGCTCTTTCTTAACTTGTATGGAGATTCTGGAGAAATATCAATTAACCGATCGTGTTCCAGCCTCTATTCGTGATCATCTGCAAAAAGGTGCCAATGGTGAAATTTCAGACACCCCCTTTGCGGATGATCCCTTATTTGATTCGGTCACCAACCTGATTATCGGTTCGAATCTTAACGCAGCCCGAACCGCCCAAGACCAGGCAACCCACTTGGGATGGAACAGCCAGATTCAAACCACGTACCTCAAAGGAGAGGCCAGCCAGGTTGGGCAGGTTTTGGCAAATATTCTTCAACAAGTCAACGCCACCGGCGAACCGCTTGCGCGCCCTTGCTGCCTGATCTTTGGCGGAGAGACAACTGTGACCCTCGGTGAAGAGCACGGCATGGGCGGCCGCAACCTTGAACTGGCATTGGGAGCCGTTGAGAGCCTGGCAGAAATGCCGAATGTCGCTTTGGTTACTCTGGCGACGGATGGCGAAGACGGTCCGACGGATGCCGCCGGAGCCATCGTAACGGGAAACACGCTTCAAAACGCAAATAATTCGGGCATATCCGTCAACGAATTGCTTGCGTCTCATAATTCATACCGCTACTTCGAGCAAGCGGGAGGATTAATTCAAATTGGCTCAACCGGCACAAATGTAAATGATTTGGCCTTTCTATTTGCCTGGTAACAAATCTCGGTTGTCCAATATCTCCAATTTACCAAAACAAGGCAACCCTCATCAGGCTGCCTTGTCTTTTTTACCATGTGGATTTCGAATTATCCTTCAGGATTGATGGTTACTTCAATTTGTTTACCATCTCTCAACACATTGAAAGTCAATACTTGTGTGGATGGAATTTGAGAAAGCTCTGTTTTCAGTGTCTGGATATTGGGTGTGTCTTTTCCATTCACGGCCACAATAATATCTCCGCCGATTCTGACTTCCTGACCATCAATCGATACAACTTTATAGCTGCCCTGTAAACCGGCTTTATCAGCTAGGCTGCCGGATTCAACCTGTTGAATCAACACGCCCTGTTGTTCTTTTGATAGATCCATCTCCGAGGCAATCTGTTCATTGACGGTCATACCGATAATTCCAAGCCGGATGCCGCGTTGATTATTTTCGTCCGAGGGTTGGTTCGCTTTTTCTTCATCAGATGAAGGTCGCGCAGCCAAAATTACTTCCACACTTTGTTGCTTGCCATCTCTGAGGATGGTCAAAGTTGCTTTTTGACCAACCGTGGTATCGCTTGCCAGATAGGCGATTAAATCCTCCATCTTCACCAGCGGTTGCCCATCGATTGCGGTTATCACATCGCCGCCGACCGTGACGTCCACGCCATCAATGGAGATCTGTTTTGCGCTGCCGCGTAATCCCGCTTCCTCAGCCGGGCTATTGGGGAATACATCTCGAATTAACACTCCCCGTTGATCAGCGGGCAGATCCATCGCGGTTGCCATATCGGGAATCAGGGTTGATCCGCTAATACCCAACCAGGAATGTTCATATTTCCCATCATTGATCAGGGAAGGCACTACCTGATTAACAATGTTGGCAGGGATGGCAAAGCCAATACCCGCATTGGCTCGCACAGGAGATTCAATTGCGGATGTGACACCAATCACATTGCCCTCAGCATTGACCAAGACACCTCCAGAGTTCCCGGGGTTAATCGGCGCATCGGTCTGGATAATATCCGGGATGGTATAGCTTTGTGTCGATTCTTCACTGGCGGGTAATGACCGGCCAACCGCGCTGATGATACCGGTGGTCATCGTGCCTTCCAATCCAAATGGATTACCGATCGCGATGGCCATCTGCCCAACTTTCACCTCATCCGAATTTGCCAGCTGCACGGGTTGCAACAAGCTGGAATCGGATTCAACTTTAATTACCGCCAGATCGCTGTCGGGATCAGCTCCTACCAGTGTAGCGGGAAATATGGAGCCATCACTGAAGGTGACTTCAATTTTATCCGCGCCGCTCACCACATGGTTATTGGTCACGATATGACCAGCTTCATCCCAGACAAAGCCGGAGCCAAGCGCGTTTTGATATTGCTGCTGTGGCTGTTGATCCTGCGGCATACTAAAAAATGGAAAACCCGGGATTTCAAATGGGATGGTCGTGCTGGATGAGACTTGCTGTACCACCCGAATGTTGACTACCGATGGGCTGACTGCGGTGTATACTTGCTCCAAAGTGCCTTCGAAGGCGGAAAGCAAATCATTCGGCGCGACTTCTGCCACAGGAGAAGCGGCCGGCACTTTTGCGGCTGGTAGTGCAGCAGACTCAGGCTGCGCGGGTGCTGAAGCAACCGCGGAACTATTTGCACTTCTGGAAAGGCTTAAAGAAAGCCCAAAAGGCAATGAAACACTCGCACATGCGGATACAGTCATGAGCATGGCGACCATGAGTATTGAAAATAGAAGCGTTCGCATTTTCATATTTCCTCCAATAAGTTTTACGTTGACCTTCTCGTTCCACTTAATTCAAACGTATCTTAATCAAGATGGAACCGGATGTCCTTATTGGAAAAATAAGCGAACCTTATGATTACCTTAAGAAACCTTCCTTGATGGATTCAATATGCTTTCAGAATTGCTTTTCAAACAATTGGAATTCGAATCGTGAAGCAGCTGCCCAATTCGGGTGAGCTGACTAATTCAAGCTTTCCAGAATGCGCTTCCACAATTTGCCTGGCGATATTTAATCCCAACCCCATCCCTTCAACCACGCGCCGTTTTTGGGCGCCGTGATAAAACGGTTCAAAAATCTTTGTCTGCTCCTCAAGAGGAATTCCGATCCCGGTATCGCTCACTTTGGTCACCAGTTCATCGGAAGTGCATTCAACCTCAACATGAATTGTCCCCCCCGGCGGAGTGAATTTGATCGCATTGCTGAGCAGATTTCCGATTGCTTGAGCCATCCGGTCGGGATCCATTTTTACCACTGGGATTTTCGGTTGAATACGTATCTGCCAATCCAGGTCCTTTTGTTCTGCTTCCACCCGCCACGGCGATAAAATGCCGGGAAGCCACTCGTGGATGGTTATTTCTTGCCGTTGTAATTCAATCTTTCCCAAGAGCTGATCATGTAACCCAGCCAGATCATTCAGCAATATTTGCAAGCGGGCAATTTCTCCATCAATGCCCACCAGCAAGTCTTTCCTTAACTCGGGATCCTGGTCTGCCCCTTTGAGCAGCGCCTGGCTGGCGGAACGTAACGCGCCCAAGGGACGCCCCAATTCGTGCACCAAGTTAGCCAATAATTGCTGCCGGTTTTTTTCCAGATTTTTCAAGCGGTCAATTAATGTGTTCACTTCAACCGCCAGCAAGCGCACTTCCTCTGGACCATCTTCGGGAAGATGGGTCTGCCAATTTCCACGCGCCAAATCTCGAATCGAGCGGGTGACCCGTTCAATGGGTTTATTTATTGTGAAAGCCAGAGTGGATCCAAACCCCACCCCCACCAGAACACTGGCCAGTAAAATACCCACCAGAATGTAGCGCATCTGATACACTTCATCCGTCACTGAAACCACGCGTGTGGTCATTCGGATGATGCCAATGCGCTGCGAATTAAGGTTGTAAACCGGAGCAAAAACCTCAGCCAATGGACCCCGCATTAATTGAATTGTTTGACCTTGAACCACGTTCGTCAGATCTGGTAGTTCAACCAATTCGGATCCCACCCCACCTGCTGTAACCCTGCTTGAGGCTTGTATTTGCCCATTAAGATTAATCAATGAAATCGTGCCACTTAAATACGGATTGACGCCATCCACCAGCGCCTGAGCCGCTTCTCGATTTTCCCAAAAAACCGGCTGGTTGCGCGTGATCTCCGCCATCAAGGTCGCGTCTTTTTCCAGATTGCGGTAAACCATGGGCAATAGCAGGCGTGTTTCCAGTATATACACCATCACCGCGCCCATCAATGGAATAATTAAGAGCGCAGGTAATATGTGGCTGAGGATCAACCTGGTTCGTAAAGTCCGAAACATAACTTATTCCTCTGTGCCTTGTGGCACCAGCTTGTATCCCACCGCTCGCATAGTTAAGACCCTTCGGGGATGATCAGGATCTTCTTCCAACGCCTCGCGAAGCCAGCGAATATGTACATACACAACTTGTGGCTGGCCAACAAATTCAGCACCCCATACCCGTGCCAGCAGATCCTCTGTGGAAATCACTTTACCGGGTTGAGATGCCAGGGCAAATAAAAGGTCAAATAATCGTGGGGGCAGATCGACGGGTTTTCCCCGGCAGGTGATGGTATGCTCTTCAGCTGAAATTTGCAAATCTCCCACCACCAGCTTTTCAGGTCCTTTCTCTCTGCTGATCTGGGAAGGGGCTCTTCTTAAAACCGCTTTGATGCGCGCCAGCACAACGTCCACATCAAAAGGTTTGGAAATATAATCATCCGCTCCCAATTCCAGGCCAATAATTTCATCCAATTCGCGTCTGCGGGCGGTAATAAAAATCACGGGAAAGTTGAATCTGGATTTTAGCTCGCGCAAAGCATCCATGCCGTCCATTCCGGGCAGGCCAATATCCAGCAAAACCAGATCAGGATGGTTTTGTCCAACCCAATCCAGGGCGTCTTCCGCGCTGGACGCAGTGTGCACATGATAGCCTGCCTGCTCTAGATGAAACGCCAGACTGCGGCGCATCAATGCGTCATCATCAACCAGCAAGATTGATCTTGCCATAAATATGTTCCTTCTTAATTAAGATCAAAAATAACCATTTTTAATTGTTGCTCAAATATATAATAATCTCATCAAATTAAACTGTTAAGGGGCAAATCCATGACGGAAAAATATCATTTTGTGAATTATAGAACCATATTAACCAGCCAAATCCGATTCGCGGCACTGATGAGCATTTTTGCAATGGTGATGGGACTGTTCTATCGTGAGTTTTCCCGTCCCTTTTTTGAAGGCATCGCATTGGAAGACAGATTTCTGTATTCCCATTTCATGGAGTTGGTACACGGCCACACGTTCCTTTTGGGTGCGGCCATTCCTTTGGGTATGGCGCTGATGACGTATTTGGTTAAAGATCACCTTGCAGAAAAAGATTTTCGGTCTATGCGCGTGCGCTTTATCGCCTACATATTTAGCTCATCGGCGGCTCTCTTATTGATGATTTACAAAGGAGTTTCGTTCATCATGGGCGCCGGCCAACCTCTCGATGTCATCGACGCCAGCCTCTTCTTTGGAAATCCATTGCTGCGCGGAATTATGTTTGGCCTTTCTCATGTGGTTCTTTTTTGGGCTTTGGGGGAATATATGTTTCGCATTTTCCGAGCCGCGAAGGGCAAACCTGTAAAGGCGAAAGCTTAATCACTTTTAGTAAGATTGTGAGAATGACCTTCTGTTCAGAAGGTCATTCTTTTATAATAGGGTATCGCAATCATGTCCTTGTTAAGCACGCTTGAGGAAGGTTCAATGACCGACACAAAAAAGCAATCCAAATCTTTACTATTCGCCATCATTTCCATTTTTCTCATTTCCGCAATTGCTTATTTACCCAAAGTTCTGGAATTGGGTTTTTACCGCGATGACTGGTATTTGCTTTATACCGGTAATGTACTGGGAATCAGCCGGTTTTCTGATATTTTCATTTCGGACCGTCCGTTTCGCGCCATCTTGATGCAACTGGCTTTCCAGGTGTTCGGCAATGATATTCTGCTTTATAACTTTGTCGATTATCTTCTCCGCTCGTTAGCTGGTCTGGGTGCATATTGGATCGTCCGGCAACTTTGGCCGAAACAACATCTGGCTGCATTACTGACCGGAATTCTCTATGTAATTTTCCCCGGATTTACCGATCAACCCAACGCCTTGGATTACCAGGCCCACCATATCAGTATGACCGCTATGGTGTTTTCGATTGGATTGACCATTTTTGCAATGCGCGAAAACCGGCGTTTGGTGAAATTCCTGTATTTCTTCGCCAGTGCCCTGCTGGCTTTATTGTGCTACCTGGGAATGGAATACTTCATCGGCATGGAAGGCTTGCGTTTTGCAATCATTTTTTATTGCAGCGAGCCCTTGGGGATCAAGAATATCATCAAGCGGGCCTGGAAAACGATTCTCACTGGCATGCCCATTCTGGTTACTTCTGCTGGATTTCTGATTTGGCGCATTTTCTTTTTCCAAAATGTACGATACGCCACCCAGATCGACAGCATGTTTTCTGCTTACAGCAGTTCTCCTGCGCTGCGGCTGGCAAACTCATTTTCAAGCCTGATTACGGATATCATCAATGTGACCGTTTTATCCTGGGGAGTGCCTTTCAACCGGTTGGCGGCTGATTTACGCCTGCGTGAATGGGTGGTGGCTTTCGCGCTCAGCCTGGTTGCCATTGCGATTTTGGTGTTCGTTTCTATTAAAACCATCGCTTTGGAGAAAAATAAAAAGGACGAAGAAATTTCTACTCGCTGGGCATTGGACGCAATTTACATCGGATTATTTGGGGTGATCATCAGCCTGATCCCGATCATCTTTGGCGACCGCCGCGCGTTTTTGCCAAGCCGTTTTACCTGGCCAGGATCTTTAGGCGCGGTTTTATGGTTGGTGGGTGTTCTTCACCGTACGCTTATCCACAAACGACAGCAAGTGATGATTGCCAGCCTGCTCACTTTTCTGGCCATCATGACCCATTTCGCCAACGGGTTGGTTTTTGCTGAAGATTGGAAAACCGCGCGGGATATGTGGTGGCAATTAAGTTGGCGCGCGCCGCAAATTCAAGCGGGTACTGTTCTGGTGGGCAAGATCAATGGAATGGAAATTCCCGAAGATTACGTACTTTGGGGACCCGCAAATCTTATTTATCATCCAGCTCCTTATGAGAGTTCTTTGCCTGTATCCGCGGAAGTGCTTAACCTGACCAGTTTCCAGATGATCATCACCGGCCGTGGAAATGAGAAAGAAGTTCGCTCTATTCCCATCTCACGTGATTTTTCCAAAACGCTGATCCTTTCAAAGCCAGCTTCTCAATCCTGCCTGCATGTATTGGATGGAAACGCCCCCCTTCCCTCGGTGTACGCGGATGAACGCATCATCGCCCTCGAACCATTCTCAAAGGTCGAACAGATTGATCCGCTGGCCGATCCCGCCACACCGCCGGTAGCTATTTTTGGCAGCGAACCCAACCATTCCTGGTGTTATTATTACCAGAAAGCCAGTCTGGCCAATCAGGCTCAAGATTGGCAGGAGATCAAACGGCTTGGAGATGAAGCGCTGGAACAGGGATTCCGGGCTGATGATTGGGTCGAGTGGATTCCTTTTATCCGTGGATATGCTTATGTCGGTGATTACGAGAAGGTGGAAGAGTTAATTCCCGTTGTGAAAACCAGCACCCAATTGCGTGTGCAGGCTTGCGATCTATTCACCAAGGAATTACAAACCATTTCTCCGGAATTGGAAGCGGGTCAGTCGTATCTTGTAGACGCTTTCTGCAATCGCTAATTGGCTAAGCAACTCAAAAAATAGAGAACCGTCCAATTCTGAGATAAGGCTGCATGGACAAATTGCAAGCACTGAGAAAGACAATTCTTTTCGCTCAATTGCCGGATGAGATTTTGCAGCAATTAGCCGAAGCAGCTACGCCGGTGTATTATGATGACGGAAAAATAATTGATATTGAACAAGATTCCGTTTTCTTTGTCATTAAAGGGTTGGTACGCGCTTATCGCAGTAGTTTGAGTGGTCGCGAGCAAAACTTAATCCATCTTCAAAGTGGATTTGCGTTTAATCTTCCACAAGTTTTCTCTGGGCAGAATACGAATCCAATTAGTGCAGTAGCCGTTGGGGATACATTTCTTCTCAGGATACCTTTTGATGAATTTCGGGATATTGTCAGCAACAATCCTGAAGCCGCCCTTGCCGTATTAAGCGACCTTTCTCGAAGAATTATCCATCTCACCCAATTAACCCACGATCTCAGTTTGCGCTCAGTCCGGTCTCGATTGGCGCGGTTTCTACTCGAACAATCTGATAACAAAATCCAAGAACATTTTCTATGGACCCACCAGGATATCGCCGCTCAAGTTGGCAGCGTCAGAGAAGTGGTGTCGCGTACAATGCGGATCTTCGTTCGAGAAGGATTGATCCGTATCACCCGGCAACGCGTTGAAGTGCTTGATTTTGAACGCCTGCAGGAAGAAGCTGAGAACGATTAGAATTCTTGTCCCCCTAAATGTCATCAAAAAGGTTTAATTGTGACAAATATCACAGACTAACTTGTCTCATTTTGCTATGCTTACGCTAGAAATCAGGAGGTCGTTGTTTTGGACATTTGGAGCATTCCCACTATCGACATGGAACGCTGCACCGGCTGTGGTCTTTGTGTGGAGTACTGCCCTACTCAGGCAGTAACGCTAATCAATAAGCAGCCAGTGATAAACAAGCCACAATTATGTGCTTATTGCGGTCTATGTGAAGAATCATGCCCTGAGAATGCGATAGCCTTGCTCTACGAAATCGTTCCGCGACCAAAATCAAACCCAGCGTAAAGGAGACACGCGAAATGAGTAGCAGTATGTTTTGTTATCAGTGCCAGGAAGCTGCCAAGAATACAGGTTGTACCATTAAGGGCATTTGTGGAAAAAATGCAGATGTATCTAATCTGCAGGATTTATTAATATACGTTCTTAAAGGCATTTCTTTCTGGGGAAGCCGAGGACGCAAAATGGGGGTCAGTGACCCTGAAACCGATCTTTTTGTTGCCCAGGCATTGTTTTCTACCATCACCAATGTAAATTTTGATGCCGACCGTTTTGTTTCAATGATTCATAAGGCGATTGAATTGCGCGATGGACTGAAAGTGCGCGCCCAGGCAGCCTGCCACAAACTACATGGAAACCCTTGCACGGGAGAAGGACCTGATTGGGCGTCCTGGAAACCAGAACGCAGTGATTTGGATGAATTGATCACGAAGGGAATGTCCGTTGGGATTATGGCGGACCTGAATGTTAACCCGGATATCCGTTCCCTGCGCGAATTATTAATCATCGGCCTGAAAGGTCTGGCGGCTTATACCGACCATGCCTATGTACTGGGCTCTTATAACAATGACCTGCTCGCTTTCATCGAAGACGCATTGGACGCCACAACCAATGATGAATTGGGTGTGGATGAACTGGTTGGATGGGTGTTGAAATGTGGTGAAATGGGAGTTCAGGCCATGGCTTTACTTGACCAGGCCAATACTGGCGCTTATGGCAATCCTGAACCGACCCAGGTAAATTTGGGTGTCCGACCTGGCCCAGGTATTTTGATCAGCGGCCATGACTTGCGAGACCTGGATGAACTCCTCCAGCAAACTGAGGGCAAAGGAGTAAATATCTATACCCACGGTGAAATGCTGCCAGCCAACGCCTACCCGGCCTTCAAAAAATATCAGCATTTTGTGGGAAACTATGGCGGCTCCTGGTGGCAGCAGGCTGAAGAGTTTGAAAAATTTGGCGGCCCGATTGTGATGACTACCAATTGTATCGTCCCACCTCACTCCAGTTATCAAAACCGCCTGTTTACCACTGGTCTGGTTGGCTGGCCTGGCTGCCCGCATATCGCTGACCGCGAAGAAGGAAAACAAAAAGACTTCAGCAGCGTGATTGAAATGGCGATGCAATCCGCTGAACCGCAGGAATTGGAGCAAGGTACGATTCCGGTTGGATTTGCCCATGCGACTGTCAGCTCGGTTGCCGATAAGGTAGTAGAGGCGGTAAAGAGCGGCGCGATTGAGCGGTTCGTTGTAATGGCAGGCTGTGATGGTCGTCAGACTTCCCGCGCTTACTACACCGAAATGGCTGAGGCTTTACCCAATAGCACTATCATTCTGACCGCCGGCTGCGCGAAGTATCGTTACAACAAGCTGAACCTGGGAAATATCGGCGGTATTCCACGTGTATTGGATGCCGGACAGTGCAATGACTCTTACTCACTGGTGGTGATTGCCAACAAGCTGGCTGCAGCCTTTGGCGTAAATCATATTAATGACCTGCCAATATCCTATGACATTGCCTGGTATGAACAAAAAGCGGTCATTGTGTTGTTGGCGTTGCTTTCACTGGGTGTCAAAAAGATCCGGCTTGGTCCCTCCCTGCCCGCGTTCCTCTCTCCGAACGTCATTAAAGTACTGGTTGAGAATTTTGAAATCATGCCCAATACTACGGTTGAGGCTGATTTGGAAGCCATCATGGCTGGGAAATAAACCTACATATCTCTTTTGGGGCTCATAAAAAAGCCAGATAAATTATAAAAAAGAGGTTGTCCAATATCTAAAGTTGGACAACCTCTTCATTTTATTGATCCCCGGCTTATCTACTCGCCGCGCTGGTAATTAGGCGCCTCGCGGGTAATGGTTACATCGTGGGGATGGCTTTCAATCAGCCCTGCCCCGGTGATGCGCAGCAGATGCGTGTTGGTGCGCAGATCGTCCAGGTTTTTTGCTCCGGCATACCCCATTCCTGAGCGCAGACCGCCAACCAGCTGGTAGACGAAATCAGAGAGTGAGCCTTTATACGCCACCATCCCTTCCACACCTTCTGGAACCAGCTTCTTCGCCCCGCCCTGCCCGCTGCCATAGCGGTCGCGGCCATAACCTTGCATGGCCCCCATGCTGCCCATGCCGCGATAAGTCTTAAATTTCCGGCCTTCATATAAAATCGATTCCCCCGGTGCTTCCTCCAGACCAGCCAACAAGCTGCCTAGCATGACCGTATCAGCGCCAGCCACCAATGCTTTCACGATATCGCCGCTATATTTGATGCCGCCATCGGCAATCACCGGAATACCGCGCGGTCGGGCAACTTTTGATACGCGGTAGATCGCGGTCAATTGCGGCATACCCGCGCCAGATATCACCCGCGTGGTACAAATCGACCCGGCCCCCACCCCAACCTTAATCGCCGATGCCCCCGCATCCATGAGCGCCAATGCGCCTTCTTCGGTGACCACGTTTCCGGCAATGATCGGCAAGGCTGGCTGCAGCGCGCGGACGCGTTGGATCGCTTTCATCACCCCGGCAGAGTGTCCGTGGGCAGTATCAATAACAACCACATCCAGGCCCTTGGCCATCATCAGCGAGAGGCGCTCTTCAATGTCCGCTCCCACACCAATGGCCGCGCCCACCAATAACCGGCCGCGCTCATCGGTGGCGGCATTTGGGTATTTCAGTTTCTTCTGAATATCTTTTACCGTGATCAAGCCGGCCAGCCGGCCGTTTTCATCCACCAGGGGCAGTTTCTCAATCCGGTTCTTCTGTAATATTGCTTTAGCCTGTTCCAGAGTGGTTCCGATCGGCGCTGTCACAAGGCGTCCGCTGGTCATAAATTCGTGAACCGGCTTGCGGTAATCTTCCGGTTCGGCAAAACGAATGTCGCGATTAGTGAGAATCCCAACCAATTTATGCGACTCCGGATCAACAATCGGGATGCCGCTGATGTGAAAACGAGCCATAATGTCTTCCGCGTCTTGAAGACTGGCGGTTGGACTCAGCGTTATCGGATCGCTGATCATGCCGGATTCGGAGCGTTTGACCGTTTCCACTTCCTTGGCCTGCGCATCTGGTGAAAGGTTGCGATGGATGATTCCAATACCACCTTCACGCGCCAAAGCAATCGCCAGACGCGCTTCAGTTACAGTATCCATTGCCGCGGAAAGCAAGGGGACATTCAGACGAATGGATGGAACTAAAAGGGCAGAAATATCGGTTTCACTGGGTAGAATTTCACTATAACCGGGTTCGACTAAAACGTCATCAAAGGTAAGCGCGTCCAAGCCTTCAAATAATTGCTCATTCATCATTCTATTTTCTCCAATAAAGTGGAATTAATGTCTGAAATGCCTTATACCAGTAAAGACCATCGCGATTCCCAGGCGGTCGGCCGCTTCAATCGATTCAAGGTCACGGATGGATCCTCCTGGCTGGATAATAGCGGTAATGCCAGCTTGAGCGGCTTCTTCCACCGAGTCGGCAAAGGGGAAAAAGGCGTCTGAAGCCATCACCGCCCCGCGTGATTTATCCCCCGCTCGTTGAGCGGCAATTCGCACGCAATCGACCCGGTTGGGTTGGCCGCCACCGATGCCAACAGTGGCTTCGTCTTTGCAAAAAACGATCGCGTTTGATTTGACATGCTGGCAGGCTTTCCAGGCAAAACGCAGCGATTCCCATTCTGCCTCACTGGGCGCGCGTTGGGT
>ENA-ORXD01002403-ORXD01002403.1-sediment-metagenome-genome-assembly--contig:-NODE-2403-length-12586-cov-2.986809_pt1 | contig 12586 bp, 11 predicted proteins | sample MGYA00237862_ERZ511471 | MGnify/ENA metagenome assembly ERZ511471 | reverse complement strand
TGCGCATTCAAGAAGGCGTGCACAGCCTGGGCGGATACGGTGAAATATTCCGTAGAAATTCGCTGTATTCCGGCATCATTCCCCAGATCAGCATCATCCTCGGACCCTGCGCCGGCGGAGCGGCATACTCCCCCGCCCTCACAGACCTGATCATCATGGTTGAAAAGCAATCCTATATGTTCCTCACCGGTCCAAGCGTGATCAAGACCGTGACCGGCGAAGAAGTGGATTTTGAAAACCTGGGAGGCGCCGCGGTACATCTTTATACCAGCGGGATCGCCAACCTGACCGCCAAAACAGAAAGCGACGCGCTCCGCCTATGCCGCACCGTATTGAATTATTTCCCCGCCAATAACGCGGAGAATCCCCCCTTCACTGCTCCTTCCGATGACCCGCAGCGCATGGATTTCGAACTGAATTCCATCGTACCGGATGATTCTTCCATCCCTTATTCCATGCATGAAGTGATCAATCATATCGTTGACCGCAGTTCATTTCTTGAACTGCAGGCAACATTCGCACCCAATGCCATCATTGGCTTTGCCAGGCTCGATGGCGAATCGGTGGGCATTGTGGCGCAGGAACCCAGCATCGTAGCGGGTGTGATCGACATCGACGCGGCAGATAAGATGTGCCGCTTTGTGCAGTTATGCGACTGCTTCAACATTCCCATCATCACCTTTGTCGATTCTCCCGGCTTTCTGCCCGGATTGAATCAAGAACACCGCGGCATCATTCGGCACGGCGCCAAGGTGCTGTTCGCTTATTCGCAGGCTTCTGTACCCATGATCAGCGTGGTAACGCGCAAAGCTTACGGCGGAGCCTATATCGTGATGAGCAGCAAATATCTGGGAACCGACTTTACCTTTGCCTGGCCCAGCGCCGAGATCGCGGTCATGGGTCCTGAAGGAGCTGCCAATATTCTTTATGGCAGCCAGATCAAGAATTCCGACAACCCTGAAAAAGAGAGGGAGAATCTGACCGAATTGTATAAAGAGAAATTCCTCAATCCCTACGCAGCAGCGGAAGCAGGGCATATCGACGATGTGATCGAACCCAGTCACACCCGCCCCATCATCATTGCCGCTTTAAAAACTCTGCATCAGAAACAGGTGCAGCAGCCCATCCGTAAACATGGGAATTCTCCGGTATAGAGGCAGGCATGGAAAGCACTGTTTTAACGAAAGCATTATTGATCAGCCTTTATGGAGTGGTATTGGTCTTTGTCGGTATTCTCCTGTTATGGGGAATGATGGAATTACTGGTGCGCCTCACCCGGAAACGTGAGAAGCAGCCAGTAGAAGAAGATAAAGCCCTTTCAGATAAGAGCGAACTGACAATAAAACAAAAAGCAGCCGCGGTAGCAGTTGCAGCCGCTCTCAGCCTGCAAAATTCCACCACCATATCCGTAACGCCCTGCAAACAGGAAAACCTCAGCCCCTGGCAGAGCATGCACCGCGGATATCGTGATCTCCCGTATAGAAAAAACACCAAGCGAGGATCGGAATGAAAATCCATGTAAAAATTCAGAATAAATCGTATGAAGTCGTGATCGGTGACATTCACGCACGACCCATTCAAGCCAACGTAGATGGAGAAACATTTGAGGTCTGGCCGGAAGAAACGGTGCTGCCCTCCAGGTCGCAGCCTGCTCCCTCCGATGCCTCGATACCGGTCAAGCAGGCGCAGATCGAACCCCCTTCTGCACAAGCCGCTGAAGCCGGCAGTACGATCACAGCCCCCATTCCCGGGGTCATTATCGATGTACTGGTGAAGGCAGGTGATGCTGTTAAATACGGCGAGGAATTGTGCATCCTGGAAGCCATGAAGATGAAAAACTCTATCCGCGCCGGCAAAGACGGAACCATTGAAGAAGTCCTGATCGCTAAAGGGGATCAGGTCAGCCACGGGCAGCTTTTAGTACGCTTCAAAGAATGAAGATAAAGAAGGGAACATGGATTTCATACAGAATCTATTCACTCTCGACATAACAGCATTTGACTGGAAGAATGCGGTCATGATCGCCATCGGATTGATCCTGATCTATCTTGCCATTAAGAAAGAATATGAACCGGTGCTGCTGCTCCCCATTGGCTTCGGATGTATCCTGGCAAATCTCGGTATGGCAGCCACAGCCGATGGAACCGGCTTTCTTTCCGTGCTGTACCGCGCCGGTATCGAAACAGAGCTGTTCCCCCTGCTGATCTTCATCGGGGTGGGCGGAATGATCGATTTCAGCCCCCTGCTCGCGCAGCCCAAGATGGCACTGCTGGGTGCTGCCGGTCAATTCGGTATTTTCGGTACGCTCATTCTGGCAGTACTGCTCGGATTCAATCTTGATGAAGCCGGTGCGATCAGTTCGATCGGTGCCATCGATGGACCCACCGCCATCTTTGTCGCCAGGATCCTGGCTCCCGAACTGCTGGCTCCTATTGCGGTAGCGGCTTATTCCTATATGAGCCTGGTTCCCATCATCCAGCGCCCGATCATGAAGCTGCTTACTACCCGTAAAGAACGCCTGGTGCGCATGGAATATGCTCCCCGCAACGTTTCAAAACAGGCTCTCATCATCTTCCCCATTCTGGTCACCATCATCGTCAGCCTGATCGCGCCGGATGCAGCACCCTTGATCGCCGCCTTGATGCTCGGCAACCTGCTAAAAGAATCGGGAGTGGTGGAACGCTTGAACAAATCAGCGCAGAACGAGATCATCAATATCTCCACCCTATTTTTAGGGCTGACCATCGGCGGTACGATGGTGGCAGACAGCTTCTTGCAGGTGGCAACCTTAAAGGTGCTGGCATTGGGGCTTTTCGCTTTCATTCTGGATACCACCATGGGACTGCTGTTCGGAAAATTGATGTGCTTCCTTTCTAAAGGAAAGATCAACCCGCTCATCGGCGCCTGCGGCATCAGCGCTTTTCCAATGGCTGGAAGGCTATCTGCCAAAATGGCACAGGATGAAGATTTCGACAATTTCATCCTCATGCATGCCATGGGCGCAAATACAGCCGGTCAGTTAGCCAGCGTGATCGCCGGCGGTTTGCTGCTGACATTGGTTAATTTTCTTCACTAAATTTTTAGAGGGATTCAGTTACAAAATAGAGGTGTACTTTTTTTTCAAGTACACCTCTTTGATTTTTCTAATGCACCAGCAGGATAAATTCTGCTTTCTTCCCCTTGAACTTCTGCAGTACCTCCCCCACCGGTTGATGAATGATCTTTTCAGCGGACAGGGTCAGGTTCACACCCAGGGTGATCATGCGTCCTTTTCCAAAGGTTTTTTGAACATCCTGTAGCAACCTTTCCAGACGATAGGGGGTATCCATCAACACAATAGGAACCCTTAATCTTCTTAACTGATCAAGTTTCTTCTTTCGTTCTTCTTCTTTGCGTGGTAAAAAACCGGCAAAATAGAATTCATTCAGCGGTTCAGGGGAAACAGAAAGCAGGGTCATCAGCGATGAAGCTCCGGGAACAGGGACAACCTTGATCCCGTACTCCATTGCGAACTGTACCAGCAGCGTGCCCGGATCGGCAAAGGCGGGAGTACCGCAATCGGAGATCAAAGCTATATCCTCGCCATTCACCAGCGCCAGCGCAAGTTCTTGAGCGGTCTGCTCTTCGTTGTGTTCATTCAACTCGATCAGGGGTTTTTGTTCGATCTTCAACTGGCGCAGGATCGTGCTCCCAACACGGCGCTCTTCGCAAATGACCTGCTTGACCGATTTTAATATCTCCACTGCACGAAGCGTGATATCCTGCGGGTTTCCAATAGGTGTGGCTACAATATAGAGGGTTCCAGTCTGCATTCGCTTGATCCTTAATAATCTTTCCTGTATTATAGTCTGAGCGTAGGAAATAGATGCTCTTTACAAATGTTTGAAAATAGTATTTTCTCTTGCTCAAGAAAGAACATAGAATACAATTATTCATATCATTTTTGGAGGTAATTAAATGGTTGATTTTCTTAACAGCTACAGTCCTGTCATTCAGGCTTTGTTTGCATCCATCTTCACCTGGGGTCTTACCGCGCTGGGTGCAGCCGGAGTATTCTTATCGAAAGACATCAATAAAAAATTATTAGATGCCATGCTCGGCTTTGCAGCCGGGGTAATGATCGCAGCCAGCTACTGGTCGCTTCTGGCACCGGCTATCGAGATTTCCGGTACCTTGAACTCCAATGCATGGCTGGCGCCTGCCATTGGATTTATGCTGGGCGGGTTGGTGTTGTGGATCATCGACAAGATCCTTCCCCACCTGCACCTGAATATGCCGCTGGAATCGGCGGAAGGCATCAAGACATCCTGGCAGCGCTCCGTTCTGCTTGTGCTGGCTATCACCCTGCACAATTTCCCTGAAGGGCTGGCAGTAGGTGTCGCATTCGGCGCAGCCGCGGCGGGCATTGAAGGCACCACCCTTACCGGCGCCATCGCACTGGCGATCGGTATCGGCATTCAGAATTTCCCCGAAGGGTTGGCTGTTTCCGCTCCCCTGCGCAGAGAAGGGCTCTCCCGTTTCAAGAGTTTTTGGTATGGGCAGCTATCTGCGGTCGTTGAACCGATAGGAGCCGTACTGGGAGCCTTTGCAGTGATCTCCATGCGGCATGTGCTGCCTTACGCGCTGGCTTTTGCCGCCGGAGCCATGATCTATGTGGTCATCGAAGAATTGATCCCTGAAGCACAGCAGGGCGAAGACACGGATATCGCTACCTGGGGTGCCATGCTTGGCTTTACGGTAATGATGATCCTGGATGTTGCTTTAGGGTAAAATCAGCCTGAAAGGATACATCTTTGAGTAAATTATCGCGCAATACCATTATCGTTGCTGTCAGTTTCGCTATAAACAAGGTTCTGGCAATTGCCCGACAGCTCATCATTGCCCGCCAGTTCGGTCTTTCTGCCGAGTTGGACGTGTTCAACGTCGCCAATAATGTTCCTGATATGCTGTACTCCCTTATATCGGGCGGCGCGCTGGCAATGGCGATCATCCCCGTCCTCTCCGAGGTTCTGACAAAAGAAGGGCGCCGGGATGCATGGCACGTCTTCAGCAAGGTGGCGAATTTTGCGTTCATCGTAACCGCCGTCTTATCGCTGCTGGTGGGTATTTTTGCCGAGCCGTTGGTGAAAAGCCCCATCGGGATCGCCCCCGGCTTTTCAGCCGAACAGCAGTTATTGGTGGTCAACATCATGCGCCTGGATCTGATCGCCACCCTGGTTTTCTCTATGGCTGGACTGCTGGTGGCTGGCTTGCAGGCTAATCAGCATTTTCTGCTGCCGGCTATTGCTCCCATCATGTACAACGTGGGACAGATCTTTGGCGCGCTGATCCTGGCGCCGGAAGAGGGAATAGCAGTCGGCGGTTTCACCCTGCCGGCTTATGGAATGGGCGTATACGGTATTGTGTACGGCGTTCTGATCGGTTCACTGCTGTACCTTCTCACCCTCGTTCCCGGATTATTCCACTATCACTTCAAATGGGTTCCCGGATTTGGCAAGCAGAATCCTTATGTCAGGAGAATACTCACCATGCTGATCCCGCGTGTGGGAAGCATGTTATGCTACCAGCTTACTTTTATCGCACGCGATAACATCGCATCCTACCTCAGCGAGGGGGCGCCGACCGCCCTGACCTACGGCTGGATGATCCAGCAGGTGCCTGAAACGCTGATCGGAACCGCTTTCGGGACCGCTCTGCTGCCGACCATTTCGGAGCTTTTTGCTCGTAAAGATCGAACCGGATACCGAACAACCATCGAGAAGGTAGAGCGTGTTTTTATCGCTCTTGCTGTTCCCATCACAGTTGTGCTTTCTCTAACCCTGCGTCCCTTCCTTGATCTTGCCTTTGGTTTTGATAACACCGCCACCCTGCAGCTGCTGTGGGTAACACGCGGATTCCTGATTGGGCTTTTAGGTCACTGCCTGCTTGAGTTAGGCTCGCGCATCTTCTTCTCACAGCAGAACGCGCTCATTCCTTTCATCGCATCTGCTGTAAGTTTGGGAATCTATATCCTATCAGGCAAGCTCTTATCCAACAGCATGGATGTTACCGGTGTTGCGCTGGCTGATTCCATTGCATTTTCTGCTCAAGCCGCCATTCTTCTGATCGTCTTTTACACACGCGAGAGAAAAAGTCAGCGTGCCCCAAAAGGTATCGAGCAGACCGCAGGGCAGATCTCTCCCGAGTTGAAGCAGACCATCCTGCGCACGCTGGTTGGAAGTGCGGCAGCAGGAGCCGCTGCCTGGTTCATCATGCAGCACAGCGCAGCCTATTCCTCGTTAGTGCAGGGTTCGATGAGTTTTCTTCTGGGCATGCTCGTGATCCTGCCTTTCATCTGGAAAGAAGTGAGAGTATTTTTCAAACTATAGTATCCATGAAGCATACAAAAGGACGGTATAATAACGCGCATGGCAAAAAGAAATAAAGAAAAAACCGCTGAGATCGATGTAGAAAAAACAGCGACAAAAACAGAAACATCCAAAGCTGCCGCAGATAAAAATGCAAAGCCCAACCGACCACGTTATATACGCGCTGTCCTTCTGGGAATCTTGCTTGTTCTGATCGCAGCGCTAATCAGCGGATCTCTGGGATATTATTCAGGGATCAACCAGCGTAAAGCAGAAGAAGAGAATCAGCGCCTCACCCTGGCTGCCACGCATTATAAATACGGCATGGAAGCGTTAATGAGCGGGAATTATGAAGTCGCCAAAGTTCAATTCGAATACGTGATCCAGATCTATCCTGATTTCCCGGATATCACGGAGAAATATACCGAAGCGCTCATCAATATCACCAAAGAGCAGCAGACCACCGCGCTGCCCACCCCCACCGCGACACTTGATATTCAGGGAGCACAGGCATTATTCCAGCAAGCCCAGACCTACATGACAAACCAGGAATGGTGCTCTGCCGTGGATACCATCAGGAATTTACGTGATGAAGAATACACCTACGAAACCCTGACCGTGGATGGAATGCTGTGGACTTCGCTGCGCAACTGCGCTGTCAAAAAGATCACAACCGAGGGAGACCTTGAAGGCGGATTATATTACTTCACTCTAGCCGAAAAGTTTGCTCCCCTCGACCATGATGCCGTAACCTATTCCTCAATGGCAAGGATGTATATGACCGGCGCAAGCTACTGGGAAGTGGATTGGGCTCAGGTGGTCTATTACTTCGGACAGGTCTATAATTCATCTCCCTATCTGCACGATACCTCCGGCTGGACCGGTATCGATCGCTACCGCATTGGGTTGAGCAATTACGGTGATTACCTGATGAGTAAAAGTGAATACTGCAGCGCCCAGGAACAATACCAGTTGTCAATCAACATTCAATATGACGATGATGTTGCAGACCGGCTGAATGAAGCAACGCTGTACTGCCAGGGACCAACCGAGGCACCTGCTACCCCAACGACAGAGACGCCTTATGAGGTAACTACCGGACCCGCTGAAACGCCGACACCTTAGTACTTTTTTGCAGTTTTTTCAGCAATCAGATCGTGCACAAGAGCAGCGGTGATCTTCACCGCTGTTATTTTTCCCACCTCCAGCTCATCCTTAACCATGACCATTCCATCGATCTCCGGCGCATCACGATGGGAACGGCAGATAGAGATGCCATCACCCACTCCATCCACGATCACATCCAGAGTCCTGCCAACAAGATCCTGATTCCGCTGCAGTGAAATATCTTCCTGCAAAGCAGCCATCCGTTGGATGCGCTCTTCCTTTTCCTGCATAGAAATGTCATCTTTGAAACGATATGCATCTGTCCCTTCTTCATGATAATAAGGGAAAATGCCCACCCGATCAAAACGCATTTCCTCGATGAAATCAAGCAGAGTTTGAAACTCCTCCTCTGTTTCACCCGGAAAACCTACAATAAATGTGGAACGGATCGCCAGATCAGGGATCGTTTCTTTCATTGAATGAAGGAAAGCGGATACCTTTTCCATATCTGCCGGGCGGCGCATGCGCTGCAGGACGGCAGGATGAGCATGCTGCAGGGGAATATCCAGATAGGGCAGAATGCGCGGCTGCTTTGCCATCAAAGCCACCAATCTCCGGCTTACCGCACCCGGATAGGTGTAGAGAAGACGGATCCAGGGAATATCCGGCGCGGCAGCTAAAATCTGCTCCAGCAGATCAGGTAAGCCATCTTTGATGCCCATGTCCCGCCCATAGGTTGTCACATCCTGAGCGATCAGGATCAATTCTTGCAACCCTTCATCCTGTAAGATTTGAACATCGCGCAGGATATCTTCCGCTTTTCGGCTCACCTGCTTTCCCTTGATAAGAGGAATGGCGCAAAAAGCGCAGGAACGGTCGCAGCCATCCGCAATTTTTAGATAGGCATACCCTCCCTCAAGAGAAGCACGTACAACATTTTCTTCTTCCATCACCAAACTGGAATCCGCAATGCTGGTCAGGGGCTGGCTGCCGCTCTTATCGAGCTGTTTGACCACCGGCAGTATATCCATCCACCGGCGCGTGCCGATGATCGCATCGATCCCGGGAACCTCATTGAGAACCCTGCCCTTTTCTCTCTGGGTCAGGCAGCCGGCAGCGATCAGTTTCTGTGAGCTGCGTTTTTCATCCCGGATCGTTTTGAGCAGATCCAGCGCTTCCTGCCGGGCAGGTTGAATGAATCCGCAGGTGTTCACAATGATCAGGTCAGCTTTTTGCTGATCTTCTGCAATATCATAGCCATTTCGAATAAGCAGTTCCGCCATGGATTGCGAATCGACGCTGTTTTTAGGGCAGCCAAGCGAATGGATAAAAAATGATTTCTTCATAGGCATCCAATTATATAGTTACATTCGTTAAAATATCCGCTTTCTTTTTATTTTCTCAATTTTTTTCTTGCTTCTGTAAAATTTTTATGATACCCTTATATAGAACAATATTTCTATATTACGGGGAATATCATGCCAACCATACAACACATTTCATCAAAGCCTTTGGGATCTTCCCATGTATCCAAGAGACCGATGCTGACCAGACGGCAAAACGAGTGCCTGCAGCTGGCTGCCGCCGGTCTCTCAGAGCGCGGAATCGCTTTCAAATTGGGCATCACGGAGAGAATGGTGCGCGCCCATCTTCGTAAAGCCCGTGAACGGCTTGAAGCGCACTCTATCGCAGAAGCTGTCTATAATGCAATCAAACAGGATGTGCTCAAATGATCTTTAATCACCTGCTCCCTCATCCGCTGCCGGCAGCGTAGGAGTGGGAGTAGGTGTAGCAGTTGGAGTTGCCGTAAACTGAACCGTCGGAGTAATGGTGGGTGTTGGAATGGTTAATCCGTCTAGACTGAAATCAAGATTGACCACTTCACCCATATCACCCAGATTACCTAAATATTCCTGATTGAAATAGGCTTCGATCGCCGCGCCGTTTCCGGTAAGCAGTGAAATTCGCTCGTTTCCAGAGAAGGTATATGCATTTCCGGGGAGAATCCGTCCTTCAAATTCGATCTCACCATCCACGGTCACCCTCATCCAGGCACGCTGCTGTGCGACAATATAAAGCTGGAGCGGAGATGCATTTGCCGTGGCAACCGGTGTTGCCGGCTGTGCCGCTTCCTGAGTAACCGCTGCAGTTCCAGCCTGCTGGGTAGCATCTTCCGTCTGCAAGCTTGCCGTGATCTCCTGCATGATGGTCGGGGTGGTGGTGCTTTGCAGCATCTCTGAGATGGATGGAGCGGTAGTAGGTTCCGTATCGCTGGCACTGTTGAAAATTTGAGACGCTCCCCATAAGATGAATGCGAACAATCCGATCACGATCAGAGAACCAAATAACAGGTCAGGAGAAAGCAGCCTGCGTATTTTCTCAGGTACCTGGATCTTGAAACCGGTCTTTTGTTTGCGGCTGGTCCACTTTTCGTCCATTTTTTCCCTGCGCTGTGTTTCAAGACCTTCCGCATACAAATTCAACACAGCATCATGATCCATCTCGAGGAAATGTGCGTAGTTGGTCACCATTCCGCGTCCCTGCACAGAAGACGGCAGGTCTTCAAAACGCCCTTCTTCAATTGCCTGTACGTAAATGCGGCGCAGGCGGGTAAACTGTTCTACATCAGAAAGCGAGAGACCCATCTTCTCGCGGCGCATCTGCATCTGAGAACCGATCTCTTGAAAGATGCTCTCAGAAGATCTTGTATCGCTCGCTTCTTTTTTAGTAGCTGTTTTTTGAGTTCGTTTTTCTTTTTCCGGTTTCTGATCTTTTTTCTGCTTCGAAGGCTGATCTTTTTTCTTTATTCCTTCGCGCAATTTTCCGATCAGGTTCTGGAATCCTGTCTGCAGGGCAGCCAGAGGGGATTTTTTTTGTACTTTTTCTTTTGCTGCTTCTTCAGGTTTTTCGTCAGGAATTTTTTCTTCTTCCTTTGTATCTGCAGTTTCTTCAGAAGCGGGTTTTTCCTTCTTTTTCATGCCGAAAAACTTTATCTTTTCCTTGACCGGTTGCTCTTTTTCCGGCTTACGCAGTCCTTCCGTTTTCTCTTCAACGACCAGATCGGTCTCTTCTTCTGCAGAAGGAGCAGCGCCTTCCATCAGAGCCAGCAGTTCAATTGGGTCCAGATCGAGAAAGGCTGCATATAAACGTAAAAATCCGCGCGCCTGTGCTTTTGATGGCAGCAGCTCAGGGCGATCATTTTCCAGTTCCTGTAGATACTGTAACCGAATATGGGTTTCTCTGGAGACTTCCTGCAAAGAAAGTTCTTTCAGAACCCGTTTTTCTTTTAATATTTGACCTACTGTTTTAATCATTGTGCTTGATTATAACCAGAAATTAAAAAACAAACCGACCTGTGAGGAATCGCAGGTCGGTCATTCGTCCAGATACTCTACTCTTTCTCGGTTTCCTGATTCGGCTCGGTGAAAGAAGGGATTTCATCGATCGTAGCAATTTTCTTCTTTTCTTTTTTCTCTTCTTTGGCTTTCTCTTTCGATTCTGCTTCCACTTCTTCTTCGCTCAAGACGGTTACTTTCACTTCAGGGATCAGATCGAAAGTCAGGCGAACCTTTACCATGTGCGTGCCCACTTCGCGCAGTGGTTGAGATTCGATCCAGTGTCGATCAATCTTGACGCCGCTTTTTTCTTCAATAGCATCCGCCATCATCTGCTGGGTAATGGAACCATATAGATGCCCGGTTTCCCCAACTTTTGCTGTGAAGGATAATTCAATACCCGTGATCTTTTCCGCCACGCCAGCCATTTCTTCATTCAAGGCGATACGGCGTTTTTCAGCAGCCAGTTGAATTTTTTCAACCTGCTTCATCGCTCCCGGGGTCGCCATAACGGCTAATTTCTGAGGAATTAAAAAATTCCTTCCATAGCCGCTTGCGACTTTTTTGATCTCCCCTGCTCTGCCTAAATTGTAGACATCTCTGATTAGTAGTACTTTCATGGATACAAGCCCTTTCTGTTTTTGAATTAACGCGAAGGGTACAACGCGTTGAACTGACAAATTCTATCAGACGGTACCCCATTCGTCAATTGGTGAAAAGGAAGTGCAAGTATACAGATTGTTCAAGGGGTAACTTCATTTTTATAAAAATTTACTTAAGGCACTATTAATATAATGTATTTCTATATTGATATTATTCAAGTGTACTATTGTTTTTATTGAATATTCTGGTATTATTTTTCATTATATGAACCTCGCATTCAATTCTTCGGAGGAAAAATGGTTTCATCCATCAAACGAACCTACCATGAATTTCCGCAGGCATTCTGGAATGTCATGCTTGGCATTTTTATTGATCATATTGGCGGTTCACTGCTATTCCCATTCCTCGCTTTATATGTAACCCAAAAATTCAACGTTTCCCTTATCGATATCGGCTGGATACAGGTCGTCAGCACCATCATCAATATACTTGGAATCAGCGCGGGTGGAGCACTGGCAGATAAATATGGACGCAAGAAGATCGGTTTGATCGGCTTGTTTGGCAGTGCGCTGATCACTCTTCCCATGGGATTTGCCAACAGTTGGGGATTGTTCATCGTTTTTCGATTACTGGCTTCATTTATGGGTAATTTTGCCGGTCCAGCTTTTAACGCTCTACTGGCAGATCTTCTTCCTTCAGATAAACGTTCACAGGGGTATGCCGCTCTGTATATCATCGGGAACCTTTCCGCTGCGATCGGACCGTTTCTGGCAGGATTTTTAATGGGTAAATCATTTATGCCTTTGTTCATCATGGATGTCGTTTTAAGTGTATTTACCGGAATCTATCTTATCTTCAAAATGCCCGAAACAAAACCTGAGGGATCCAAACAATCATCGACGAAAAGCCTTAAAGAAACCATTGCCGGATATAAGATCGTTCTGCGCGATAAACTCTTTGTTACGGTAGTGTTCCTGGTCGTTCTGACCATGATGGTTTACATGAACTCCACCACCACTCTCTCAGTTTATTTGAATACCATGCATGGAATTCCAGCAAAACAATTCGGGTATCTAATAACCCTGAATGCGACCATGATCGTGTTGTTCGAGTTCAGTGTAAGCAGGTACATCACAAAATTCAAACAATCCACCATGATGTGTTTAGGAGCATTACTGTATGCCGTCGGATTTG
>ENA-ORXD01002402-ORXD01002402.1-sediment-metagenome-genome-assembly--contig:-NODE-2402-length-12587-cov-3.706315_pt1 | contig 12587 bp, 13 predicted proteins | sample MGYA00237862_ERZ511471 | MGnify/ENA metagenome assembly ERZ511471 | reverse complement strand
CGTGTCCCACCGGCGATTGATCTTATAAAGAAAGGTCCTTTCGGTAATGTTCCAAGGGTATATCTTCGATCTGGACGGGACGGTCTACCTGGGGGAGCGCCTGATCCCCGGCGCCAAGCGGATCATCCGCCTCTTGCGGGAGGGGGGTCGGAAGGTCTTTTTCCTCTCCAACAAGCCCCTTTACACCCGTGAGGACTACGCCGCCAAGCTCACGCGCCTGGGGATCCCCACGGCGCCGGCGGAGGTGGTCAATTCGACCTTCGTCCTGATCCGTTACCTGGGGAAGGCGGCGCCGGGGGCGAGGGTCTTCGTCATGGGGGAGCTGCCCTTCGTGGCGGAGATGGTCCAGGCCGGTTTTCGCCTGACCGAGGACCCGGAGCAGATCGAGTACGTCGTGGCCGCCTTCGACCGGACCTTCGATTACCGGAAGTTCAACATCGCCTTCCAGGCGCTCAAAAAAGGGGCGCGCTTCATCGCCACCAATCCCGACCGCACCTGCCCCGTGGAGGGCGGGGAGCTCCCCGACTGCGCCGGGATCATCGCCGCCCTGGAGGCGACGACCCTCAGAAAGGTGGAGGTGATCGTGGGGAAGCCCTCGCCGATCACCGTCCAGGTAGCCCTGGAGTTGATGGGGCTCGAAGCGGCAGAGTGCATCCTCATCGGCGACCGCCTGGAGACGGACATCCGCATGGCCCTGGAGTCGGGGATGAAGGCGGGCCTCGTCCTGACCGGGGTGACCGACCGGCAAACCCTGGAGGCCTCCCCCATCCGCCCCGACCATGTCTTTGACAGCATCGCCGACCTAGAAACCCTCCTTTAGCGATTACAGAAAACCCTGACGCAGCGGCGTGAAGGTGTCGATCCGCCGGGCCGTCGGCGCCAGCGGTTGAATCCGTTGGGGCCGGTCGGACGGGACGGCGACCCTGTCGCCCGGACCGAGGCGGGAGGATTCCTCGCCGATGAAGAAAAAGACCTCCCCTTCCGCCACGTAGGTCACCTGTTCATGGGGGGGGTGTGGGGCGGGTCGGGATTGGCGGCCTGCCCGTCTGCGAAGTCAAAGGCAACCATTATCAGGCTGTCTGTATGGAGGATCCGCCGTTTCCGTCCCGGCTTGACTTCAACTAATTTTCCCTCGGAAACTTTGCTGACATTCATATGCACTCCTTATGGGTCTTGCCCGATCCACGCCGCAAGGGCGGAGAGCGGGGGTTGAAGGCTCACCGCCAGGGGGGGCGAAGGAGGATCGGCTGTTTCTTTTCCAGCATCATGCGGCCTCTCTGTTTCCGTTCTTCCTCTACCATTAAGCCGGAAATGAGCTCTTGGATACTTTCGCTTCCGCGGCGGTTTTGTGGTGGAGGGGAGATGATCAGACGTTGAAGCGGAAGTCGATGATGTCTCCGTCCCGGACGATGTACTCCCTGCCCTCGAGGCGGAGCTTTCCGGCCGCCTTGGCCGCGGCGTTCGTCCCGCCGCTGGCGATGAACTCGTCGTAGCCGATCACCTCGGCTTTGATGAACCCCCGCTCGAAGTCGTTGTGGATTGCCGCGGCCGCCCGGGGGGCTTTCGTCTCCACCGGGATGACCCAGGCCCTGACCTCGTCCTCGCCGACGGTGAAGTAAGACATCCGTCCGAGGAGCGAAAATGCGGCGCGGATGATCCGCCCGAAGGCCGGCTCCGCGATGCCGAGGCACCCCAGGAACTGCGGCCTCTCCTCCGGCGGAAGAGCCATCAGCTCCGCCTCGACCCGGCAGCAGATCCCGATGACCGGGACGGGGAGGTCCACCTCCCGGATGAAGGCATCGGCGGCGCCGGGGTCCTCTTCGGTCGTGTTGACGACGACCAGCTCCGGCCGGATCGTCCAGAAGGAAAAACTCCTGATCCCCTGGCGCTCCTCCTCGGCCAGGGAAAGCTCCCGGATCGGCCTTCCCGCTTCGAGCTGCTCCTTCAAGCGGGGAAGAACCCGGGCATGGAGCAGGTCCTGGGGCGTCATCGGCCTCTTCGCCATCTTCGCTAGCCGCTCCAGGCGATTCTCGACGATCATCAAGTCGGCGAGGGCCAGCTCATCCTCCAGCTTCCGGTAGCGGCCGAGGATCTCGGAAACGTCCGAGGCGGTGAAGGCGTCGACGACATGGAGGAGTCCCTCCGCGCCGGCGAGGCTCTGGCGGATTTCGTTCCAGGCCTTTTCGCCCTGGGCGGTCACGTCGCTGAAGGGGACCTTCGCCGGCGAAACCTTCAAGGGATGGAAGATCTCGACCAGATGGTCGAAGCGGTCGTCCGGCACGGAGGCCAGGCCCCGGACGCAGGTCTCCCCGTGCATCTCGCGGCTCTTGACGCCGGTCATGATCTCAAAGAGGGTGCTCTTCCCGCTCCGGGGAAGCCCCAGAATGCCGATTTCCATTTCAATACCTCATGGCGCCTGAAAGATCGGATCCCGCCCGTACGACGAAAAATGGGGACGGATCCGGAAAACACGGGGCCGTCCCTCCTTTTCCTTCCCCCTCATGTTCCGAGGCCGCGGGACAGCGGGTCCCGGCAGCGCGCATTGGAGATTTTCGCAGAAAATATCCAGCGCGCCGCGGGGAATAATTAGGGACAGCGCCCAATTAAATTAATAGGGCGCTGTCCCTAATTATCCGGGGCCGCCCCTAAGCGAAGGCCTTCTCGATCCGGGCGAGCGCCTCGTCAAGGCGGGCGTCGGGAACGGTGAGCGAGATCCGGATGAACCCCTCGCCGTACTGGCCATAGGCGGTCCCGGCCGCGACAACCACCGCCGCCTTCTCGAAGAGGAGGTTCGTGAACTCGAGCGACCCCATCCCCTTCGGCGCCGGGACCCAGAGGTAGAAAGTCCCCTTCGGCGGGTTGAATGCAATCCCGATTTTTTTCAGCGTCGCGAGGACCTTCTCCCGCCGCCGGGCGTAGATCGCGAGCATCTTTTCGATGTTCTGCGTTTCGTGGCGGAGGGCGTGAATCCCCGCGAACTGGACGGCGTTGAAAATCCCGGAGTCGGTGTTCTCCTTCACCTTGCTGATCGCCGCGATCAGCTGCGGGTTGCCGGCGGCCATCCCGATCCGCCAGCCGGTCATGTTGTAGGGCTTCGAGAGGGAGTTGAGCTCCACCCCCACCTCCTTCGCCCCGGCGGCGGAGAGGAAACTCAGCCGCTCCTGCCCCTCGAAGACGACCTCGCTGTAGGGGTTGTCGTAGCAGACGGCGATGTCGTGGGCCTTTGCGAAGGCGACGAGCCGGTCGAAGAACTCCCGGGTGGCGCAGGCGCCGGTCGGATTGTTCGGGTAGTTGAGGAAGATCGCCGTCGCCTTCTTCACGATCTCGGCCGGGATCTTCTCGAACTCCGGCAGGTAGCCGTTCTCGGGAAGGATTGCGACGTTGTAGGGGATTCCACCCCCCATCAGGATGCTCGCCCGGTAGGCGGGATAGCCGGGGTCGGTCATCAGGACGACGTCGCCGGGGTTGACCCGCGCCATGACGAAGTGGTGGCACCCCTCCTTCGAGCCGATCAGCCCGAGGACCTCCGTCGCCGGGTCGAGCGTCACGCCGTAGCGGGTCCCGTACCAGCGGGCGACCTCCTCGCGGAAGGCGAGCATCCCCTTCTCCTCGTCCGTCGGGTAGCGGTGGTTCGCCGGGTCATGCGCCGTCCGGCAGAGCTCCTCGATGATCGAATCGGGCGTCGGCTCCACCGGGTCCCCGATCGCGAGACTGATCACGTCCACGCCGTCGGCCTTGGCCTTGGCGATTTTCTTCCTCAGCTCCATGAACAGGTAGGGGGGAATCTTCGTCAAACGTTCCGCTATCTGCATCTACGAATGTCTCCTTTCAAAACAGGATCGTCTGTTCCCGGAAGCGCGAATTCGCCCGCATCGGCCGGACCGACCGGAACGTCTACCGGGCGGCGGACCGTTCGTCCCGAGGCTTCAGGGCTTCCAGGCTTCGTCCCAGAGCCGCCCCTGATAGACCACTTTCGTCTTTCCTTCAAGGTAAACTTTCGTGAAGCCGCCTTCCGTCCGCTCGAAGTAGGTCCGGAGAATCTCCCCGCTCCGCACCCGGACGTCCACCGGGGACTCCACGTGCCCCTTCCGGGCGGCGATCAGGGCCGAGGCGACGGAGCCGGTCCCGCAGGCGAGGGTCTCATCCTCCACGCCCCGCTCGTACGTCCGCACCCGGATGTGTCCCGGCCCGGCGATCTCGACGAAGTTCACGTTCGTGCCGGCGGGTTCGAAGACCGGGTGGTACCGGACGGCCCTTCCGATGTTCCGGATGGCGTCCCCGGGACAATCCTGGAGCGGGCCCTCGAAAATGGGAAGCTGGCGGAACGCCTCGGCGAAAAGAACGGCATGGGGCACCCCGGAATTGGCGAAAAAGGCATTGAACACCATGTTGTTCCCGATCCCGAGCTTCAGGTCCCTTTTCAGGTCCTTCACATCGGTGAGGCGAACCGTCACGTCCCGCCCGTCCACCTCGGCCTCGATGGATCCCGCAAGGGTTTCGAAGACCATGGACGGCCCGGCGATTCCCTTTTCCATGGCATAGGACGCCGCGCAACGGGAACCGTTTCCGCACATTTCCGCCTCGCTCCCGTCGGAGTTGAAAATCCGGAGGCGGAAATCCTCCCGTTCGCTCGCTTCCAGAACGAGGAGCCCGTCCGCCCCGATTCCGGTTTTTCGCCTGCACCACCGGCGGGCATCCTTCGGCCATTCCCGGACAAGTGCGCCGTCCAGGTTGTCGACGACGATGAAATCGTTCCCGTGGCCGCACATTTTCGTAAACGCCACGGGGGTCCCGCTCCTTTCCTCCATTGTCACCTCTTTTTCCATTGCACGCTTCCGTCGGACAGATTTCGATCCTTCCATCCCGGCGGACACCAGGACATCAACGAACACACCTTTGCAACCTTCATGCCGAAAAAACGTGGATTTCGGGAGGAACCGAGCCCGCCGTTTCGTCCGTCCCCGCAGCCCCCGGAATTCTTTCAGACCCCGGTCCGAAAAGAAAGAAGACAGGCGGGACCGGCACCGGCGGGAAGCCGGAATGTGGGCCCCAAAATAATACATTCCCGTAGGAATCGGCGAACAATAGTTACCGTCCCGTCAGATTCGACGGGCATTCCAACACTTTTCGTCGTTGACAGGGGTGCCCTTTTCCGATAGCGTTCAACCTGGACGGCTTCGTAAAAAGCGCTGGTTTGATTTTTTACGGGTTCATCAACCCTGACACCCCAAGGAGGTTGAAGCACCGGTGAAACGGATCCTTTCCATCTTGCTCATGTTTTTCGCCCTGATCGCATGTTCTCCTCCCGCCCCGGAGGATGATATCCTCGACCTGAAGGAAAAGATCATCGACCTTCAGAACCGGGGAAACCTGGGGTTCCAGAACTTCACCCTGTGCTCCAAGATTTTCGGTTTCGGGTCCTACGTTCCCCTGGAACAGCCCGTGATGGACAAAAACGGCGGCCTCCTCGTGTATTACGAGCCTTCCAACGTCTATACGAGCAGGAAAGAGGGACTTTACGAGATCTGGTACACCCAGGACATGATCCTCCTGGACGGGAAGGGAGAGGTCATCCAGGAATGGAAGGACATCCTGGAATTCCATTACACGACGCGAAAGCCCGTTCTCGACCTCTTCGCCCGGAACAGCCTCGATCTCGGGGGACAGCTCCCGCCGGGCACTTACGGATTCAAGGCCGTGATCAAGGACAAGCTGGCGGACAGAAAGGCGGAGCATACCGTCACGTTCGAAATCCGCTGATCCGATCCCCGCGGGCATGGGAGAAACCCGATGGAACTTTTCGATGCCGTCCTGAACCGGAGAAGCTGCAGAAAATTTCTGGCGAGGCCGATCCGGGAAGAGGACATTTCGAGGATTCTCGAAGCGGCGTCCTGGGCGCCTTCCCCGGCAAACAATCAGCCCTGGGAGTTCATCGTCGTCCGTTCCCCCCATCTCCGGGAGAGGATTCTCGCGGCCGCAGAATCCTGCAGGAAGCGGCTCTCCGAGAGAAGCGGCTGGAAGTGGATCGACCGGTACTCCCTGGAATTCCTGAAAGAGGTCCCCGTCCTGATCGCGGTGTCGGGGATCCCGGAAAAATCGGGGGCGGACCTTTTTCTCGAGGAGGGGGCCGGTCTCGGGTACCAGCAGGCCTGCGCCGCGGCGATCCAGAACATGCTGCTGGCCGCCCACGATCTCGGACTCGGAACGTTGTGGTTCAGCCTCTTCGAGAAGAAAGACCTCCGGGAGATCCTGGGAATCGGTGCGGACAGGGATCCCATCGCCCTTGTCTGTCTCGGGGTGCCGTCGGGCCCCCCGATGAAAACCCCGAGGAAGAGCCCGGGAGAAAAAACCCGGTATCTGTAAAACCGGGAGACAGGAAAAGCCCCTCCTCCCCGTAACCCGGCAACGCCGCCCCCGATCCGCGCCCCTCGGCCCCGTTCCCGCATCGAGAAAGCCCTCCCCGTCGCCGCCCGTTTCCCGGCGGCCGGGACCGTTCCCGTCACCTTGCCCCATGCCCGCCGGCAATTGCCAACCTCTCCTGCCAACCCCCCTGGGCCCTTCTTTTTCCGATCAATGGATATCACATAAAATCAGACACATGCATTTTGGCATATTAATTGCCTTATAGCGGTAAAGAGGCAGGGCGTTTCGGGAAAAATCGACGGATGAAAGCGAGGGACGGGTTCGGGAAGGATTCGTCCAAAGGATCCCGGAAATTCTTCCGGGACCGGAAAAACGGCAGAGGGCCGGGCGGACCGGTTTCCATGGCACGCCTCAGGAAAAAGAAATATCCATGGCACCTGGATCAGACCCGGGGAACGGTGGAAAGCCTCTGGAAGGAGTATAAGCGGCTCATGGAGGAGTACATGGAGCTGCTGCAGCGCTTCCGGAATCTGGAAGGCCGTACGGAGGGGACCCCGGAACGGAGACAAGGGGCCCTCCATGTCCGCGAGGCCCCTCCCGGGTGGGGCTTCACGCCGTGCGGAAGACGGGACCCGCCGGGAACGGACGGGCAGGAACGCTGAAACGCGCCTCTCCCTGCGGTGACCGATTCCATCTGCGGAAAACATCAGGAGGAAGAACCACGCCATGACCGTCACAAACAAGCCATGGGAGAGCGGGAAGGCAGCGGGCCCCTCGGGGGAAAGCCGTCGGGTCCCGGCGAAAAAGCATCCGCCGGCCTGCCCCCGTCAGCACGCCGTCCCGGTTCGCATCTCATCGGTCGTTCTCGACGTGGGGCCGGAGGACCTGCGGGAGTTCCTTCCCCTTCTGCGGACGGGATTCCTTTGCGAAACGATCAGGGAGCAGAACCTTGCCGCATTCCTCGTGGAGACGCTCGGTCTCGGAAATCCAGGCGGGATGGTCAGGGTGATCCTCGACGAGGAGCCGGTGGGCGACATCGGGAAGGCGACCCTCCGGGAGGGAGCGGTTCTCACCGTCGCGGCGGCGGTTCCGGGGGAGCGGGAACCCGTCCCGCCCGATGAAGGGCTCCTCCGGCCGTCGCAGGCGGACCGCCGGACCCGGACCGGGAAAGCCGGCCGCTCCGATCTCCGGGAAACATGCTTTGTCCTGTTGAAACTCTGCGGGATTCTCCTCCAGGAAAGGGGCGGTCCGATTCTCCGGAAGGGGGTCCTCATCGAAGGGAAAACGGTGGACGCCTGCTTTTGCGGAAGGGACCGGGAGTTCTTCCGCAGGGTGAGGCGGTTGCGGATCAGCGGGGAGGATGCCGATCCCGCCTGGCTGGGGAGCGGGGGGCCGGGACGTCTGTGCGACTGGATCCACCTCATCGTCCGGAGTCTGTGAGGCGTCCCCGGAAAAAGTCACGGTTCCGTTTTCCCTCCTGATTTCAATTTACAGCTCCTTAAAAATATTCTACATTATAGATGACGAAAAAGGATAAGGAGGGAACCACATGACTTACGTCAGGGACATACTGAACGGCAAGAGCAGCGAGGTCCACTCCATATCGGCGGACGCCACCGTCTATGAGGCCCTCAAATTGATGAGCGACAAGGAAATCGGCGCACTGGTCGTCATGGAGGGGGAAAAGGTGGTCGGCATTCTCTCCGAACGGGACTACGCCCGGAAGATCATCCTGAAGGGCAAGGCGTCCAAGGACACCCTGGTACGGGAAGTCATGTCGCCCCATCTGATCCAGGTGCGTCCGGAGAACACCGTGGAGGAGTGCATGATCGTCATGACGGGCAAGCACGTGCGGCACCTCCCCGTCTTCGAACAGGAAAAGTTTGTGGGAATCATCTCCATCGGGGACGTCGTGAAGTCCATCATTTCCAGGCAGGAACTCCTCATCGAGCAACTGAGCAACTACATCGCCGGAAAGTACACCTGAGCGAAGGCCGGCAAACACCGCAGGCGGCGCGGAATCCCGGGGCACCCGAACCCCCGGGGTCCGTGAAGCCGGGCTGTTTCAATTTCCCGCCGGGGCCTCCCGCCGGCCCCTCCTGAAGGACCCTTCCAACTCCTTGAATCCAGGGGAAATTTTCATCATGTTCCCTTTTTTCCCACGATCACGGAAAAAAAACGGTTGACAAAGGGATGCCGGGAGGCGTAAGTGAAAACTGACCGGTCGTTCGGTTCAAAGAGAACGGGACCTATGAAAGAAATCGCCCCGGACATGAAACAGAAAATCAAGTCGATCGCCATACAGCTTTTCTATCAGAAAGGATACCATGCCTGCAGCATCAGCAATATCGCCGAACGGGCGGGCATTCAGAAATCCAGCATTTACTATCACTACCTGAACAAGGAAGAGCTTCTGTACGGCATTCTCAAGGACACCATGGACGACCTGAACCAGAGCCTCGATGAAAGCCTGGTGAACGTCAAGGGCACGGAAGCGCGGCTCATCGCGATGATCCGGACCCATCTCAACTTCCACATGGACCGGCAGAAGGAGGTCATCATCTCCGATTCGGAACTGCGGGGGCTCACCTCCGACAACCTGAGGTCGGTTCTCCGGATGCGGGACGACTACGACCGGAAAATGAGGGACATCATCCGGGAGGGGATCGCCGAGGGGCTCTTCATCAACCGGGACCCCAGGGTCGTCGCCAACGCGATCATCACCATGTGCACCCAGTCCTCCCTGTGGTACAACCCCCGGGGAAATCTTTCGAAGGAGGAAATCATCGACATCTACACGAAAATCATTTTCGAGGGCATCCGGGACAGGAAATAGTTTTTTTGGCCGGACAATCTACCGACCGGTCGTTTTCCAACGGCACATCCATCATGCACCGCCGGACCCGGTAAGGCCCTTTTCAGATTCTGAAAAGCAGCACCGGGATTCCCCGCTTCGGGGAAATCCGCCAGATTCGTCGCTGAAGGAGGTATTCACCGGCACCTACGAAGACGTCGCCTTTTAGAACATTCTGAGCGCAGTGGCATTTTTTTTATCCGGGAAATCTACCGACCGGTCGTTATTTCCAGGGGATGGCTTGTCCCACAACCGGACGGAAAGGAACTTTTCCGGAACACAGCGGTCCCACCGGGATTCCCCGCTTCCGGGAAACCCGGCCAATTCAATGCAGGAGGTATACACAATGGGAGAATCGGTACTCTACAGCCGAAAGGGCAACGTGGGATTCATCACGTTCAACAGACCCCATCGGCTGAACGCGATCAACGAAGGGTTTCTCGACGATTTCATGGACGCCCTGATCCGGGCCGCCCGGGATGACGAGGCCGTCACGGTCGTCATGACGGGAGCCGGCGAAAAAGCGTTCTGCGCCGGCGAGGATCTCAAGGAAACCTCATCGGGAAAGAGCTTCCAGAAATGGATCACGGAAGCGGACAAACTTCAGGACGTCCAGAGGCTCACCCTCCGGCTGAACAAGCCCCTCATCGGCATGGTGAGAGGCTGGGCCGTGGGCGGCGGCTGCGAGTTCGCCCTGAGCTGCGACTTCCGCATTGCCGGAGAAACGGCGAAGTTCGGCTTTCCCGAAACGGGGATCGGCCTGACCATCACCCAGGCGGGAACGAAGCTCCTCACCCAGATCGTGGGTCTCGGAAAGGCGAAGGAACTGGCGTTCACCGGGGAATTCATCGACGCCGCGGAGGCGCTGCGGATCGGCATGGTCAATTACGTCTTCCCCGAAGCGGAACTGGAGCGGAAGACCCTGGAGTTCTGCGAAAAGATCGGCAAGCGGTCGCCCCTGTCCCTCCGGCTGACCCGGAGCGCCATCGACCTCGGCATGAGCTGCAGCTTCGACGAGATCCTGGAGATCGAGGCCGCCCACCTCATGGCCGTCGGCGGCGGCGGAAACGAGAAGTTCTTCCTTGAAAGAAGAATGCAGGAACACGGCATGAAAAAGGATTGACCGTTGGCGACCCTTTTTTTGCATCAATTGCCTACCGTCCGTTCGTTCTTATCTCTTCGCCGCGAGATCCGGAGAGGGATCGAACGGACGGAGGCCGAAAGGGTCCACCGAACCCGGTCCCGCTTGCGGAAGAACGGAATTCGGCATAAAAATTCAATTGAAGGGAGGCTTCACAACTTCTATGGAAAGCAATAATGGATCGAAACTGTGGATGATCATCATGTTCGGCGTGGCGGTGTTCTCCATGCATTTCGGGGCGTCCTGCATGCTGTGGCCGGTCACCTGGGGCCAGCAGAGCGGAAGCTCGGTGCTGCCGGCGGCCCTCGGAATCATGATCACGGCGATCATTTTTCCCTTTCTGGGGTATCTGGCCATCGTCCGGGGGGAAGGGTCCTTCTATGTCCTGGCAAGCCGGATCAACGACAAGTTCGCTTTCATTTTCGGGGGACTCACCGTTGCCGTTCTGGGGCCCCTTTTCGTCATACCCCGGATGAGCGCCGCCTCCTGGGACGCCATCTGCAAGATCGGAAACTGGAACTCCGACCAGATGCTTCCCGCCCTGATCTTCGCCATCGTGTATTATCTCATCACTTACTGGTTCCTCTTCAAGCTCGAGGAAGTGCTTCCCAAGATCGGGAAGTTTCTCGTTCCCGTCCTCATGGTCACCATCGTCGCGGTGGTCATCAAATCCCTGGCGAACCCCCTGTCCGAGTGGATGCCCAAGCTGTATTCCGAGGGCGGCTTCGCCTACGGCTTCATCAACGGGTACCAGACCATGGACCTGCCGGCGGCCCTGATCTACGGCGTCATCATCATCGCCGACCTGAAGGCCCATAAATTCGAAGGGCGCGAGCTGAGCAAGGGCCTCCTCCTCGTCGGCGCCATCGGTTTCGGCGTCCTCGCCGTGAGCCATTTCCTCCAGATGCTCGTCGGGGCTTCCACGGGCTATCTCTTCAAAGACGTGACTTACGCCAAACTGTACGCGACCATCATCCTCCAGCTCTGGGGCGTGGTGGGCGGCACCGTGTTCAACATCGCCCTCTTCCTCGCCGCGCTGACCAGCGCCGTCGGCCTTGCCGCGGGAACGGCCGCATACTTCGAAGAGGCGAGCCACAAGAAATGGTCCTATAAGAGCGTGGCCATCTGGACGCTCGTCATCAGCGCCCTGATCAGCTCCTTCGGCCTCACGACGATCATCAAGCTGACCGCCCCCATTCTCAGCCTCGTCTATCCTCCCTGCATCGCCCTCGTGCTCGGATACATCTTCTTCAAGACCAGGAACATCGGGACCACCGGCGGCGCCACGATCGTGGCCTTCGTCTGGGGCTGCATCGACTGCCTCATCGGGTACCTGGACGTCGCCAAGGTGGACACCAGCGGGATCAAGGCGCTCTACAACCTCATGCCCGGCGCCGATTACGGCCTGGCATGGATCCTCCCGACGGTCATCGGAGCGGTTATCGGCTACCTGATGTACGACAAGAAGCCCGTCGCCTCGGCGACGGCCGCCTGACGGCGCAGCCGCCGTTCCGGGCGCCAGGAAACGGAAACCATCTGACACAAACCGCACGATTCGTGCTTGACCGGCCCCCGGGCATCCTGAAAGGGATGCCCGGGACCGTGAACCCACCAAGGAGGTAACTATGGGTGGCGCATTGGAAGGGGTCAAGGTCATCGATCTGACCCACGCATACAACGGTCCTTTCTGCACCATGCATCTTGCCGATCACGGGGCGGAAGTTCTGAAAATCGAGAAACCGGGCGTGGGCGACATGACCCGGGAATGGCCTCCGATCAGGAACGGCGAGAGCGGCTACTACGCCGCCATCAACCGGAACAAGAAAAGCGTCTGCCTCGACATCACCAAGGATGGGGGGAAAGCGGTGTTCAAGTCCCTCGTGAAAACGGCGGATGTGGTGGTGGACAACTTCCGTCCCGGAACCCTGGACCGTCTCGGACTCGGTTACGATGTCCTGAAGGAAATCAACCCCCGGATCATCCTGGCGGAAAGTTCGGGGTTCGGCCAGTACGGGCCTCTCAAGGACAGGGCCGCCTACGACGTGGTCGCCCAGGCCATGGGAGGGTTCTGCGAGATGACGGGATCGCCCGACGGCCCCCCCATGAAATCCGGTCCCGCCATCGCCGACAACTACACGGGAACCTATCTCGCCCTCGGGATCTGCATGGCCCTTTTCCGGCGTGAAAAGACGGGGACCGGGCAGCGCGTGGACGTGGCCATGCTGGACA
>ENA-ORXD01002401-ORXD01002401.1-sediment-metagenome-genome-assembly--contig:-NODE-2401-length-12593-cov-3.726590_pt1 | contig 12593 bp, 14 predicted proteins | sample MGYA00237862_ERZ511471 | MGnify/ENA metagenome assembly ERZ511471 | reverse complement strand
TGCCGATCAGAAGCGGCTTGACCATTTTCAGGATCAGCTGCCATTGAAAACGGTCCTGTTCATCAAACGCAAACCCGAGCAGCAAGAAATTGACGAAAAGGGTGGTCTCTTTGGTTTTGAAAGAAAGGAATGCCAGCATGCCCAAGATAACCAACGACAAATTCTTTTTTTGAGGATTGCGCAGCGCAAAAAGGTACACGCTGAGGACCAATGAAACCATGAACATGGCGGTAATATCCACTGCGGGCTCCCCGGAGTATAAGACGATCATCGGAAAGGAGAAAAAGAAAGCCAAAGCCAGCAAGCCATGCAGGGGGGTGCTATCACGCAGAAGGGTGCGGGCGTTGTAATAGAGCATGGCAGCTGTAGCGGCAATCAAGAACGCCCAAAAGAAACGCGTACCCTGCAGAGGAGTGGGCGCCAACTCCATGAAAATTTTCTGCAGATACACATGAAAATAGCGATTGCCATAACTGGGCTCTTTAAAGCTGCGCAAACCGATATCAATGTACATGAACTCATCAGAAAAAATCGGCGCGCCGGCATATATCGCCAGCACTACCCAGACTATGATGGTCAAGAGCACCAGGATGATCTTTTCAGTTTTAGAAACAGGCATCTTGCACCCTTTCATCAGGTTTGATGTGCTGATTTTACTATAGGCAACTGCTTGAAGGCTTGTTGGACTATAGCATCGCAAGTCCTTTATAATTGCCTGCATGCAAGCAGACCACTCAAGCATTTTAATCCACTCAACCTCCCAACTGATCACACTGACGCCTGAAGCGCAGCGGGGAGAACAGCTGGGTAATCTGGGAATCATCCCAGATGGAGCGCTATTGATCGAGGATGAAAGCATCACTGCGGTGGGAAAGACTGTGGATTTAATACGCCGCTTTCCGCGTGCGGAAAGATTTGACGCAGGGGGGAAAGTGGTCATGCCGGGATTCGTGGACGCTCACACTCACCTGGTATGGGCAGGGGATCGCGCAGCGGAATTCGAAATGCGCCTGGAAGGCAAGAGCTACATGGAAATCATGTCGGCGGGGGGAGGAATCCAAGCCAGCGTGAATGCCACACGCAACGCCAGAAAGAGCGAACTTTACGAGCAAAGCCATGAACGCGCGCAGGAGATGCTGCGATACGGCACTACCAGCTGCGAAGCCAAAAGCGGATATGGGCTGAATTGGGATAGCGAGATCAAGCAACTGGAAGTACTGCTGGAACTCAACCGTGCATGCGAACTTGAGATCCACCCCACATTTCTGGCTGCGCATGCCGTTCCAAAAGAATACACGGGGCGCGCAGACGAATATGTAACGCTGATCTGCAACAGCATGCTGCCCGAATTGAAAAGCTGGTGGGAGCGTGAAACCAGCGAGAGAGAGCTGCCATTTGTGGATGTGTTCTGCGAAAAAGGCGCTTTTAACCTGGAACAAACCGAACGCATCTTCAAGGCCGCTAAAAGCCTGGGATTCCGGCTAAAAATCCACGCGGATGAATTTGAAAACCTGGGAGGTACGCGGCTGGCGGTAAACATGAAAGCCATTTCAGCCGATCATCTGGTAAAAACCTCAGCGCAGGAAATCCGTCTGCTGGCAGAGAGCGATACGGTCGCAGTGGCGCTGCCATGCACCCCTTTCGGGCTAAATGAAGCTGCCTATACTCCCGCACGCGAGATCATCCGGCAGGGGGGCGTGCTGGCGCTGGCTTCGGACCTAAACCCGGGGACAGCCTGGTGCGGAAATATGCAGTTCGTGATCGCACTGGCATGCAGGGCAATGCAATTAACACCCGCCCAAGCTATTGCGGCTGCCACCATTAACGCAGCGGCAGCATTGGGCATTCAGGAAAACACAGGCTCTCTGCAGGCGGGTAAACAAGCCGACCTGCTGGTATTGCAGGTTGAGGATTACCGTCACCTGGCTTACCGCTTCGGGGGCAACCTGGTGAAAGACATCTTCAAGAAGGGCAAGCGGGTACATTTTTCAGAATGACACTATCACTCGAAAATGCACGGGCTTGGTATGACCCGCAAGACGCCGTGCATGGATTTGACCACATCGCAAGAGTTTACAAGCTTTGTGAGCGCATCGGGCAGATGGAGGGAGCCGATATGGAAATCCTGCTGGCTGCGGCACTGCTGCACGACTCCCAAGGCGGGCATCCACAAGCAGGCCAGCGCAATGACCACCATGTGCGATCGGCGGAATTCGCCGGTGAAATATTAGAGGCGGAAGGATGGTCCAAGGAACGTGTGCGCGCCGTGCAGGATTGCATCCGCAGCCATCGCTACCGCTGCAGGCAAGAAGCACCCCAGTCGCTGGAAGCCAAAATTCTATTTGACGCCGATAAATTGGACGTGCTGGGAGCGGTGGGTGTGGTGCGAACGCTGGCATACGCCTTTCAGGACAGCCAGCCTGCGTTCGCAGAACCCAGCAAAGCTTTTCTCTCGGATGGAGCCAATCAACCAGGTGAGAAGCATAGCGCTTACCATGAATACATATTTAAACTTAAAAATATTTCGGCAACCCTTTTCACCAACTCCGCGCGGAAGATTGCCGCGCATCGCCAGCAATTCCTGAATGATTTCTTTGATGAACTGGCAGAAGAAATGCACGGGAATAGATAAAGATATCATTGATCAAAGGATAAAGACCACTCATGCAGCCATCACTTGATTTTCTAATAAAACTATCAAAAGAAGCGGGGGAAATATTGAAAACTGGTTTCGGGAAAAGCCATCAAATTGAATATAAGGGACCGATCGACCTGGTTACTGAAATCGACCATCAATCCGAGGAGCTGCTGGTCAGGCGTATTCGCGAAGCATACCCCGACCATTCCATCATCACAGAGGAAAGCGGCTTTCTGGATGGGCAATCGGACCGACGCTGGTATATTGACCCGGTAGATGGCACTTCAAATTACGCTAAAGGCTTCCCAATGTTCTGCGTGTCCATTGGTTACGCATTTCAGAAGCGGATGCAATTGGCAGCTGTATATGATCCCACGCGCGAGGAATGCTTCTATGCCGAACGCGGCCAAGGAGCTTGGCTGAACGGCAACCGCATTCATGTGACCAGCACAGAGCAACTGATAGACAGCATGCTGGCTACCGGTTTTCCATATGATTTGCGCCAGAGAGAAAACAATATGGATCATTTTATGCGCATGGCAATGGAAGTACAAACGATCCGAAGGCTGGGATCAGCTGCGCTCGACCAAGTTTATGTGGCAGCCGGCAGGTTAGACGGTTACTGGGAAATCGGTGTAAGCGCATGGGATATTGCCGCCGGCACGCTTCTGGTTGAGGAAGCGGGCGGACTGGTGACCTCAATGAAAGGTGACGCGGATTATTTCAAGCCCCCGTTCGATATTCTGGCTGCAAATCCCACATTACATCCTAAGATTCTGGCAATATTGAATGAAAATACGATTGGCAGCAAATAAGCTGATGAACTGCTGAGAATAAAAAAGCTGAGGACAAGCATGAATCAAAATATTAAAAACTTGCAAACGAACCGTTGGAGCCTGCAGGATTTGTTCCCGTCTGGGGACAGCCAAGATATGGAATCTGCTTTCACTGATTTGGAAAGAAGTGTATCGAGTTTCGAGAAGCATCGTTCCGAGCTGAATGAAGATATATCTTTTGACAAGTTCATCCAGATCATTCGAGAGCTGGAAGAAATCACTAAGCTGATGTATCGCATCGGCGGGTACGCGGAGCTGTGGTTCACAGAAGATACCCAAAATCAGGCGGCGCAGACTCTGCTGGCAAAGATGGAACAACTTTCGGCAGAAATCTTCAACCGTTTGTTATTCTTTACTTTGTGGTGGAAAGGTTTGGGCAATGAAGCAGCCAAGCGCCTGATGGAGAACAGCGGAGATTATGCCTATTGGCTGGAAGAAATGAGGCACTTCAAGGAACACACTCTCAGCGAAGCGGAAGAAAAAATCATCAACATTAAAGACGTGAGTGGCAATAACGCCATGGTGATGCTGTATGACTCATATACTAATCGCTACACTTTCAAAATAACGGTCGATGGAGAAGAAAAAGAAGTCACCCGTGGAGAGTTGATGAGCTATGTGCGCATGCCGGACACCGATCTGCGAACGAACGCTTACCAAGAACTTTACAGCGTGTATGGAAATGACGGGCCAATCTTAGGGCAGATGTATCAGGCGCTGGTGCGTGATTGGTACAACGAACAAGTAACACTGCGCAAATTCAAAACGCCCATCTCAGCGCGAAATTTGAGCAACGATATTCCCGATGATGTTGTGGATATGCTGCTGGATGTATGCCAAAAGAATTCCAGCACTTTCCAGCGTTTTTTCAAGTTAAAAGCGCTCTTGCTGAAAATGGAACGCTTGCGCCGCTATGACATTTACGCGCCGATCAGCACATCCAGCAAAGAATACAGCATCAGTAAAGCTGCCGAGATGATCCTGGATTCCTTCAATTCCTTCGACCCATCCTTTGCAACCCTAGCATTGAAGGTGATCGACGAAAACCATCTGGACAGCCAGGTACGCAAGGGCAAGCGCTCGGGAGCATTTTGCGCAACGGTGAATCCGCAGCTGACTCCGTGGGTGCTCTTGAACTACCAAGGCCGCTCGGAAGATGTGGCTACCACGGCGCATGAGCTGGGGCACGCGATCCATTCCATGCTGGCCAGCCATCACTCCGTTTTTACCCATGGAGCGTGCCTGCCATTAGCCGAAACCGCTTCCACATTCGGTGAAATGCTGCTGGTGGAGAGACTTTTGGAAGAGGAAAACGATGAAGACGTTCGGAGAGACTTGCTCTTCGGCCAGGTGGATGACGCCTACGCCACCATTCTGCGACAGGCTTATTTTGCTTCATTTGAAATTCAAGCGCATGAAATGATCCGGCAAGGCACCTCGGTAGATGATCTGTCGGAAGCCTATTTCGCCAACCTGAAAGAGCAATTTGGCGATTCGGTAATTATGGGGGAAGAATTCCGCTGGGAATGGGTTTCCATCCCGCACATCTACCACACGCCCTTTTACGTTTACGCATACGCCTTCGGTCAATTGCTGGTATTATCCCTCTTCAAACAATTCAAAGAGGAGGGAGACTCATTCAAACCGCGCTATATCAAATTGCTTTCTACGGGGGGATCTGAAGCACCAATGAAGATGCTGGCAGAAGCGGGATTTGACATCCAACAGCCTTCTTTTTGGCAGGGCGGTTTTGATGTGGTCAACGGCTTGGTCACGCAATTGGAGAGGATGCCAATTTAACCCATTGAGGAATGTATAAAAAGGCTTGCTTAAATCGGCAAGCCTTTCGTCATACGGGGGATAATTGGCTATTCTTCGTCCGCCGGTGTGGATTCCTCCGCAATTTCCAGAGGTTCGGGTTCTGCGCTTTCACGCGGTTGGCGGTCTAACATTTGCATTTGGCTCGCGATAACCTTCGTGAAATAGCGGGTCTCTCCCTCGTGCTCATAGCGATCGGTGCGCAGACGGCCTTCAATAAAAACCAAGCGCCCCTTGGATAAATAATCCAGGCTGATCTCGCCTAGTTTGCCCCAGGCTTCCACGCTGAACCAGTCGGTTTCTTTTTTGGATTCGCCATCGCGGCTTTTCCACAGACGGTCCACCGCGACCGGATAGGCCGCATAGGCGGCGCCATTCTTGGTGGTCCTTTTTTCCGGATCTCGCCCCAGTCTTCCAATGATTTGAACACGGTTGTAATTTGGCATGTCTCCCTCCCAAAGCAAGCAGAGTTTTAGTATGATATATTTGTAGTTTAAATAGATTTTGGTTAAAGTCAAGCGAAATCCATTGTTGCGGAGGGTGAATGTATGTAGCCATTGAAGGAGTGATCGGGGTAGGAAAAACCAGCCTGGCGCGCCTGCTGCAGCCAGCATTTGAGTCTAACCTCCTTCTGGAAGTATTTGAGGAAAACCCATTTCTCTCCAATTTCTACCAGGACCGCATGCGCTACGCATTCCAGACGCAGATGTTCTTTCTGCTGAGCCGCTACCATCAACAAAGGCGCAACGTGCCCGATCTGCTGGCATCCCAAAAGGCTCTACTAAGCGATTACACTTTCGAAAAGGATGCCCTGTTCGCGCAGATCAATCTGGAGGGAGATGAACTGGATATGTATTACCGTCTGCACGAAGCGCTGGCTGAGAAAATCCCGGCACCAGACCTGATCGTCTACCTGCGCGCCTCGACCGATATACTCATGCACCGCATTACTCTGCGCGACCGCCCTTATGAGCGTTCAATGGAACGAGAGTATATCAACGAGGTGAACAAAGCCTATGACGCACATTTTCTGCAGGCTGATGAACGGGATGCCATCCTGGTGATCGATTCCAACGAATTGGATTTTGTGAAGAATGAGGAGGATTTAAGGTGGATCGAGAACCGCATCCGCCAAATGCTGCACCTGCCACCCTTCCAGCCCGAATTGCCAATCTCCTCGGAAAAAGAGATTTCGTAGCATTTATTAGAAGATCATGCGCATTACAAGAGATTTGCTGCTCAACATCGCCAAAGATACCGTGAAACGCCAGACATTTGGCGGGCATGATCTGGTGTGTGTATATTTGACAGGATCGCTGATCTATGACCAACCGTTGTTGGGGGGCATTACGGATATCGACCTGATCTACGTCCATACCGGGGATATCCCCTGTGAGAGGGAGATCGTTCCCATCACAGACGAAATCCACCTAGACATCGCACACTATTCGCAATCCCTCTTCGCTCTGCCACGCAAACTACGATCGGATGCTTGGATCGGATCTTTTTTATGTCACGATCCTATCGTTCTTTTTGACACACAGCATTGGTTTGATTATACGCAAGCAGGTGTTTCCGCACAATTCTTTCAACCCTCCAATGTAATGCTGCGGGCTAAATGCTTCTCCGAACGCGCGCGCTCTGCCTGGCTGGCAATGCGCAGCAGCACAACGACTCCACAACCGACAACTATCCTGGACTATTTAAGCATCATAAAAAATTGCGCGAATGCCATTGCCTGCCTGACCAGCGTCCCTTTGACTGACCGGCGCTTTCTGATAGACTACACAGAAAGGGCGATGAGTTTGCAGATGCCTGGATTGGCGGGGGGGTTGGTAGATCTGCTTTTGCCGGAAGACGCAATTGAACCAAATTGGGACACCTGGCTAGAAAATTGGAAAAATGCATATCTGCAATTGCTCAACAAAAAAGATGTCCCGTTAGGACTAAGTAACGGCAGACTTATCTATTATGAAAAAGCGATCATGGAATTACAGGCATCTCGTCAGGAAGCTGCCTTGTGGATACTGCTTTGGACCTGGTCACGCATTGCCGCGCTGCTACCGGAAAGAAATTCAGAAATAAACGCATACAACAATTTTTGCTCAGCGTTATCGTTGGATCAAACACAGGTTGGAGACCATTTAACAGCGCTGGATACGTATCTGGATAGGGTAGAAGAAATCATTGAGAATTGGGGCTACCAGAACGGGGTGTGATTTCTCCACAATCCCTGTGGATAAGTTACTCAAATTTGTGGATAATTCATCATGAAGTGTGGATAATGTGAAAAATTTTTCCCAAGAATATCCATATTTTCATGAAAAAATTTCCGAACTCGGCATTTGAAAAAATCATCCCCTTTATCCACAATTTTTCCACATGATTGGTTGGCAATTTTTCTGAGACTAAAGCCTAATTACTAGCCAGATTTAGTAAAAACAGCCTAAATATAGGGGAAAGAATCTCCATTTCGCATTTCTCCACATATCCACAGGGACTACTACTATTACTTCATATATATTATTAATAATAAGATGGAATACTATACTTGAAACCGTATATTAAATCTTGTACAATGCAATTAACATAATCAACATGCTCCCGACAATCAAAAAGGATTGCCGAAAGGAGGGAAACAATGGATGTGATCAAGGTAAAAGCCGTTTCTCGCACCGCAGCCGTAGCGGGAGCCATCGCTGGGGTTGTCCGAGAAAATAAACACGCGGAAGTGCAGGCGATCGGAGCAGGGGCTGTTAATCAAGCCGTGAAAGCACTGGTACTGGCGAAAAATTTTCTGGAACAAGACGAGATCGCGATCGTATTCACGCCAGAATTCGTGAATGTAGAGATTGACGGGAAGGTGCGCACTGCAATCAAATTCAACGTAGAGCCGCGCTGATTTGAAGGGTGGTGAACTAAGAGTTGTACTCCTCCGGCAGGAAGGAGACCTCATCTTTGCCGGATAATTTTTCCTGTACTTTTGTCAGTATCAATTTCATGTGAGGAGGGCGAGAAACGAAATCCAGATCATCAGCGGGGATAGTCAAAACCGGACAGAGAGAGAAAGCAGAAATCCAATTTTCATATGATTGGTTCAACTGTTCCAGATATGCAGCATTGATGGACATCTCATAGTCGCGCCCGCGCAGGTGAATGCGCTGTTGCAGCGTGCTTACGGAAGCCCGCAAATAGATGACCAAATCGGGGGTCGGCAAGAAATTCAATAGAGCCAGATAAAGCGTTTCGTATGTTTCATAATCGCGCTTAGACATGACGCCATTTAGAAATAAGTTCCTCGCGAAGATTTCCGCATCTTCGTAAAGGCTGCGATCAAGGATGACCGAAGAGGGGTATTTGATCAGATCATGATAGACCTGCAGACGATGGGTCAGGAAGTAAATCTGAGAATGAAATCCCCAAGCCGGCATATCCTGATAAAAGTCAGCCAGATAGGGATTGTCGGTGACAGGTTCAAAGAAGGGCTGCCATTTCAACTGGCTGCTCAGCATTTTCACCAAGGAGGATTTTCCCGCACCGATATTGCCTGCGACGGTTATGAATTTTTTCATGTGTTAAAGAATATTATACGGAGAAATGTGAAATCTGTTTAAATAAAGAAAAAGTGAGCGTAGCATAAATCGCTCACTTTTTATCTGTAGAGAACGGATGTTAATTATTCTACCTTTGAAATTGCACTAACGGGGCAGACCTCAACACATTTAGCCTGGTCGGTGCATTTTTCAGGATCAATTTCATAATGTTCGTCACCCATGGAAATGGCGCCTTCTGGGCATTCTACTTCGCAGGATCCGCAGACGATGCAATCATCAGAAATCTTATGGGTCATTGTTCTGTTCCTTTCAACAATATATTTTCAAAGTTGGTTGAAGGATAGCACAGGTTGAAGGTTTTTGCAACGAAAAAAAACCATGCAAAGAGAAGGATATAACCAAATTGATGTAGAAAACACTAAAAAAGAAAATAGCGAATTGAATTTATAAAGCCATCGTTCTACATCCAGAAAGCTGGCGAGCAATTAGATTTTTTTGCTAAAGAGATCTAAAATGCCCCTGTTTGATGAGAGTAATCCATTCTTGGGAAGATGAATTAATCAAGCTGGAGAGTAAACCAGACATTCCCGTCTTTTTCATGGGTTATGCGGAAACCGTAGCGCAGGTAGAAATTAATCACGTCACGCCAAGAAGCCGTGGTTTCGAGAATGATGCGTCGAAACCCGCGCAAGCGCGCCTGCTCGCACAGGTTATCCAGCAATAAATTGCCAATACCCTGCCGACGACAGCCAACAGCCACCGACATGCGCACGATCTCAGCGGTATCCCGCGAGCGGGGAAGCAGCGCGCCTGTGGCGATGATCTCTTGATTGCGGCAGGCAACCAGGAACAAACCCCGCTGGTAGGAAGCGGCGATGTCATCCAGATCGGGATTCTTGGCGGGATCCAGTTTGCCCCAGTGGTCCAGCAAGCCGGCCAGTACCAGCGTTTTCACCGCCTTTTGATCTGACGGCTGAAAAGGGCGGATGGTAATTGAAGAGAGGGGATGCTCAGAGTGCATGGATGAAAATTTTACTTCATCGCAGCAAGAAAAGGACCCTGAGTGTTTATATCCGAAGCAAACCAATCTGGTCTTGTCGCTGGATGGCTCGAAAAAAAATTCTAAGGAGCATTCTTTTCTAGAGACGCTCCTTAGAAATTTAAAACTCAGCCGAAGATCGGAAAAGCCTATTCGACGATAAAGGCAACCGGCGGAATATCGTCAAAGCACAAAAAACCTGCTGGCCAATACTTGCTGAAGGCACCTGGAAGATCATATGCACGTATTTTTCCGTACTTAAGTCAATTTCCTCGCCGAGTGCGACGAAAAAGCGTTTGACTGCAATTTGCAGCGGATCGATTTCCTGAGCTGCGTCTGTTACGCCCAATTAATATGCCCCCACTTCTGAGCGTTTTCATCCTTAATCATAATGTTCTGGGTGTTCATCACTGCAGCAGAGGCAAGCGGTTTAACCTTAAAGCCTAGCGATACAAAACGCGCGCCCTCGGCAGGCAAAGCTTCAGCATCCTTTACTCCTCTCTCCAAAAGGGAAGTGCTGATCAAAACCAACTCCCATTTCTCGCTAACAACCGGTTCACCGATTTTAGGGATGGCTGCTAGTGTGGGCAGGGGTGTGTTTTCAACAGTTGGTAGAGGAGCTTCGGTTGGCGGCAGTGATTGTGTTGGGGGAATGGCATCGGTTGTGGGTGTTGTTTGACAAGCAACCGCTGACCCAAGGATGGCGAGCGAACAAAGGATAAAGCGGATTGTATTCATGTTTTCTTTCCTTCAACGAAAATTTTTTGTGTAAACATGTGCAATGAAATACCGGCTAAAAACCAACAGGCCAATAACAAGCTGCAATTCTAACAATGAATGCCAAAAAAAGACAGGAAAAGGAAACAGCAGTACGCTAGATTCGATCAGGGTGACAATCAGTTTTGAATGGATCTTCTCAGTCCGGCGGCGGCTTTACGAATGACGGCTTTGCTGCTCTGGGCGAATTCTTCCGCTGCAGCGAGCAGATCCGCGTGCGCTTCAGGCAGAAAAGGGGCTGACTTGGTCAATCCCTGCAGAGCGTGGCCAGCATGCCTGCCATTCCAAAGCGATAAGGATTCCTTCAGAAAGGGAAAGGTCAGCTGCGCAGCCGATGAACTGGTGCCTGCCAGGCTGCCCAGCGCATCGATGGCATAATCACGCACGATAATGCTGGCATCCTGATGGATGATTTCTGAAAGAGTGGGCAGTTTTTCCAACAGGATATGCGGGGTATATGCCGCAGCCAGAGCCAAGGCGTGCATAGCTTCCCATCGCACACGCGTGGTCTTATGCTGCAGCAGGTTGATCAAAGTATCCGCAAAGGGCGCGATCCATCGCGGCTGCTGTTCGGCAACCTGCGTCAAGACTTCAGCGCAATCGCCCAGCAAAGCAGGATCTGTATGGCTCAACCCATTTGCCACCTCATTCAACAGGGTGGGATCTTCCAAGCAGCGCAGGACCACCTTTTGGTTGGATGCCTGCGTGCGATCTCCGACCTGCGAGGATAATTCAGAAAGAATTGACATGCTCACACCTCTCATTGAGAATCACTTATTCTGCGGATCGTTTTTAGAATTCACCGTAAAATGTTTTTGGAACAATTCCTTAGAAAGCTGACGGCCGGTTTCGGTCAGATAGACCGAAAGCTCTCTGCCTTTGGGGTCGCTGATATACCCTTTCTGGTGCAGCCTGCCGAGCGTATCCCAGTCCAGCCCTTTCCAGGCTTTGGCGCCGAATTGGTCGGCAGAAGTGGTGAGGTATAGAAGCGCCAGCGCCATTTCATCCACTTTATCCTGATCATAGAGCATAAAGCGCTCCCTTCTCAACAAGGCTGTTGAAATAAGCAAAAAGGGTACATGGAAACAAGCGGTTAACCAGCATGATTACCAATAATGATGAACCAGACCGCGGATGTGTTGATCATAGATGCCGCGCACTTGCTGCATGGTCTCGGCAGACAGGGGCGGCAGATCGACCGCTGAAAAATTCTCTTCAGCCTGGGCGGGGCGCTTGGCGCCGGGAATGGCGCAGGTGACGGCGTCGAACATCAAAATCCAGCGCAGGGCAAACTGGGCCAGGCTCATGCCCGCTGGGCAGACGCGCTTGAGCTGTTCAACTGCCTGCAGTCCGGTTTGGTAATCCACGCCGGAAAAGGTCTCGCCGCGATCGAACTCCTGCCCATCTCGGTTGAAGGCGCGGTGGTCGTCGGGAGAGAAACTGGAATCGGCTGTGAACTTGCCTGTCAGCATGCCGGATGCCAGCGGCACGCGCGCCAGAATGCCAACGCGGCGCTTTTTAACCTGTTCAAAGAGCAACTCGGAGGGGCGCTGCCGAAAGAGGTTGAAGATGATCTGCACACTTTGAACGTTGGGATACTCTATCGCCTTGAGCGCTTCTTCCACTTTTTCAACGCTCACACCATAATAGCGGATCTTGCCGGCAGCCACCAGATCATCTAATACGCCGAAAACCTCAGGCATGTAGAAAACAGGGGTGGGCGGGCAATGCAGCTGCAGCAGGTCCAGGGTTTCCATGCGCAGATTCTTAAGACTGCGCTCGACAAAAGCGGTCAGATTGGAGCGATTGTAACCGGAAGCATCATGCGGATTCAAGCGGCGGCCGGCTTTGGTGGCGAAGTAGATGGTCTGGCGGGTCTGCTGGCGCAGCTTGGCAATCAATCGCTCGCTGAGTCCATCTCCATAGACATC
>ENA-ORXD01002399-ORXD01002399.1-sediment-metagenome-genome-assembly--contig:-NODE-2399-length-12594-cov-3.465048_pt1 | contig 12594 bp, 9 predicted proteins | sample MGYA00237862_ERZ511471 | MGnify/ENA metagenome assembly ERZ511471 | reverse complement strand
TTCTGCCGAGTTCGATCTTCCGGGAGCCGATCTCGACAAGCTTGGAGTCAGCGCTCAAGAGATGAAGATGGCTGAGCAACTCGTGGAGGCCATGACCACCGACTGGGATCCGGAACAGTAGCGGGATACCTATCACGAGGATCTTCTCAAGCTGATCGACCAGAAAGTGAAGACGGGACACGTGGCGGAGGTGGCTGCGAAGCCCACGAGTGCCGCCCGCGAGAGTAATGTCGTGGACATCATGTCTCTCCTCAAGAGGAGCATGGAAGAACGAAAAGAATCCCGCTCCTCTGCCGGAGGCGACAGTCGTGGCAAGTCTCCCGCGCTCGCGACGGAAGGCGGCGCTGAAAAGCCTGACGCTGCCAAGTCTAAACACGGCGCGAGGAAGCGCAAGGCAGGCTGACGGAGGCGATGGCACTCGAGAAGTATCACGAACGCCGCGATTTCCACAAGACTCCCGAGCCCTCCGGGGAAAGCACTCCGGGGACGCAGCCGGGGCTGCTGTACGTGATACAGAAACATGCGGCTCGAAGGCTCCACTATGATTTTCGCTTGGAGCTCGACGGCGTTCTCGTGTCGTGGGCGGTTCCTAAAGGGCCTTCCCTTGATCCTCACGATCGCCATCTCGCCGCAAAGGTGGAGGATCATCCGGTTGAGTACGGCACCTTCGAAGGCACCATTCCGAAGGGCGAATACGGCGGCGGAACCGTCGAACTCTGGGATCGGGGAACGTGGGAGCCGGAGGGAGATCCTCGTGCGGGACTTGCGCGCGGAGATCTCAAATTCACCCTGTACGGCAAAAAGCTGAGGGGAAGCTGGGTGCTCGTACGGATGAAGCCGCGCGCGGGCAAGGAAAACGGGGACAATTGGCTGTTGATCAAACACCGGGATGAATTCTCCGTCGACGGAGACGGTCAGCGGATCCTGACGGAGAGGCCGGAGTCTGTGGCCAGCGGTCGCGTTATCGAGGAGATAGCCGCCGAGGCGGCGTCAAGCGTTTGGCATGGCGATCAACCGCCAGATCAACAGTCGGAGGCGCACCCGGGCGAGGAATTTGCCCTCGATCCTTCACGACTCCCCGGCGCTCGAGCCGTGAAGGCCATGCCCTCGTTCGTGAAGCCCGAGCTCGCGACCCTGGTGAAGGAGGCCCCTGAGGGCAGTGGGTGGCTGCACGAGGTCAAATACGATGGGTACAGGGCGCTGTCCAGGATAGATCGGGGCGCTGTCCAGATGCTTTCCAGAAACGAGAAGGATTGGACGACCATGTACCGATCGCTCGTCGAGGAGCTTGCTGCATTGCCGCTCGAAGGGGCCCTGCTGGACGGAGAGGTAGTCGTCCAGATGCCCGACGGAACCACCAGTTTCCAAGAACTTCAGAATGCCCTGAGATCCGGTCCGGGCGAAAGATCAGAAGGGCGCCTGGTCTATTACGTTTTCGACCTGTTGTATCTCAATGGCTACGATCTCACCCGGACTCCCATCGAGGAACGGAAGATCCTCCTCAAACGGCTCGTCGCCCGCCACGGCGAAGGCCGAGTGCTCTACTCAGAGCACGTGGTCGGCGATGGCAGAGAATTCGCTAAGCGGGCCTGCGACTTTGGGCTCGAAGGGGTAGTGAGCAAGAAGAGCGGAACGCTGTATCGACCGGGGGTTCGCGGTACCGAGTGGCTAAAGACGAAATGTTGGCTCGAACAGGAGTTCGTGATCGGCGGATTCACGGACCCCGGCGGCGGTCGGATAGGCTTCGGTGCACTGCTTCTCGGCGTGCACGAGAATGAACAACTGCGCTATGTCGGCAAGGTGGGCACGGGGTTCAACGACCGATTCTTGCGGGAGCTGGGTAGGCGTCTGCGCGACATGGAAGTCCAACGGCCCGCCTTCACATCCGGGATTGACCGAATTCCACGGGGGGCACATTGGGTCCGACCGGAATTGATGGCCGAGGTTGCTTTTTCAGAGTGGACGCGGCGGGGAGACATCCGGCATCCAAGTTTCAGGGGCCTGCGCGAGGACAAGCCCGCGGGGGAGATCATCATGGAGAAACCTCGGAAGGTCGAGACAGGCACGGACATTATCCACGGGGTCGGCCTCACCCACGCCGATCGTGTGTTTTGGCCGGCGGACGGCACGACCAAACGTGATCTGGTCGATCACTATGAAGCCGTCGCCGATTGGATGCTCCCCTACGTGCTCGGCCGGCCCGTTGCCATGGTGAGATGCCCGGACGGGGTCGCGGCGATTCCCGGGACGGTACGGCAGGGTCGCGGACAGGGCGGCACTTGCTTCTTTCACAAGCATCCATCGACCGATTTCCCCGGGCCCTTCGAACGGGTCACCATCGTCGAATCGGGGGGTCCGGAGACCTACCTGACCATAACCGAGCGCGGTAGTCTGACCGCGCTCGCTCAGATGGGGGTTCTCGAGATTCACATCTGGGGGGCTACTTGGCCGGACATAGAACATCCAGATATGCTGGTCTTCGATTTCGATCCCGATCCGGCCGTTGAATGGTCCGCATTGGTTGACGGCGCACGCCTGATGAAGCAGATTCTGGAAGCGCTTGGCCTTCGGAGCTTCGTAAAGACCACGGGAGGCAAGGGACTTCACGTTGTGGCGCCCATAATCCCCACGAATTTTTGGGGCGAGGTTCGCAACTTCTGCAAGGCGGTCGCGGACGCTTTGGTGGCGGCTGCTCCCGACCGTTATACCGCGAATATGTCGAAAGCCAAGCGCGCAGGAAAGACATACGTCGACTACGTGCGCAACACGCGCGGTTCAACGTCGATCGCACCCTACTCCACTAGGGCCAGGGAACACTCCACGGTTGCTGTTCCCCTACGCTGGACTGAACTGAAAGGCCACATTCGGCCCGATACGTACACTACCAGGACAATCCAACACAGGCTGCGTAGCCTCAGAGGCGATCCGTGGGAGGGCTACTTCGAGGTTGCCGAGAAACAGACGATTACGGATGCCATGAAGAAGGCCATCGGCTCGGCATAGCCCGCGGGACGAAGCGGGGCGGGGACCTCCGGGCCGCAGGGCTGCCTCTCTCGAGAGGGATCATCCGTTCGGGCCGAGGGTCCCCTCGGTATCCTCCATTCCAGGGAAAGGCCGCCTAATCGTCGTCGACCATTTCCCGCGCCTTGTCGGCCGCTTTCTCGGTAGTGTCCTTGACCTTCCCGCTCGCTTTGTCGATGTCTCCTTCGCTCTTTAGCTCTTCGTCGTCCGTGAGTTCACCCACTGCTTTTTTCACACGCCCTTTGATTTCGTCTGTCTCGCCTGCCATGGTTACTCCTCTCAAAACTTCGTTGGCACGGTCGTGATACCCGCTCGCCCAATCGACAAGTCGCGTCTGGTCGATGGTTCCGTTTCCTCCAGGAGCGGCAGGGCCGGTTGAGGGCCCGCTTCCTCCAACGATGCCTTCACTTCTCACGAGGGTGGTCCCCAGGAGGTGTCGACTCAGGAGGCGGGGTACCACCTGTCGTTCGTCGCAGCCACCAGAAGCGGCGTTTCTTGACCCGCGGCTGCTGGGGGCCCGAACGCAGGAGCATGGCGAGTTGCTCGGTTTCGGGCGAGGCCTCCAAGAAGATCGTCCGGACCATCATCGTCATGGGAACCGCGAGCAGCGCTCCAATAGGTCCCAGCACAAAGCCCCAAATGAGCACCGACAGGAAGGAGACGACTGCCGGCAGGTCCATCCCCGCCCTCAGGAAGCGCGGCTTCAGGATGTTGTCGGACACAAAGTTGATCACCAGATATCCCACGAATACCCCGGCTGCCATTCCCCAGCTGCGCTGCAGAATGCCGAGAGCGACCGGCGGAAGCAGGGCGATGAGGAATCCCACGCTGGGCACGTAGCTCAGGACGAAGGACAAGAAGGCCCAGGTGAATGGGTAGGGGACTTGGAGCGCCCAGAGCAGGATGAAATTCAAGATCGTGACGAGAACCGCGAGTACCGTTGTAATCCACAAGTAACTTCGGGTGTCGCGGGTCCACAGCATCCACCTTCGCAGCGCGGGTCTGTCTTCACCGAGTGCCATGAAGAACCGCGCTCGGAATCCCGAGACCTCGAACAGCATATACGCCACTATGAAGACAATCAGGCTGATGCTTTTGAGGGCGTTGTACACGGCTCCGAGCGCGGCTGAGATCCAACCAATGATGTTCTCTGGGCGAAATACCTGATCCTGAAGAAGCCGGGAGATGTCGATTCCCCATTGGGCGAGGATTTGCGCAGCGTCATCCTGAAGCGATGTCAACTGATCCTCGAGGTCGGGAAGAATGTCCGTCATCTGAATGATCATGAAAGAGACCAGCGCGAGCGCCGCGAGGAGTATTCCCGTGATGACCAGCAGCGAGATGATGTAGGCAAGGAGCGGAGGAACTCGGCGCTTGACGAGAATGCCGATCAGCGGACTCGTGCCTATTGAGACGACCAGGGCCAGCAGTATGGGGGCGGCCACCCCGCGGGTTGCGCGAACGCCGAGCGCAAGCCCGACGAGGACCGCCAACATTATGACCGTCCTGGTCATCCCCGAGACGAAACTCGGCGGCGGTTGACCTTTCTCTTGCATGGACTGCGTCCCGTTCTCGAGATAGGTTCGGCGATTCGCTCGCCTTCTACCCTTTTCGCGGCTCCTCCACTCAAGGAGCAATGCGGACACGAGGCATGGTTGGGGCGTGATACGCTACGCCCGATGAGCATGCCAATCGGGGTCATAGGTGCCGGCAACATGGGCTCGGCGATGGTCAGAGGATGGCTGCGCTTGGGCTCGGGTTCGCCCGCGATCCTTGTATTTGACAAAGTTCCAGGTGCCGTTGACAAGCTCGTCGGATCAAGCGCCGTGTGTGTTGCATCCTCGTTGACACAGCTCGTTTCAGAAACGGACCTCATCTTCGTTGTCGTCAAGCCCCAGGACGCGTCCGGTGTGCTGGGGCGGCTTGGGTCTTTGCTTGGGCAAGAACAAACCGTTGTCTCGTGCATGGCGGGGCTCAGTTTGTCCTGGTTGCGGGCCCAACTCGGAAACGGCCCGCGGCTTATTCGCATCATGCCTAACCTGGGCGTTGAGCTGGGAGTTGGGGCAATCGCGGTGGCACTCGAGCCGGGAATGGGCGAGGCCGAGGTCGAAGGCTGCCTCTCGGCAATCGCCCAAATCGGTTCGGCGGAGATTGTGTCGGAGGAACTGATGGACGTCGCGACGGCCATATCCGGCACGGGGCCCGGAATCCTTGCACTGGCGCTCGAGGCCATGGAAGATGGAGCGGTCAGGGCAGGCATGCCCCGCGTAGTGGGGCGTCGTCTCCTTCGTGAGACGGTGCTCGGAGCGGCTCGCCTGTTAACCGAAAGAGGCCAGAGTCTCCAGAGCTTCAGTCTGGAGTTGGCGTCACAGGATCCATTTGGCGCGCCGGGAATCCGCATTCTCGAAGACCGGGAGATTCGTCGGGCCTTTCAATCCGCGGTCGAGGCGGCCGTCCAGCAGAGTCGCTTGCTGAGCAGGTGATCGAGCGTGACAAGCCGACTAGAATCGCCCGTCGGATGCCGATTGGTTTGCAGACAACAGTCCGCGGGCAGAAGGAATCGCTTTCCCGTGCCTATCTGAGGCAGGTTTGATTGACCGAATGGTTCCGAATACCGGCCGCTGAAGTCCTGAGCGAGGTCGGCAGTGGCGCACAGGGATTGAACCGCGAAGAGGCTGCGCGGAGGCTCGAGGAGCAAGGCCCCAACGAATTGGCCGAAACCGGGGCGAAGAGCCCTTGGCGCATCTTGTTGGAGCAGTTCACATCCCTTCTCATCGTGATCCTCATCATTGCCGCGATAGTGTCGGCAGTCCTCGGAGATTACGAGGATGCAATTGCGATCATGGCGATCGTGATCCTCAACGGCGTCCTCGGCTTTCGCCAGGAGTATCAGGCGGAGAGGACCATGATTGCTCTGCGCCAACTCGCCGCTCCGATCGTGCGGGTCCGACGAGGCGGAGAGGTCACGGAAGTCCCTGCCAGGGAGCTCGTTCGCGGAGACATTGTGCTCATCGAGGCCGGCAACCTGATTCCGGCCGACTGCCGCATCTTTCAATCGGCCAGCCTGCGGGTTCAGGAGTCGGCGCTCACCGGCGAGTCTGAGCCGGTAGAAAAGACATCGGACGCGATCGACCGGGACGACGTCGGCCTTGCCGACCGGCTCAACATGGTCTTCATGGGAACGGCTGCCTCATACGGGCGAGGCGAGGCTGTTGTTGTCGCCACGGGAATGCAGACAGAACTCGGCAAGATCGCGGGGATGATCCAAGGAGCGAAACAGGAGCCGACGCTCCTCCAAAGACGTTTGGCCCAATTGGGTCGGTGGCTGGCGGCGGCAGCGCTGGTACTGGTGGTGATCATCTTCGCCGAAGGTATCGTGCGGGGCGAGGGAGCACGGGTCATGTTTCTGACCGCCGTCAGCATGGCCGTCGCGGCGGTTCCGGAGGGTCTCCCCGCTTTGGTGACCGTGGCCTTGTCTCTAGGGGCGCAGAGAATGCTTCGTCGCAAAGCGCTCATTCGCAAGCTACCCGCTGTCGAGACTCTCGGCTCGGTCACGGTGATCTGCTCCGACAAGACGGGGACTCTCACGGAGAATCGAATGACCGTCGTCATCTTGGACGTCGCCGGTCATGAGATTGACTTGCAGGAGGCCATGCTGCGCGGGAGGTTGGCGCCACTGATGGCCGCCTCAGCCGGACGCGCCGCCCACCTCATTGAGGACAAGCCCGCGGTTGCACTGCTCGTTGCCGGAGGAGCCTTGTCGAACGACTCGGTCCTCCGGGTGGCCAGCTTGGGTCGCGACTCGCAAGAGGCCGTGAATGAATTGCGAGCGCTCGGCGACCCGACGGAGGGTGCTCTCGTGATAGTGGCGGCGGAACTCGGACTGGTGAAGTCCGACCTCGAGATGGCGTTTCCTCGAGTCGGGGAGATCCCGTTCGAGTCGGAGAGAAAGCGCATGACGACCGTGCACGAGGTTCCGGATCAACCCTCTCTTGGCCTGGATGGAGCGGTGCGGTTCTTGGGGGGTCTCGGAGCCCGTCGTGTTTCCTTCACCAAAGGCGCGCTCGAATCTCTCCTGCCCATTTCCACGGGACTTTGGGATGGCACGAGTGTCCTGTCTCTCGACGATGCGCGGCGGGCTGAGATCAAGAGAACCAACGACGAACTGGCGGCCAGGGGCATGCGGGTCTTGGCGGTCGGCTTCCGTCCACTGACTGCGGCTGAGGATGGCCTTGACCCCGGCGATTGGGAACAGGACCTTCTCTTGCTGGGCCTTATTGGGATGATCGATCCGGCCAGACCCGAAGCCAAAGAAGCTGTGTTGACCGCTCGATCCGCAGGCATCCGCCCGGTGATGATCACCGGCGACCAGCCCCTCACTGCTGCCAACATAGCTGCGCAGGTGGGCATTGCATCGGACGAAGAGAACATGTCGGACGAGGGGGTGGTGACCGGCGTTGATCTAGAGGGTCTCTCTGAGGCCGAACTGAGCCAGGTGGTGGCGAGAACCTCGATCTACGCCCGAGTGGCACCCGAGCAGAAACTAAAGATCATCCAGGCGCTGCAACAGCAGGGGCACATCGTGGCCATGACCGGCGACGGCGTCAATGACGCCCCGGCCCTGCGAAAAGCGGACATCGGGGTGGCCATGGGTATCACCGGAACCGACGTAGCCAAAGAAGCTGCGGACATGGTGCTGCTCGACGACAACTTCGCGACGATTGTGGCTGCCGTGAAGGAAGGCAGGGCCATATACGACAACATCCGGAAATTCATCAAGTATCTGATGGCAACCAATGTCGGCGAGCTGGCGGTCATGCTTATCGCTCCATTTCTGGGCATGCCACTCCCGCTGCTTCCCCTGCAGATCCTGTGGATGAACCTGGTCACCGACGGCCTTCCCGGCCTTGCCCTAGGATTTGAACCGCCCGAGAAGCACGTCATGATGCGGCGTCCCTACCCGCCCAACGAGAGTATCTTCGCCCGAGGCCTGGGCACCCACATCCTCTGGGCGGGGCCGTTCATGGGCGTCATCGCCCTCATCTCCGGGTGGTTCTACTGGCGGGCGGGAGACGAAGCGTGGCGGACCATGGTATTCACCGTACTCACGTTCTCTCAGATGGCACACGTGCTCGCGGTCCGATTCGACAGGGAATCGTTCTTCACCGGGGGAGCGTTCTCGAATCCGCTGTTGATCGTGGCGGTGTTACTGACTCTGCTCCTGCAATTCGCCCTGATCTATGTGCCGTTCCTCCAGGAGATCTTTGGCACGCAGTCTCTTTCGGTTTCGCACATTCTCATCGCAGTCGGCTTGAGTTCCGTGATCTTCTGGGTCATCGAAGGGCAGAAGCTGATTCTGGGCCTGCGCAGGGACGACACGGCCGGAATGCCTATCTGAGCGCACCGGAATCGGTTACTATTGCGGAGTCGCTCAAGCGAAACTCCCTGGGTCGACCCTGACCCCGGCACCAAACGGCGGAGTTCACATGATCGTTATCGCATATACGGTGATCGGTCTTGCCCTTGGGTGCGTCCCCTTCGCGTACCTGCTGGCAAAGAGCCGCCTGCGAGTGGATGTCCGCGATTTTGGGCCGGACAAGAATCCCGGGGCCGCTAATGCTTGGCGGGCCGGAGGATGGCGTTTTGGGGTCGCGGGTGGAGTCCTCGATTGGGCAAAGGGTTTCCTGCCCGTATTCCTTGCGCAGTACGTCTCGGGCCTGTCGCGGTGGGCGCTCATTCCCATCGCTCTCGCGCCGGTGCTCGGGCATGCTTTTACCCCATTTTTCCGCTTCAAGGGTGGCAAGGCTCTTGCCTCTTCGTTTGGGATGTGGGCAGGCTTGACGCACGGTTTTGGATTCCTGGCATTTGCAGTGACTTGCGGCGTCTTCTGGGGTATCCAGAAGGTTGACGCGTGGGCCACAATCTTGGGCGTGTTTGGGCTCCTTGCCTACCTCTTGATACTCAACCCCGCGCCTCATCTCCTGGCGCTGTGGGCGATAGACGGCGCCCTTGTCTCGTGGAAGCATGCGCGGGAACTGAAGCAGCCACTAGAACTCCGCTCGTTCAACTTTCGCTAGCCTGATCGTCCGGAGCATGCGCGAATGCGGACTGGTCGCCTCACGCTCTCTTTACACGTGACTTTCTAGACTCAAAGCGACATCGGACTTTTGAAGGATCGGTGGCGCGACTTGAAACGCATTTCTACAGGCTCGACTCCAGTGACGCGCACGGCGTCGGTGAGCGTGTGCCCACCTCGCAACCTGCACATCAGCGTCTCGTGCCCGACGTCTCCAAATGGAGGTCTGCGCGAGCGCGTGGAGCAGAAGTTCTTCGTTACTCCCGGCCGTGTGGGCATGGCTTTGGCGCTGCTGCGACGGACTTGTCGCCCGGATCCCATATACCCGAGGGGACGGGTGAACAGCCTCTATTTCGATACCGTCGATCTCGACCAACATCAGCGATCTCTTTCCGGCGAACTCCTCAAGGACAAGGTACGCATCAGATGGTATGGGGAGGATCACGATCCCCATCGCTCTCACGCCAACGGGATCGAAGACACCGTTCGCGTGTGGCTCGAATTGAAATCTCGGCGAGGTTTTGCCGCGACGAAACAGCGGCTCTCGCTGCTCGTCGATTCTTCAGTCCTTGTCTCTGACGCTCTGCCAAGAGGCATCGTCCCGCTGGGAGTATTGGCCGCGACCATGGCCGAGTTTGGCTTCTATGCACCTTTTCGGCTCCGCCCGGTAGTGACCATCTCCTATCATCGCTACCGTTTCGTGGAACCTCGATCTGGTTTTCGTATCTCGATTGACTCCCGCATACGCTCCTCTTTGGTCATCCCGGACGTCGGGTGCGGTGAACGAGGGCTCGAGTTACCCGGTGCCGTAGTGGAAGTGAAGGGCCCCTTGTTCGAGCTCCCGTCTGCCCTCCGTCCGATTGCGGATATCGGCTCTACGTGGACCCGCTACTCGAAGTGCTCCTCGAGCCTGGATGCGCATGCCGCAGACCGCGGCAGTGTCTCAAGGTCGTGGCCGTCCGGGATGATGGAGCCTGCGCCGGGCGCACTGGCCCGTGTGAATAGAAAACCTCAACGAGAAAGGTCGTGACATGTGGCAGGAGGTCGTAGCGACGTGGCAGGGGATGCTCTCATCGCTTAGTCTGACCGAGGCGATCATTGCGATCGCGTTTTCCGTGGTCTTCTCTCTGGTGGTGTTCCTCATGTACGAACTCTTCTACGGGTCGAGGCACATCGGGGCCGGAGTGCACCGGATGTTCCTCCTGGGCGGGCCCGCGATCACCGTCCTGTTCCTAGGGATTCAGACCTCGATCCCGCTCTCTCTCGGACTCCTCGGCGCGCTCTCATTTGTCCGCTTCCGCACTCCGGTGAAGGATCCGGCGGAGATCGGTTTCCTTCTGCTTCTCATCGCCTCATCCATCGGAGCCTCTTCGGGTAACTTCATGATCACCGGGCTCCTCTTCGCAGCCACTTTTCTCGTGCTCGGGGTGAAATGGCTACTGAGAGATAGAACGGCCATCGGAGCCCGCGGCAGCCTCATGCTTTCTCTCGACCAAGCCGACTTCGAGAAGCTGGAGGGTCGGATCAAAGAGTTCCTCGGTGCCAGACTCCGCAGCCTCAAGCTCGATTCGATGTCGGTGGTTGACAATCGGGTAAACCTTCAGTACCAGTACTCCCGACAACCGGAGCTCGACTGGACGACGTTCGCTAACGAGCTGAATCGGACTGCCGCTCCCGCTACGATAGAGATCTTCGTGGGGTAGAGACCGCTCGCGGCGGGGCGATCTATGTCGCCCCGCCGCGCGGCGCTGTCTAGGCTTTGTCGGGGATGAGTTCGTAGAGCTCGACTGAAATGCCGTCCGGTCCTTTCGCGAACACTGAGGTCCAAAGGCCAGGATTGCCGTGGCCGTCTGCCCCCTGCGTCCAATTGGGCGGATTCACGAGGGTGACACCCTGGCTCTTAAGGTCTTGATAGAGGGCATCGAGGCCGTCGACCACAAAGCACACGTGGGACACTCCTGGGTTAGAGGTCGTCAAATCGATCTCTTTGCCCTTAGGATTGACATACTCGATCAACTCGAGACTGCCGCCGCCGGGGATCGGCACGTAGGCGACGCGCAGGTGGAGCTCGGGAATCCCGAGGATGCTTTCAACAAGTTCACCCTCGAATTCAACGACTTCCGGCCGTTCCAGACCAAGCTGGTCGCAGAAGAAGTGCAGCGATTCATCCAAGCTGCTAACGGTGTGGCTGAAGTGGTCTGCTCTCGTTATCATTTGTTCATCCTTTCCTGGAAACATGCCCCCCACAGTCAGGGCCATTCTACGCGACCAAGGCCGCAGTCGCCTTTCGTATTTCACGCCACGCTTGCTCGACATGCCGTCGCTCCGTCCAGGTCTGGCCCACGCAGAATCGTAGTGTCAGCCGATCGTCCAATCGTGTGTGACTGAGGAAAAACCTGCCCGTGCTGTTGAGGGCTTCCATGAGCGCTTGGTTCGCGGCATCCGCGGCTGCGCCTTCGTCGGCAGGGGTATTTGTGAACCCGTCCGGTCTCGCAGCCGCCGGTTTCAGCCTGAAGCAGACGAGGTTCAGAGATACCGGCGCCGCCAACTCGAACCGCGCGTCTTCGCTCACCCATGTCGCGAACTCTTGTGCCAGGGCCACGTGCTCTCTCACGTGATGGCGCAGACCCTCAACGCCGTAGTGCCGAATAACGAACCAGAGCTTGAGAGAACGGAAACGCCGCCCCAGCGGAACCTGCCAGTCGCGGTAATCGATGACCGCGCCTGATTCGGTTGCCTGATTTCGCAAGTACTCGGGGAGGATGCTGAGAGCATCGACAAGAGACCGGCGATCACGCACGTAGAAGCAGTCACAGTCAAAGTTCGTGAACATCCACTTATGAGGATTGAAGCAGTAGCTGTCGGCGAATTCGAGGCCTTCATGGATGAAACGGAACTCCGGACACAGGGCCGCCGTTCCCGCCATAGCCCCATCGACATGGAACCAGATGCCGTTGTCGCGGCAGATCTGCCCGATATTGCGCAATGGGTCGACGGCCAATGAGGACGTGGTTCCGGCAGTGCCCACAACGAAACAAGGCGTCAGGCCCGCGGCTCGGTCCCGCGCGACCTGTTGCTGCAAGGCTTCGGGCCGCATCGAGAACAGCGAGTCCACCTCGATAAGCCGCAGGTTCTCTCTCCCGATTCCGGCGATCCGTATTGCCTTTTCAACCGACGAGTGGGTCTGCGTCGAGGCGTAGGCGACCAATCCGCCCCGACAGCCCACTCGGTTGCTGTCTCCGTTTGTTGCGCGTTCTCTGGCTGCGAGCAGGGCGCAAAGCGCTGCGCTCGATGCCGAGTCCTGTATGACGCCACCGCCTGCGCTCGTCGATAGAAAGAACTCAGGCAGCCCCAGCATCTCTGCCACCCAATCGAGTACGTGCGACTCGAGTTCGGTGCACGCGGGGCTCGTTGCCCACATCATTCCCTGCACACCTAGGCCGGTGGAGAGCAGATCACCGAGGATACTCGGACCGGAGCCGTTACTGGGGAAGAAG
>ENA-ORXD01002398-ORXD01002398.1-sediment-metagenome-genome-assembly--contig:-NODE-2398-length-12598-cov-16.555467_pt1 | contig 12598 bp, 11 predicted proteins | sample MGYA00237862_ERZ511471 | MGnify/ENA metagenome assembly ERZ511471 | reverse complement strand
TTGGTTTGTCTGCCTGCGCGCCGCAAACACTTCCGTTAGAGGAAGTGCTTCCCAGCGAAACCCCTACCCAGACGGCAACCCAAACCATTGTCTGGTTTCCGCCAACCAGCACGCCCAGCCCAATCCCTACCAGAATGGTGACGCCCACCCCCAATATGATGGTGAACTTAGGCTCTCTGGTGGCGCAAGATGGGTTTACCCAAAAAACGGGCTGGACTACCTTGAACAGTACGGCTGGCAACGTGGCCTTTGGGAATAGCGATTTAACTCTGGCGGTCGCCAGCCCGCGCACAACCCTGTTAAGCTTGCGAACGGGAGACCTTTTTTCGGATTTTTATCTGGAGATTACCAGTCAGGTAAACTTGTGCCGCGGCGAAGACACCTACGGAGTTTTAAGCAGGGCAGGCTCGGAATATAACGCTTATCGCCTGTGGGTGCGCTGTGATGGCTATCTGCGATTGGAACGCTTACGCAATGGGGAAGTGGTTATTCTCAAAGATTGGACACCCAGCGGGCAGGTTCGACCTGGCGCGCCTGTCACCAACCGGATTGGGATCCTGGCAAGCGGACCGGTGTTGCGGGTGTTTATTGACGATGTGTTTCAGTTTGAAGCCAGCGATCCGGTTTGGCAGTCGGGCACGGTGGGGGTTTTGGCTCGATCGAGTGGCGATACCTCAGTATCCGTCAGTTTTCGGGATTTAAAGATATACGCGCTCAATTCGGGCGTGGCGGCTACACCTACAATTGTCTCCACACCTTAACATCGCCTTGAAAAATCAAAACAATTTGTTGTCATTTGATGTACAATTGTTCTGTATAAATATGTATTCTGTTTGCCGGATCAGGCACACCAGAAAAGGAGAACCATACCATGTACCATAAACTGATAATCGTCGGCAACCTGGGGCGCGATCCCGAAATGCGCTATACCCCTTCGGGGCAGGCCGTGACGAGTTTCAACGTGGCTGTCAACGATGATTTTGGTGAAAATAAACGCACCATTTGGGTGCGCGTTTCCGCATGGGGAAAACAAGCAGAAACCTGCAATAATTACCTCAAAAAAGGCTCCAAAGTGCTGGTTGAAGGCCGCCTGACTTGCGACCCTTCCACCGGCGGGCCGCGGGTCTACACCCGCCAGGATGGCTCCTCCGGCGCTTCATTTGAGCTCAGCGCCCAAACAGTGCGATTTCTCTCTTCGCGCGGTGAGAGCGGTGGCGGCGGAGAAGATGATTACGGTATGGACTCGCATGAGATTAGCGATGCCGGGGACCTGCCCTTCTAAGTAAGGACTGAGCGCTCCCGGCCTGAAAACGCGGCCCAGCCGCGCTCGGATTGTTGGCGGGTTGCTTTCCCATTTACTGGCATTTCGTCCTTGCTCAGCGGCAACGCGCTGATGAGCTACTGTTCTCTTTAATCAGGTAGATAAAATGAAAAATTTAAACTCAATTGCCGATCAGGCACACGAAGTATTCGAAACCCTCACCCGCGCGCGCGACCAGGCATTGCTCAACGCCAGGCAGCTTACCCGCAAATCGGCGCATACCATCCGCGCCATTCATCGGATGGAACGGGAAGAGGCGCAAGCCTTGCTCGCTGAGGCACGTGAATTAAAAGAGAAGTTATATAACGATCTGGCTGATTATCCTACTTTGTTGTATGCTGGCTACACCATGGACGCGATTAAAGAATTTGTAGAAGCCAGCATCACCTACGCTTTAATCGTTGATGACCCTTTGCCCACCCCAGACGAGTTGGGTGTAGAGTCAGCCACGTATATGAATGGCTTGGCAGAAGTGAGCGGAGAATTGCGCCGGCGCGTGCTGGATATTTTACGGCACGGATATAGCGAAGAAGCCGAACGCTTGTTGAGCATTATGGATGATATTTATTCGGTGCTGGTCACAATTGACTACCCGGACGCGATCACGTATGGTCTGCGCCGTCAAACCGATTTGGTGCGCGGCATTGTGGAACGCACGCGCGGCGACATGACCATCGCATTGCAGGAGGAGCGCTTAAAGAAATCGATGGAGGCGCTGCAATCCCGCCTGGACGAGGCTACCCGCTAACCTGCCTGGCTGCGACCCAGCCATTAAGTTGTTGACTATTAATCGGGTGGGGTTTTCGTTAACCTCACCCATCTGGTTTAATTGCCCTCCGCTGGCATCAGTAGAAACGGCTATAATAGAAAAATGCGAGATCCTGAATTTTCTCCAACCCGGTTTGCCATCGCCTGGAACCCAGATGTTCCCGACGCGCAGCGTGAAGCGCTTGAGATGGAATCTGCGCTGAAAGCTGCCGGAGCCAGGCAGGTGAAGGCCGCCTCTTTAGACGACACAACCATGCGCCGCGCGGTTCAATCCGGTGAGGTTGATTTGCTGGTGGCCATGGGCGGAGACGGCACCATGCTGCGCGCTGGCCATCTGTGCGGGCCAACTCAGGTCCCCATTTTGGGCATCAATATGGGGCGCTTTGGATTCCTGATGGAGGTACAGCGCGGTGAATGGCGTCAATTCCTTGAGCCATTGCTGAAGGGTCAGTTCCGGTTGGAAGATCGCATGATGCTGCACGCGGAACACTGGCGGGGTGAAACCTGCCTGAACAGCTGGTCGGTGATGAATGAAGTGGTGGTATGCCGGGGCAAAGATGTGCGTCCCATTCGCCTGCGCGCCTGCGCGGACGGGTATCTGCTGGCCACTTACGTGGCGGATGGGCTGATTGCCGCCACGCCTACTGGCTCATCCGCTTACGCCCTGGCGGCTGGCGGGCCGATCATGCCGCCCGAATTACGCAATATATTGATTATTCCTGTCGCGCCGCACCTCTCGGTTGACCGGGCAGTGATTCTCTCGGAAGGCGTGTGCGTGACCATTCATGTTGAATCACGCTATGATACCGTTGTCAGTGTGGATGGTCAGCATCCCGAGCAGGTGCTGGAAGGCGATTTGATTAAAGCTTATGCCGGTGAACATGGGGTCTCTTTTGTGCGCTTTCAAGACGCGGGATACTTCTATCGTAACCTGACCGCTTACATGGAACAAAACCCCACTTCCGGCCATCCATTGAGGTAGAACCATGACTGACGAAACCGAAAAACTATTCTGCTACCGCCACCCTGATCGTGAAACCGTACTGCGCTGCAATCGCTGTGACCAGCCGATTTGCGCCTCGTGTGCGGTCCGCACCCCAACTGGCTATCGCTGCCGCGAATGCGTGCGCAGCCAGCAAAAAACCTACGAGACCGCCGTCACAAGCGATTATGTGGTGGCCGCAATAATTTCCGGCGTGCTGGCTTTTTTGGGCAGCCTGGTCGTTTCGCGCCTGGGATTCTTCACTTTATTGGCCGCACCCTTTGTGGGGATGATCATCGCCGAGGCTGTGCGCGCGGCAGTAAAACGCCGCCGCTCAAAAATGTTATTCCAAATTACCACCGCAGCCACGGTGCTGGGCAGCCTGGGATCTCTGCTGCCGGCTGTGTTGGGCCTGGTTTTCTTACTGGTTTCCGGCGAACCGCAGGCCGCCATTTCGATCATCTGGTCGGTGATCTGGCCAGGGATTTACACCTTTTTAGTTGGCAGTGCGGTGTACTACCGCTTAAGTGGCATCCAAATTCGATAAAGAAGCTCCCAAACCTATGCTGAGCGAACTCCGTATTGAAAATTTTGCCATTATTCAAAACCTGGAATTGCACTTTCAGGGCGGTTTGATTACTTTCACCGGTGAAACCGGCGCGGGTAAATCGATCATCCTCGACGCGGTGGAATCCTTGATGGGCGGTCGTCCCGACCCGACCTTTGTGCGCAGCGGCGCGGATCGTGCCAGTGTGGAGGGGGTGTTTAAGATACCTGCCCAGACTCGCAAAGAGGTGCTGGAGATTTTGGAACGGGAAGATCTGCTGGATGAACCCAATGAGATTCTGATCAGCCGCGAGATTCGCCTGGAAGGGCGAAATATCGCGCGGGTAAATGGGCGCAGCGTCAGTGTAAGCCTGCTGCGCGAATTGGGGGAATATCTGGTAGACATTCATGGCCAATCCGAGCATCTTTCCCTGCTGAATACGCGCCAGCATTTACGCCTGTTGGACCGTTTTGCCAGCGTGGATGAACAGTTGGACGCCTATCGCAAAATGTATCGCCTGTTGCAAGCCTTGCGCCGCGAATTAAAAGAACTGCGCGCCGGTGAGCGCGATGCCCAGCAGCGCGTGGATTTTCTCACGTTTCAGATTCAAGAAATCGAAAACGCGCGGCTGAAACCGGGCGAAGAAGAAGAACTGCGCCAGGAGCGCAGCCGCCTGGCCAACGCGGAAAAGCTGGCCGCTTTAACCCAGCAAAGCCTGGCCGCCTTGGATGAAGGCACGCCTGAAATGCCATCCATCTCTGATTTGCTCGGGCAGGTGGTGGAATCACTTTCCGTGCTGAGCCGGATTGATTCTTCTCAGGCTGATTTGGAAGAACGGGCTGCCAGCCTGGCGGAAAATGCCGCCGATATCGCCATCGAACTGCGCGATTACCTCGAGCAGATTGAATTTAATCCACGCCGTCTGGAGCAGGTGGAAATTCGCCTGGATTTAATTTCCGGTTTAAAGCGCAAATACGGTGGCAGCGAAGAGGCTGTGCTGGCATTTGCCGAGCGCGCCCGCGCCGATCTGAACCAGATTACCCATGCCGGTGAGCGGATCGCCGAGCTGGAGGAACAAGAAGCCAAAGCGCTGCCGCGCCTGGCAGAGCAGGCGCTTAAGCTATCAGCTGACCGCAAGCAAGCTGCAGAGCACCTGGCAAAGGGCATTGAGCAAGAATTAAATGACTTAAGCATGGTCGGGGCGCGTTTTTTGGTGGATTTTCAGACTGTGCCCGCTGAAAACGGTTTGCCGGTGCCAGACAATGGCAAGCTGGCTTTCGATGAAAACGGTTTTGATCGGGTGGAATTTCTCATCGCCCCCAATCAGGGTGAAGGTTTCAAACCGCTGGTGAAAATTGCCTCTGGCGGCGAGACCTCTCGTTTGATGCTGGCTTTGAAAAATGTATTGGCGCGCGCCGACCAGGTGCCCACCCTGGTCTTCGATGAAATTGACCAGGGCATTGGCGGGCGGGTAGGTACCGTTGTGGGTGAAAAACTCTGGCAGCTGGGGCGCAGCCATCAGGTGCTGTGTATTACCCACCTGCCACAACTGGCTGCTTTTGGCGACCAGCATTACCATGTTCGCAAGTTGGTGAGCGGCGGCCGCACGCAGACCCAGGTGGAAGCCTTGCAGGGCGAATCGCGCCAGGAAGAGCTGGCATTGATGCTGGGCGGCAGCAGTGACGCCAACCGCCAGGCCGCGCGCGAAGCGCTGCAGTATGTGCTTCGCCGCACCCGGGAAATGACCGCTTGAATCGGACAGGACTGCTAACCGCACCTAATGAAAAATGTTATAATGCGATCACTTATGAAGACTAGAATTTTCCTTCTCACGACGTTAATCTTGTTTGGTTTGTTGGCTGTGCTGGCAGTTCCGGCTGCCGCCACTCCGCAAGAACCGCAAGCTTTTTACCAGACCCCCACGCCGGGGTCAGACGGGCGCATCATCTATATCGTTAAACCAGGTGATACCTGTTTGAGTATTTCTCTGTTAAGCGGGATTGACCTCAATGATCTGCGCACACTCAATAATCTGGATGAGGACTGTCTGCTGACGGAAGGCAAACAGCTTTTGCTGGGAATTGTCACCGAGCCGACCGTAACCCCCGGGCCATCCCCCACGCCCACCACCGCGCCGCCCACTCCGACTCCCTTCGCGGGCAATGGTGAAATTTGCGTGTTCTTGTTTGAAGACCTGAACGGCAACGCGCTGGCGGAAGAGACTGAATTGTCTATCGCTGGTGGCGCGGTTAGCGTCACTGATCGCGAAGGTGAAGTCTCGCTGACCGGTGAAACCACCGCGGCCATTGAGCCTTTATGTTTCACCGATCTGGCCGAAGGCGATTACAACATCAGCGTTGCTCCACCTGAAGGGTACAACCCCACCACGGGCATGAATTATCCGCTCACCTTGCGGGCTGGCGATCGCTCGATTCTTGATTTTGGCGCGCAGTTGAACTCACAATCCCAACCGCTGGCCCCCAGCGAGGGCGGCCGTTCTCCGGTGCTGGCGATTGTGGGCGGAATAATGATATTAGGCGGCATTGGGCTGGCAGTTTATTTCTGGCGCTTGCGCAAGATGTAACCGAATGTGAATTAATGAGTTAACACAGAGGCGCAAACATGCGCCTCTTTTTTGTCGATTTATCCAAAATCGATGATGTAATTATTAGGAAATACTAATCGCTGTTGGTGTCCAACAATTCTACCTTTGATTGTCGCATTTAGCGCTGCGTGGTAGAATCTTAATTTGAAAGAAGTGGATTAATAACGCCGCTTCGGGTTGGTAAATTGAAGGAGAAATCCCATTAACATACGTTCGCTTGCCTGGCATGATCTGCTCACGCTTTATCGTAGCCGAGACCATGTAATGCTATTGGATAGCTCCGCAATGTTAACCCGTGGAAGTTCCATTGGGTTCTCCTCCATGCTGGATTATCTCAATCCCAATCGCGGGATTTTCACCGGTCTTTATCCGCTGGAGAACGGCGAGCCCCCGCTGATCGGGCAGATCCAATTTACGCTTGGTGAACGCGCCGCGCATCTCACTTTTATCATTCCAGACGTTTCAGTTGAGTCGAATTTTTTGCCTCACCTTTTGGATGGTCTGGTGCAGAAAGCTGGTGAATTAGGCGCTTATAGCCTGGTGGCGGAACTTCCCGAAGACAATCCGCTGTTTGTGCGCTTGCGGCGCGCCGGGTTTGTGGTCTATGGCTGGCAGCAGGTCTGGCAATTGGCAGTGGATGAGCTACAAGACCCGCAAGCCAATTGTTATTGGCGCGGGGTAACCGCCGCGGATGAATTTCAGGTACGTTCGTTATATCAGGCGCTGGTTCCCTCGCTGGTACAATGCGCTGAAGTTTTCGCCGATCACCAGCTAGGCGGATTGGTATACGAGCAGTCAGGTGAAATTGTCGCCTATGTTGAGGGTGTTTCTGGCCCGCGTGGATTTTTTATTAACCCATTAATTCATCCATCGGTGGAAAATGTACCGCAATTAATCAATACGCTCCCCGGTCAACTGCAGCCTTTGTTAGGCCGCCCCGTCTATCTGGCCGTGCGTTCTTATCAGGGTTGGTTGGAAGCAATTCTGGGGCAAATGGGCGCGCAATTGCACGAGCGGTATGCCCTTCTGGTAAAATATTTTACCCTGCCGCAGCGGGCCACCCTGCCCGCTGCCGCTCGAGCGGTGATGGAGAATCCCAACGCCAAACCCGCCGCGCCGATTTTGCACCATTATTCTGAACAAAAAAATTAACACGGTCAACAACTGGGCCGTGCATGGTTAAAAAAGTATGACGCAAAGAAGAATAACAGACAATTTAGAAAACCTTTTAGAAGTCCTGCCGCCGCAAATTGCCAAAGCGATCGAAGCCGCTAATAATTCGGACAAGTTAATCGAAATCGTGATGGATTTGGGCCGGCTGCCAATGGCACGTTTTATAGACGGTGAACTGCCGCTGAGCGAGCATGAGGTGATGCGCGAAGAAATTGATTATGTGGTCGAGCGCATTGGCGATTTCGACGCCGATAACCGCGCCGGTCTGGAGCGCACCTTGCATCGCATCTCAGCCATACGCAATCGCCGCTCGGCAATCGTGGGCCTCACCTGCCGGGTGGGGCGCGCGGTGTATGGCACGATTGATATTCTGCAAGACTTGATCGATTCGGGGAAATCTCTGCTGATTTTAGGTCAACCAGGGATCGGTAAAACCACCATTTTGCGTGAAGCCGCCCGCACCCTGGCAGAGTCCAAGCGAGTGGTGATTGTGGATACCTCCAATGAAATTGGCGGCGACGGTGACGTGCCTCACCCGGCCGTCGGAAAGGCGCGCCGCATGCAGGTAGCCCAGCCCTCCTTGCAGCATGAGGTGATGATCGAGGCGGTTGAAAATCACAATCCTGAAGTGATTGTGATTGACGAAATTGGCCGCGAGCTGGAAGCCGCTGCTGCCCGCACCATCGCCGAGCGCGGGGTGCAATTGATTGGTACCGCTCATGGGCGCACCCTCGAAAACTTGCTGATGAACCCGACCCTGTCCGACCTGATCGGCGGGATTGAGGCGGTAACCCTATCAGACGAAGAGGCCCGCCGCCGTGGCACCCAAAAAACAGTGCTTGAGCGCCGCTCTCCGCCCACCTTCGATGTACTGATCGAGATTAAAGAGCGCGATTATCTGGTCATCCATTCGGATGTGGCCGATGCGGTTGATACCCTGGTACGTGGATACGAACCGCAAATTGAAATCCGCGCGCGCGACGAACATGGCAAAATCAAGATAGAAAAATCAACTGCCCCGGTGATGGAATCGTTCCAGAACGGCGGGCAGCGCCGGCCGATTGGTCCAACAGGCAAGCGGGAAAAAGCTCCCGCAGCAGCCCAAAGCCGCTCAGAGAATATTGAATATCTGAGCGACAGGGAACGCTTTGAAGAAGCGGCCCAATCTTCTGTTTCAACGCAAATCATGCGCGTTTTTGCTTATGGCGTGGCTCGCAACCGCATTCAGCAAGCCGCGCGCCATTTAAACGTGCCAATCATGTTGGTGAAAGATTTCGGCGACGCGGATGTGCTGATTACCCTGCGCACGTATTATCGTAACCGCCAACGCACCATTCTGGACGCGGAAAACCGCGGCATGCCCATCTATGTGCTGCGCGCCAATACTGTGGCGCAAATGGAACAGGCCCTGGCTGAGATGTTCAACCTCCAGGTGGATCGCAGCGAGCCGGATTGGGAACAGGTGGCAAACTCCACCGCCTCGGCGATTGAAGCTGTGCTCAACGGGCAGCGCTTTGTCGATCTGCCGCCGACCACGGCTTCGATCCGCCGTCTGCAGCATGAGATGGCGCGCCAGGCCAACCTGGTTTCCCATTCTTACGGCAAAGAGCCGCGCCGCCGCGTGCGTATTTTCCGCGAGTAAATTCCCCCATCTCATATTGGACATAAGGAGCCCATAGCGCATGTTCATTACCCTGGAAGGACCAGACGGAAGCGGAAAGTCTTCGCAAATTGAACCATTGGCAGCCTATTTGCGCCAGCAGGGTTACGCTGTGATTACAACCCGCGAACCTGGGGGCACACCCATCAGCGACCAGGTGCGCGATATTCTCAAGAGCATGAATAATAAATCCATGCATCCGCGCACCGAAATTTTGCTGTTCTGCTCGGCGCGCGCCCAACTGGTGGAAGAGGTCATTTGCCCGGCCCTGGAAAAGGGAACGATTGTGATCAGTGACCGCTATGCCGACTCCACGCTGGCTTATCAGGGTTACGGACATGGCTATGATCTTGAGTTTTTACGCTCGCTGCTCAACTTTGCTACCGGTGGACTGTGGCCAGACCTGACGCTATTCCTGGATGTGGATGCTGAGACTGGTTTGAATCGCCGCAAGAGTGGTGGTGGGGAATGGAACCGCCTGGATGATTACGCCCTGGCGTTTCATCGCCGCGTGCGAGAAGGGTACCTTCAATTGGCGCAGCAGCAGCCACAGCGTTGGGTATGCGTGGACGCGGCCCAATCGATGGAATCAGTTCAAGAAGAATTGCGCCGCGCAGTTTTGGCGCAGCTAAAAAGCATCTAAACGATTTTCACCCGCTGGGTATGAATCGGATTATGATTAGCAACTATAAAATCAGTGGTTCAAGATTGGTTCTAATGAAAGAACCTGTCTGAAAGGAATGAGAGAATGAAGAAGATTTTATTTGCAGCCAGTATTATTGCCATGCTGCTGCTGGCCGCATGTGGTGGTCAGACGGCTACCCCTGCCGCCCAGGCAGAAGAAGCCACTCCTGTGGCCCAAGAGCCGACTCAGGCACCCGTGCAAACTTTTGAAAGTAGCCCGGCGGTTTGCCGGGTGGTAGGTTTATTGGAAGTGCCCGAAACTAAGGGCTTTGCTCCGGTAACTGATGCGGATTGGGTGCGCGGCAACCCCGACGCTCCGGTTACCATTTTGGAATATTCCGAGCTGCAGTGCCCGTATTGTGGGCAGTTTGAGCCAGTGATCAGTGAATTTACTGAAACCTATCCGGATGCCGCTCAGGTTGTTTTCCGCCATTTCCCGCTCACCAGCATTCATGATAAGGCGTTGTTAGGCGCGCGCGCCCTGGAAGCTGTTGGCCGCCAGGATCCAAAGTTCTTTGATGAATTGAAGAACCAGCTGTTCAGCAAACAGGCTGAATGGAGCACGAAAACTGAGGCCGAGTTTGAACAATACATTATTGATTTAGCTGGCACCGTTGGTTTTGACGCTGAACAATTCAAGACTGACCTGCAAGACCCGGCGCTGGAAGAAAAAGTGCTGGCCTCCATGAAAGAAGGCACCGAAGCTGGCGTTGGTTACACCCCCTTTGTGGTGATTAATGGTTTTGTCTATGAAGGCGAACGCACCGTGGAAGCAATGAAAGCCATGGTCGACGCGATTGCCGCCTTGCAAGAAGAATTGGGCGCCGACGCTTTTGCTCAATTGCCTTCCATGGTGGTCAGCTCCCCCGATTCCCTCAATCAGGCTGTACAAACCTACCAGGATCTGAAAGATCAGTATGGTGAAGAGTTCATCGCCAGCGTACCGGGACAGCTGTTTATGTACACGCCCGAAAACGTGATTGAGATCGTGGGACTGTACAATCAGTTAAGTACCAGCCTGGCCGACCGCATTTATGATGAATGCCCGCCCACTGTCATCGATCCGGCCAAGAAATATACCGCCACATTGGAGACCACCAAAGGCAATATTGTGATTGAGCTGTACCCCGCTAAAGCCCCCGTCACCGTCAACAGCTTTGTCTTTTTAGCCCGCGAAGGTTGGTTTAACGACATTCCCTTCCACCGCGTAATCGAAGGTTTTGTCGCCCAATCTGGCGACCCCAGTGGATTGGGATTGGGTGGCCCTGGTTACCAGTATAGCAACGAAATCAGTGATCTGGGCTTTGACCAAGCCGGTATGGTCGGTATGGCGAATGCCGGGCCCGAAAGCAACGGCAGCCAATTCTTCATCACCCTCGATGCTGTTTCTCAACTGAACGGCAGCTACACCGTATTCGGTCAGGTCACAGAAGGTTTGGATGTGTTAACCAGCCTGAATAAAATCGACCCAAGCGCGAATGATCCGATTGAAAACGCGGACAAGATTTTGAAAGTGACGATCAGCGAGCAGTAACTCCTGGGGGGATGACACGCCATGAAACGTGACGCAAAGAAGTTGCTGATGATGGTTGTATTGGCTGCGGCAGTTGTTTTGGCGGGTTGCCAGAGTGATGTTCAAGAAACCCAGCCAGCGCTGGAAACAGAACCAGCGCAACCCACAGTCGCAGCTTTGCCCGCTGAGGGCCTGGAAGAAACCATTGCAAGAAGTTGCACGGTGACCAGCCAGCCGGTGGGCAGTGCTACCCGCGATTCGGCTTACCCGGACGTGCGCAATACCGACCTTGTTTTCGGTCCCGATAGCGCGCCGGTGACAGTGATAGAGTACAGCAACTTCCTGTGCGGGCATTGTTCCGCGCTGGATATCACTCTGGGTGATTTGCGGAACGCCTACCCGGACGATTTACGCATTGTTTTCAGGCATTATCCCTTCCGCGGGCAGGATAACGCGTTTCTTGCTGCGCAAGCGGTGGAAGCGGCTGCTCTGCAGGATATCGAAAAAGCCTATTTATTAAAGAGTTTTTTGTTCCGTTCGACAATAGAATGGGAAAACCTATCGCTCAACCAGCTGCAAAGCTGGTTGAGCGATCAGGCGGTCGCTCTGGAATTGGATATGGATCGCTTTTCCGCTGATCTGGCCAGTGACGCGGTGAAAGAAAAAATCACCGCTGACCAGCAAGAAGCGCGCAGCCTGAATATTCCCGGCACGCCTTTCATCATTATCAACGGCCAGGCTTATGGCGGGCCGCGCGATTACACCAGCCTGGAATCGATCATTAATCTCAATAAACTGCAAAGCGTGCAATTCGCTGAGTGCCCTCCGTTGGTGATTGAGGCAGGAAAATCATACACTGCCAACCTGATGACCAATAAGGGCGAGATCGTTGTGGAGTTGTATCCCGATAAGGCGCCTGTCGCGGTGAATAATTTTGTGTTTTTGGCGCGCGAAGGTTGGTATAACGGGGTCATCTTCCATCGGGTCATTCCCGGGTTTGTCGCCCAGGCCGGTGACCCGACTGCGACCGGTTATGGAAATCCAGGTTATGCTTTTGCCAATGAAACCAACAACCTGCGTTATGATCAGCCAGGCGTGTTGGGAATGGCCAATTCTGGTCCTGATACCAACGGCAGCCAGTTTTTCATCACCTACGCGGCGCAACCCGATTTGAATGGAAAATACACCATCTTTGGCCAGGTAGTGAAGGGCCTGGAAGTGCTCAAGAGCCTGTCCTCCCGTGATCCGGCGGCCGGTGGTTCTGTTGCCGACGCGGACCGGATTGAATCGATTGTGATAGAGGAAAAATAGTGCAACCTGCTCCGAAAACACATTGGCCTTCCAT
>ENA-ORXD01002397-ORXD01002397.1-sediment-metagenome-genome-assembly--contig:-NODE-2397-length-12610-cov-9.014681_pt1 | contig 12610 bp, 10 predicted proteins | sample MGYA00237862_ERZ511471 | MGnify/ENA metagenome assembly ERZ511471 | reverse complement strand
AATTCAACTCCCTCGCCACATAGTCCCGGGCGTTTCTGCCCATTTCCGGTATCCTGTCTTTGTGCTCCAGCAGCAATGCGATTTTCTGCCGCAAATCCCCCGCATCGCCGGAAACATACGTCAACCCGGTTTCCCAGTCGCGGACGAGTTCCGGGATACCTCCGATCCTGGCGCCAACAGCAGGCTTGCCCAGGGCAAAAGCCTCGATCACTGTGCGCGGGTTGTTTTCGTACCATTCGGAAGGGATGACCAGGAACATGGCTTTTCTTATCTCATCATGGAGATCATCACCGGTTCTGTAGCCGAGAAACTCCACGTTGCCGATGTGTTCGGTACGGATCTTCTCCTCCAGTCCCGTCTTCAGCGGTCCGTCACCGATGATTTTCAATCGCACGTCCGGGATGGTTTTAACGGCATTGATTAATGTTTCCACGCCTTTTTCGTGGGACAGTCTGCCCACATAAACAATACTGTTTTCCTCCCATTCAAAAGCAGGCGTAAACCCACTGATATCAACACAATTCGGCAGATATGCCACTTCGCCCCGGAGCCCCATTTCCTGCACCTTGGCCTGCAAAAACCTGCTGGGAGAAATGTACAGGTCGATCTTGTCATAAATATGCAAAACCTTGTGGTGCAGATACATTTCCACAACATTAACCAGGCTTTTGAAAAGACTCCCTTTGGTGCACCTGTTCAGCCCGCAATGATAAAAACGCCCCCCCATGCATTTCTCGCAGATCTCGCCTTGGCAAAGCATGCTGTATGTGGGGCAGACCATCTTATAATCATGCATGGTCATGAGGACTGGGATATCTTGCTTCTTTATTTCATCCAGAATGGAAGGACTGATCTGGTGGGCAAAGTTGTTGAGGTGCACAACATTCGGCTGAAATTTTTGCAGCATGGAGGCTATTTTTTTCTTGGCCTCGAAGGAATACAGAATATTTGCCGAGGCTTTGAGTTTGGTTGCGAGTCCGTTTGAGCCTGAATAATCAACACAAGAAACGAAATCCGCCTGAAATGGGTAGGCAGGATTATCCGGATGCTCCATCCCCCAGATTGCAACTTCGTGACCCTCTGCGGCAAGAATCTTCCCTGTTGTCAGGGTGCTGATGGCATCGCCTCCCTTAGGATAAAGGAATTTATTGATGAGGAGGATTTTCAATTTGGAATCCGTTATTTTTTAAGGAGGGACAGGTCAATCACGCAATTGTTCTGTATTGTACACTTTGCTGGTTGAAAACGCTGGCCCTGTTTTCATTTTTAAGCATTACCTTCAAATGACCTCTTGCAAGCCCCAACGCACACATTATAAAACTTCCTTGACTATTAAATAGGCCACTACCTGCTATAAAAATAAAACTCCATGCGACCGACAAAACTGATACAATCATATAAGTTTTTGGTATATTTGCCTTGGACCGGAAACAAATCCAAAATGGAGAGAGCATGTAGCACCAAAAGAATACCTGGAAAATTAATCCTGCAATTCCTAATTGACCAAAAAACATTGCGTAATATGCATCATTAACAAACATTGGACGATCTTTAGACATCCCATGAACTCTGTTCATTCCTAAATCATAGTAAAGTGAAGAGTAATAACGTCCGGAAGCAGGGGAACCATAAGAAGCAAGCCCACGTCCCAAAAAAATGTACTTACCTTCTAATACATCAGGGAGGTTATTTAAAAAAGCCCTTCTGGCTGTTGAACTATCTTTGGAATTATCCTGAAGATAATAAGTTTTTACATCGTCCCTCGCGACCTCTATTACTGAATAGAAAGTAACTGATGATAATAGAACAACAAAAATAGTGTAAAAATACACTTTAGATACATCTTTGTTTAACAATAAAGAATGAAACTTTTCGAAATATAATACAACCGCCACAGCTATTGCAAAAAAAGCCATATGTTTACCCTGTCCGCTTGCAATGAAACCGACGGATAATAAAAACAGAAGCAATACATAAATTAAATGTTTCTTATTATTCAGAAAGAGCAGGGAAAACAAAAACAACTGCACAGTTGAACCTGCTAATTCCCAATTCCGACCGTAATGCCATACAGAAAGCCCCAAGAAATAAATTATCCAATTATAAATCATGAATAAGGTAAAAAGATAAAGCAAAATTGTTCTTTGTTTATCCCTAAGGATAATTGGCAAACTTGCACATAATAACCCAACCAAATAGGGTTTAAGAATAGTTGTAAAATCAAAAAGTATTGCCTTGGTCAAATTAGCTTCAATTATGTATGAATACACCGCACTTACTGTAAAAAATATTACAGTTATTACAATAGCAACATTTAAAGGCCTTTTAAATAAAACAAAATAGCCCAACAACATCACAATCAAATATTCATTTCCAAGAGTAGAATTCCCTATAGTTTGAAAAGTGACAGATGTTAAAATGATAAAAAATAAAGCTGTACTCGACTTAATAGGCATAGCGAATGGAAATATTATTATATTAAATAATTAATCCAATATTTTTTTTAAAAGATATTGGAAATAATATTATTTATAATAATATTATTTTTATTTTCTACAGAACTAATTTTCTCGATCAATAAACTATTATACGGAATTGAGAATGATGAAATGTTTACATCATCCAAACTGATCAGCAATCCTTCCAAATCCGTATCTTCAAAAATACCAACTATTTTTTGCTGATTTGTTTTATCTATGAATGCAAAAGGCACCGCACCGTATTTATAGGCAAGCAACAGCGCATGAAGACGATTACTGAATAGCATTTGCGCCTGGCTATAAAATGAAGGTGCATTATCAAGAGTTATGAGCTCATCTATTAAAGATATTTTTTCAAACTGCTTGTGTAATAATTGATACAGTTCATGTGCAAACTGTCTGTCTGCGCCTACCTGATAGGCGATCTGTATGGAACATTCATATTGCCTTTGCACCTCTTGCGTAAGAGAAATTATAGCTTTTTTCAAATTATCGATTTTAGAAATGTCATTTTTGTACAATGATGACCTGAAGATAAAGATACAATTGGATACTTCAGATTGCTGTACTTTGAAATCATTATATTTAACAGAATAAGCCCAGGAAAGATCCGGCGCAATTTTTGCGCGTTTCACGCCGGCGTTTAAACACATTTTCTGCGATATCGAATCTCTTACATAATAGTGATCGACGAACATAGAGAGTAATCGCTCCGAAATTTTAGGCAACAGACCAGAAATATGCATTGACATGCCTATCCTTACAATTTTCACATCCGCTGCTTTCAATAATGCCAGCAAACAGGCAGCAAGCATATTTTTGGCCGCCGACTTTATCGTAGTGCACCTGTGTTCACCAACCCCAGTTACAAATGCGACCTTTCTGCCTGAAAAAATTCGTTTCGGAGCAGAGAGTATCATTGCCGCGACAAAGGGGAATTGAGAATAACCACTTAGCCTCTCTTCTTGCTGCATCCCTATATTTTCAAGAAATTTTGAAGACTCTTTGTTGCGGTCATCTATGATTACCTGACCATGAGGTCGCAGTTGTTCCAAAAGGGATTTATATATCAGCACCTCGCCGGTATTATCGAATGCCGCTGTTGTCTTATAGAAAATTAATGGCTTTTTCATTGGGCTATTTCCAATGTTTCCACAAAACTGTCAATTTGACTAAGTTGCGGATTTGCCTTTTCATTTTTGCTTTTCTTCCGTAGAGTAATTTTGTTTTTGCAAAAACCTCGAAATCACTTTCATACGCGTGAATATAGATTCCTTCCCTCGACTCCGGTCGGTTAACCGGCCTCGACAAATGGGCTTGTATTTTCAGTGCTGTTTTTACATCTGATTCAATGCGGTCAATATTATTTATGGAATCAAGCACATCCAAACCCTTTTGGGAATTTACCAGCAGCATGGAAACACCTTTTCCGGTCAGCTTAATTTCTTTCACATGCTTTTTCACGCCCCAAAAATCTCCCAGAGTAATGTCTCCCTGGCGTTTAATGGACGCAAACTTACAACTATAACACGAGGGGCGCAGGGTTGTATTTTTCCAAAAACCGGCGAAATAAGGGCTCTCCCAAGCATCCTGATATTCTATTTCTCCATCATCCCATTCAACTTTGCAGTCGTATCCCCATCCAAACCGGTCCTTGCACCTGTACGATAATGCAACTATTTTTTTATCCCTCTGTTTTTCTTTCCATTCGATTTCCTGTTTGAAAAGTAAATTACTGGGTGTTCCATGGCAAATGATGTCAGAAGTAAGCAGGTTCTCATAATCCTTGCGGAGAAATTTTCGCAGGCCGGCAATTTGGCATGGCGTTCCGGTGTAATACACACGTCTTCCAGCCTTGAGCAATTGTCTTACTTCGAAAAAGGTGCTTCGCGGATCACTTTGCGCATATTTCGAGCCTGTGAACTTTAAACATTCACTCAGAGTTTCTGCTTTTAAATGAAAAAGATTAAATTCTTCATTGTATGCAGCGCCAAAGACCACTCCGTTTTGCTCAATCACTTTTGAGGCAATAGCCATGAACATCCCGCCTGAAGTCGCCTGCATTCTGAGATTTGGATTTTTAATCCAAGCCGCAAAGACCTTCAACGGTTGCTTATATTCTTGAGGCAGAACTTCAATCATGGGGCAAGCTTGTTCACATAAACCACATTCGTTGCAATTTTGTTCATGGTGTACTGGATACAGAAAGCCTTCACGATCTAATTCCATTACAATTGCATTAAACTCACATGCCTGTTCACATGCCCTACAACCAGTGCATAATTCAGGCGCGAGGTGATTTCTTTTAAATTTCGTAGGATACATTTTTATATTGATTTTGGCTTAATTTGCCTTCTTCTCCCAAGCACAAAGGGGATGTAATTATTAATTACAAAACAAACTGGTGTTAGAGTGAATAAAACTGCAAGTGCAACCACAATAGACATAACATTGTTGCCATACAGAACAAATTTATTAGTACTAAGCGAAATTATAACATCAAATATTTTAATAAAAGTTGAATTCAAAACCAAAATAATTATTGTATTTTTACCGATATATATCATCCATTCGAAAATTTTTGTACCATCAATTGTTAACTTTAAAAGTAATGATATAAAAATTATCACTGATGTAATGATTATGGAATTAAAATAAAATAAAAAATAATTACTATAAGTTAATGTCCGCATGTTCGTTGCACCATTGATATAAACAGTATATAAACTAACAACGGCAGTGCAGAGGATAATTATTGCATAATTATATATTCCCAATTTCCTAAATCCTATAAGATATAGTGATGAAAAATATGTTTTACATAACCATCCGATGCCATAGAAAACGACAGCAGAAAGTGCTACATCTATGGCTAGGGGAAGTCGCTTTGCTATAAAAAGAGGATAAGAATAAGCTATTGCAGAGATTATAAATAAAATTAATACGAGATAATAAATATTTTTTTTTGTTAGTTTTAATATTAACCAATATATAATTTCAGTAAAGAAAAGACATGTAAGAAACCACTGAATAACACCAAAGGTGGTAGCTTGGGTGTTAACCCAAAACATACTGCTAAGTAATGTCATCGAGCTTTTAATATCTTCAGCTCTATTCAAAAATAGAGCTGAAAAATTCCAAAAATAAAATAAAATTATACCGAAAAGAAAGTATGGTACCAAAAGGGTTTTAAACCTATTTTTTATAAGGAACAAAATAGATGAATATTTTTCGTTGTTGAAGCAGTATCCGGAAAGTAAAAAAAATATAGGCATATGAAAAGCATGAATGTAGTTATTAATGTAATTGGATGTTCCGGCATGCCCCAGTACAACAGAAAAAATTCCGAAAAACTTACATAGATCAATCCAGTCAATTCTTTCTATAGTTTTATTCATATAATAAATGTAATGAAGATATGATCAATATAAGTATTTAGAATTATTGATTTTCCATACATCTAATTGATGATTTCCACCCGACCAATTTAACCAATTTAGTTGGCATCAACCCTATTACCTATTTTTTGTGCCGGAATACCGGCCCAAATCTCATTTTCACCAGTTGAGTTGAACAGCACTGCATTTGCGCCTATCACAGAATTCTTACCAACAATCAAGTCATCACCTGTGCACAATATTTTTGCTCCGGAACAAAGAATTGCCCCCCATGAATTTCAATTTTAATTTTTCGGTGTTTATTTACATGCACGTCCGCTCTACCAATTGTGACACCTTGATAAATTCGGACATTATCACCTATTAGTGTTGAATTATGAACAACCAGCCCATTGGCCCAATGTGCAAGGACAAGATTGGAGCCAATTCTCACTGACAAAGGTATTTCAACGCCAATCAGTTTTAAAATTAGGTATGATATTTTTTTCAGACCAATTACTTGCCGCATCCACAAAATCAGGTTAATGAACTTATCTCCCAAAGTTGGCACCTCGTCTTGTTAAAATATTTGCTTTGGCACTGAGGCGTTCAATTACTGACCTTATTAATTGACGTTCGATTTGAGAAAAAAAGACAACCCAAGACGATAAAACCATAATGAGGAGCCCAGTTGTCGTTGTCAGTCCAATTCTTATTGGAGATAGAGCAAAATTGGATGCTACCCAATATGCCGCTCCAAAACTCAACGCAAATACCGCAATAGCGGGAAAAATAACCTGCCTTAGAAACAGTGGAATATTGACCTCGCATAGCACTTTGGCGTAATATAGCCGCCCCATTCCGAGTACCAGTTCTGCAAAGACGACGGTAAATAGTGCCATATAGATCCCGAACCCAGACCAAAGTAGAATGGTTGCAGCCGGCAGCACAAGCAATTGGACCGTAGTCATTAGTCGCTGGTATCTGCCGATTTGTCCGGTGGCATGAATCAATGGCTGGAATGAATATGTCAGGCCCCTGAGCACAGGCGTGATCAAGATGATCCGGCAGAACCAGACTGAATGTTCCGGAGGATTCTTCAACCAAATTGACAATACACTTTCCATTTCAATCCAGAGCGGAACAGCTATCATTAATATTAACAGGTAACTTGCCTTTGATACGCTGAAGACGAGGCGGACAGCATCCTGGTGTCGACCTTCCCCGATTCGACTGATAGTTTGAGGACTTGCTGCTTTGAGAAGTACGGCGCTCAGATACTTTGCTTGTCCGCTTACTTGCCGGGCAATACCGTACGTTGCATTAATGCGGGTACCAAAAAAAATATTGAAAATAATTGCCAGCCCTTGCCCTTGTAGGACATCACTCAGGGCGGTCATCGTTGTCCAGCCAGTAAATGCGAACATTTGTTTCAATTCTTCCATGCGGACAGCACGGAAATTCACTCTAACTTCGCTAAAATTCATACGGCAATACAATCTTTTGGCCGCCAAAACAAAAAATGTCAGTGTAGCAAATAATAGGCCGTAAACTTTTAATCGATCAAATGGTTGATAGACTAATATAATTGCAATTCCCAACTTGAAGAAAGCCTCGGCAATACCAATAATGGCCAGGACTCCCATTCGTTCGTGAGCAGTAATATCGGCTTCATAGGGGACAGAAGCAATGGTAAACATCGCGGCAAAAGCCATCGCTTGATAAATGAATTTTGCGGCAGGTATTCGGTCTGCCGGGATATTCAGTATACCTCCAAAAAGTGGAATCGAAGCGCCTTGAAGGACAGTAAAAACCAATATCCCCAGTAAAAGGTGCAATAAGACGCTTGTACTGAAAGCCCTTTCCAAGCCCTTTGCATCCCCTCTCCCCATTTCCAGGGAAAGGTATCTTTGCGTGGAAGAGGCCATGGAAATATTCATGAAAGACAAAATTCCTATGGTGCCTGCTATCAGGCTGAAAATGCCAAAATCATCTACTCCAAGAGCAAGGAGAACAAGCCTTGTGGAAAAAAGGGCAAGACCAACCGAGACCAGCATTTTGAGTGTCAAAATGCCGGTATTGAATAAAATTCTATCTTTCGGCTGCATCTTATATAGAGTCAGCTTGTTGTTTCATTAAATGTTTTGACGAAGACATCTCTGTTTTAGCTACCTCGATATTTTGTAAAAATATCTTCCCCAACTCGACCCAACTGTAGTTTGACTGGATATATTCAGAGCGTTGTACTCGTTGGCCAAGGTCTTCACTTTTTAAAATTTGCTGGATCATTTCGACCCACTTATGAACAGTTAAGTCCACACATATCCCGTATTCCGGCTTTGTCAGTATTGCTGATGGGCCCGCTTCCGGCGCTGCAATGACTGGGCAGCCCCAGTACAAAGCCTCCATCACCACCATGCCGTATATTTCGTAATTAGTTGGCAACAAAAACACATCGGCTGCTTCATAAAAAATATGAGTTTCGGAATTCCCTATATTCTTCATGTGCAACACTGAATCACTAAGGCCCATTTCGTCAATCCACAGCTTCAGTTTGGCATCCTGCGGCCCTTGCCCGACAATCAACAAGCCAACCGATAAACCGGTTTCCTTCAATCCTGCCAATACCCGAAGCAGGAATTCTGGATTTCGACGGGATTCAATTTTCCCTATATAAAGCAGGGTTGATTTAAATCGTGCTTTGAAGTCAGCGACTAAATTGGAAAGATCCGTATTAACTTTCGACTCAGGAATATCAAGGCCAACAGGGAAAAGTTTTATGTCGGAATATCCCTTTTTCTGGAGATAGTTCCTCGCCATCGGGGTTTTGGCAAAAACATAATCCACATTATGGATAATCGTGTCCTTGAAGAAAAAGTCAAACGCCTCCTGGAACCATCTTTTGTATCCTTTATAGGGCCGATACATTCCCTGGACGAAGACAGTCGGAATTCCTGTACGCTTTGCAGCCATTAGCAGGAGCGGGGTCATCAACTGAGAATCCCCGCCAACCTGCAAAAAACGATAGTTCGTCCTGGTTGTCAATTTCGCCAAACCGGGAAAGTAAACAATTTCCCTGAAAAACCGAATGCTTTTAACAGGAATTGCACGCAACGTACACTTATGAGTCTTGTGAAGAACGGTTGGCTCACTGATGCCTTGAAAATTGGCATAGTAGTCCACGCTCCAGCCCAACTCCATCAACCCTTTTGCCTGGCCGATCGCCTGGACGTTATAGGAAGCCGGATCCACAAGACCGGAACCGGTCTGCACCAGTGCCGCCACCGGATTTGTATTCAGTGGAGCCATTTTCCAATAAAGCGCTGCAAAGTATAGCTGAACCAGTAGCGCGCCCCTTTCAACCATTGTACCCTGGCCATGGGCAAGTCATATTGTGGGACTTTGCGGCCGATCATCCGTTCGAATTTCAAATAAAAGGGAGCGGTAACATTCCTGTTCTTTAACATCATTTTTTGGGAACGATTTACATCGGTACTCGGGACAGTATCAATTTGGATGTATTTATCAGCATGGGCTTGCCGTAAGTACTTATTGAACACAGGATTGCGAATTATTAATGAATTTACTCCGATATTGTTGAAATAGGGAGCAATGTGGATGTCACCAAAGGAAACATCCGCCAACATCCCATAATGGTCAATGCAAAAAGAGCATCGCCTCGGCTTGAAATAACTTCTTAGTTTACCGTAATACTGTAAGAATGGTTCCGTAACGGTACGGTCCTTTGTCATGATTTTCATCGAACCCAGGCAGCCTTCATCCCGAAAGGCAAACTTTATCACATCTTTCTGGTCAACTTTATGTCTCTTCAGCAAATAATTGATTCCCTTGAAATTCCTATTTGAACTGCAAAATATTGAAAAATATCCTGCAACATTGTCCCTGAACTTTTTATTCCGAATCTCAGTCTTACGCATACCTTCAATATGACATGGTAGCCCAACAATGATGACCTTTCCCTCAAAAGACATCACTTTTCTTACCACCCCATTCAGGGAAACAGGACAATACTTGGAACTCTTTGCGGTAAGGATTTCATCCCGGGTGGTAGCGATGAACGATTGCGTTCTCAACGGATTTAAATCTGAAAATTTGGTAACAACCGCGCCATCGATTATCTTCTTGTCAAGCAAATAGATTAAGAATCCACTGAGCAGCCCCCCCGATGCGGCGTGATAACGGATTTCATGTTCATTGCTCCAACCTGCATAACATTGAACATACGGCCCAATATATGGGTCAAGTTGCGGAGCTGCGCCAAAATATTGTCGCGATTTGGCCTGTAGATCAATTCCATGGCCGGGGCAAACTTTAAAACATCGATCACACCCTTTTTCATTGATACAGCTATTCGGGTCGACTTCAGGCACATTAAGTCCATGCTTCTCAACAAACTTGATAGCTTGTGGCGCACAGGCATCCTGGCAAACACCACATCCCAAACACAGGTCATTTTTCACAACCCAATTGATGGAAGGAGCCCTCTTCATTTCGCCTACCGTGCTTCCCTTACACAACATCAATTTCATTGGTGAGGTCATATATTCCTTGAAAAATTGCAGGCATCATGCCTTTCAGTTCGGCCCGTATCTTCTGACGGCTGTTCCATAGTTTAAAAGTCTTTATGGTCAATTTGTCAAAATCGTCCTTGATGTCCCACACGTACGGATCCATACCAAGGAGTTTCATCATCCCCCCTGATTTATGGCTATACTGGATCACCAGCGAAGGTACGGTTGAAGATAGTGCCGCTATCACAGAATGCATTCGGGCGCCAATGAATATCTCGCTTTCCCCGATTACCCCTTTTAACTCCTGTGGAGTCATTTCCTGTCTCAAAGCAAATAGGTCAGACCGATTCTTTATTGAAGAAAAAATCAGTTCAACAGGATAGCGGTCATCTCCATCCCATGATTGATACTCTTCCTGTGTGTAGCTCACTCCTTTGGGGTATATCTGGTGAGGGACCAGGACTACCGGCAACTTCAAGGTCTCTCGCAACCATTCTATATAGCGAACCATGAGCGCAATGTAGTCTCCACCCCCTCGTTTGTAGAGATTGTACATCAGCACTGAAACATTCAGTCCAACGAACTGTTCACCACTTAGACCGGTGCCTCGTAGCAACTCTTCGCTTCGCCCCCTCGAACATGGCTCCAAGACAAACGCAGTGTCGTGAACGATTCGTAATCCTTTTAGATCGTAAGGTTTCAGATAATCATAGGTATTTTGATCTCTAACGGTTACTGAATCAAACTTACGCAACCCCATGACAGCCAGCTTGTCCTTGAAGCCACCGTTAAAAGGTCCAATAGAAGAAGTAAACAATACCAGGGGGATTCCTTTCTTTTTTAGAAAAATGGCTTTTCGCAGCAATTTGTAGGGTGGAACTGTAATATACCCGTCACCCCAGGCAGACACAACCGCATCAACCTGAGACACGATTTTACGAAGCTGAAGTGTGGCTGTGATTTGATTGGGAGCCCGCCTTACATATGAAATTTTGAAAGGGAGATGACCAAACTGCAATTTATCCACTTGAGGATTGGATGAAAATAAAATAATTTCGCAACCCGGATATTTTTTATTTAACAACTGAATATCACTTATAATAAATGCATTGGTTCCAACACTCATACATGGGGTTGCGGCCAAACAGTCTAAAAAAATCTTCATTGTTTTTTGTTTATTAATATTTTGTCTTGGTGTTAATTTTTAAGGTTCGCTGTTTCGTACAGAAAGGGCATCAGTTCCTCCCGCAGGTCGGGCCAATCCATGGCAAAGGCCAGGTTGGCCTTGAGGAAGCCGGCCTGGCTGCCGCAGTCGAAACGCCGGTCGTTGTTCAGCGTGTAGCCGTAGATCGGCTGCTTGTGCAGGAGGGCGGACAGGGCGTCGGTCAACTGGATCTCATTGCCTGCACCGGCCTGCTGGTTTTCCAGACAGTCGAAGATCTCGGGGGTAAGTATGTACCGTCCGATGATGGCGTAGTTGGAAGGAGCCTTTTCCGGAGGCGGTTTTTCTACTAAACCTTTTATGTCGAGAATGCCATCTATTTTTTCCTTAACGTCGAGAATGCCGTATTTGGCGGTTTCCCGGGACTCAACTTCGACCACGGCTATGACTGAGGATTGCAGCCGATCGAATTCCCGGATCATTTTGCCCAGCAGCGGTACGTCGGACTGGATGAGGTCGTCGGCCAGGAGCACGGCAAAGGGCTCATTGCCCACAATGTTCCGGGCGCAGAGAATGGCGTGGCCCAGGCCGAGCGGTTCGTTCTGGCGGGTGTAGCTGATGGTGCCGGTACTCGGGACCACGGATTCTATGGCCTGGAGCTGCCTGGTTTTGCCCCGGTTCCGAAGAATGTGTTCCAGGTAATGGGAGCGGTCGAAGTGATCCTCCAGGGCGCCCTTGCCTTTGCCGGTGACAAAGATGATCTCCTCTATGCCCGAGGCCAGGGCCTCCTCCACTGCATACTGGATGATGGGCTTGTCCACCACGGGCAGCATTTCCTTGGGCATGGATTTGGTGGCCGGGAGGAAGCGGGTGCCGAGACCGGCAACCGGGAAGACGGCTTTTTTAACGTTCATGATGGTCACTTGGGGTTTACGGTCAAGTTGAAGAGGTCAAGTCTGCTTTTGAATCTTCTTTGTATTAGGTAAGCGCCTAAGCAACCACACCCAGGCTATCCGGCACATTCAATTGCTTCGGAGTAACATTCCACGGCAGCAGGGC
>ENA-ORXD01002395-ORXD01002395.1-sediment-metagenome-genome-assembly--contig:-NODE-2395-length-12612-cov-4.477623_pt1 | contig 12612 bp, 14 predicted proteins | sample MGYA00237862_ERZ511471 | MGnify/ENA metagenome assembly ERZ511471 | reverse complement strand
TGGCGAACGCAGCATGCTGGTCGGCGATTTCACGGGCGACGGTGTGCCGGATGTGGTGCTCGCCACGACAGATGCCCTCTACGTCTTCAAGAACGACAGCGGCGTCAAGCCCCCACAAGGCACCAGCCTGGGAAGCGAGTTCAATTTCACGCTCTACTGATCGATTTTTCCGCCGGCGCTACTCGCCCACACCCAGGCGCTTCTGCAACTGCTCCAATGAGACTCCCTTCGTTTCGGGCAGGTACTTCAGCACCAGGACGAATTGCACCAGCATCATGACGGCGAAGAAGGCAAACGCCGCAGCGCCCGAGTCACTCGCCACAACCGGGAAGAGCCAGCTCACACCGATGCAGAGCAGCCAGATCATTGTCCAGGTCGTTGATCATAGTGTCGGTCGCAGTCAGCGCGCCCTTGATCTCCGCTGCCCGAGCGTAGTCATGGCAGCGGCTGCAGTCTTTCTCATTGATCAGGTCCAGCGAGGCGCGCACCACGGCGTGGTTGCCGTGACAGGTGACGCACTGGGGACCGCCCTTACCAAGAGCCTGCCCGTGTTTACTGGCCTGATAATCCTCCAAAACCCCAACATGGCACCGTCCACAGAATTCCGGGATCTTCTCCTCGGCCGGAACGCCGAGAAATCCCCGCTCCGGGCTCATGGCCATAGCAAAATCGGTCGGATCGCCGCCGTGGCAGTCATGACAAGAGATGCCGTTAGCGGCATGGACACTTTGCCTCCACAGCCCGACCGGTTCGCCCAACCGACCCGCCTGGCCACCGTGACATTGCAGGCAGACCGTTTCCGGTTGTCCCGGGGCGGTTTCCGCACCAGCAACCCCGCCGGTCAGCAGCATCAGTAGAACAGCTCCCGACAGGAGCAGGCCCTTGAGACTCGAGCAGCGCGTCATCATGAGTAGTGCCCCCACACGGAAATCGCCACAATCAGCAGAAGCCCCAGAACATAAGCAGTCACGAAAAATGGTCGTTTAGCCGGCCGCCGCTCTTCGCCCCGGTCGATGAAGGGGAGAAGCGCCAAAAAGGTCATCAAAGCCCCCTGCACGCTGAGCCCAAGCAGCTTGCTCGGGAATATTTTCAGGGTCTGGTAGGCCCACAGGAAATACCACTCGGGTTTGATGTGCTCGGGCGTGTTGTAGGGATCGGCCGGGTCCAAAGCATCGAGCGGAATAAAGGTCTGGGGGGCGAAAATGGTGACCGTCACCAGCAATGCCAGGAAGAAGCAGACGACGGCCCCTTCCTCCATGGCGTAGTGGGGGAAGAAAGAGATACCGTCTGGATGTTCCTCATGGGTAAAAATCTTGCCGACTTTGGCCGGACGGGCTTCATTACCGAACGGCGGCTGGGAGATGCCGATCCGCCGCACGCAGAACAGATGCGCACCGATCAGACCGAGAACAGCCAGCGGCAAGGCCATGACGTGCAGGGCGAAGAAGCGCCCCAGGGTTTGCGGCCCGACCGACGGCGAACCACGCAGCAGCTCGACCAGCTTGTCGCCGATTACCGGGATGGCTCCGGCAGCATCGGTGGCCACGGTGGTGGCCCAGAAAGACAGCTGGCTCCAGGGAAGAAGATAGCCGGTCAGGCACAGGACCAGCCCGAGGTTGAAAAGGAGAAACCCGGTCAGCCAGGTCAGTTCGCGCGGTTTTTTATAGCTTCCCATGAACAGAACGGAAAACATGTGCAGCAACAGGGTGACGATGATGATATTTGAGCCGACGGCGTGCAGATAGCGGATCAGCCAACCGTAGGGAACATCGTTCATGATGCGCTCGACGCTGGCAAAGGCTTTGGTGGTATCCGGCACGTAATACATCAGCAACAGAATGCCGGTCAGAAACTGGATGGCAAACAGGGTCAGCAACACGCTCCCCAAGGCATACCAGGCATTGACCCTACGCGGCACCAGATAGCCGGTGGTGTTCTCCACCACAAGCTCGCGCACCCCAAGGCGCACATCCACCCAATCGATGACCCATTTGACGACTTGCATGGCGCCTCCTAGCCGATCAGAATCTGATCCCCGGCCAGGGTCACCGGGAAGGATTTGAGGGGCGCCGGCGGTGGTCCGCCCAGCACCGCCCCTTCGGGAGAGAATCGCCCGCCATGACAGGGGCAGAGGAATTCCTGTTTGCCGTCAACCCATTTTACGATACAGCCGAGATGGGTACAGACCGCGGTCAGAGCCCGGTATTCACCAGGGTGAGGCTGTAGCAAGACCGCAGGGCGACCTTGATAATCGAAGAAGTGAGCGCCTCCCAGGGGAACCTGAGCCTTGGCGATTTTGACTTGGCCACCGGCGTCACCGCCGGAGCTGGGCGAAAGATAGCGCAGCAGCGGCCAACCGCCCATGACGCCGAGCACGGCCCCCACGCCACCGAGCAGGACCAGTAGAAAGCGCCGCCGTTGCGGGGGCGAAACGCTCTGTTCTTCCATAGTTTTCCTCACGACCTCAAATGATTAAACGAACCAATGACAACCGAATGAACCGCCCTCAAGTATAGACGCTGAAACCGAGCTTGCAAGCCTGATCCAGGATGAAAACCAAAATGGTCATAAAAAAACGACCCTCCGCAGAGGGTCGTTAATTAACAGCATATATTGGCTTTGTATCAAATCTTGCGGCTAAATTTCCAGCCGGAGCAAAAATGTCCTGCTGCAAGGTTCGTTACAACATCGGAGATGGATATTTTTGAACGGTCTTTTAAAAATTGTAGCCCGATTCGGAATGGGTCGCCTGATCCAGACCCATGCGCTCATCATCAGCCTCGACCCGCAGACCCATGGTCGCTTTGAGGATAAAGAGTAGTATCAGGGTCACAGCCACGGCATAAACGCCGGTTGCCAGCAGGCCGAGAAACTGTACCCACACCTGGTAAGGGTTCCCGGCAATCAGACCCGAGGCACCGACCGTAGCAAAGATACCTGTGGCCAGAGCTCCCCAGGCGCCGCCCAGGCCATGCACGCCAAAAGCGTCCAGAGAATCGTCATAGCCAACCTTGTGCTTGAGAAGTACGCCGCCGTAGCAGACCGGACCGGCAGTCAGGCCCATCAGCAGAGCCCAGGCCGGCGTAACAAAACCGGCAGCCGGGGTGATAACAACCAGACCGGCGACGATCCCCGAAGCTGCGCCCAGGGCACTAGGCTTGCCAACGTGCAGCCGTTCAGCGAGCATCCAGGACAGGGCTCCAGCAGCAGCCGCTGTCTGAGTGGTGGTGAAAGCCAGTCCAGCGCTGGCGCCGGAGGACAACGCGCTACCGGCGTTGAACCCGAACCAGCCGAACCAGAGGAGGCCGGCGCCGAGCAGGGTCATGGGCAGGTTATGCGGGAACATCCGCTCCATGGGGTAGCCCTTGCGTTTGCCCAGCACAAAGGCCAGCACGAGGGCGGTGATCCCGGAGGAAAAATGAACGACGGTGCCGCCGGCGAAATCGAGATCGCCGTGCCCCATCAGCCAGCCCCCTTCACCCCAGACCCAGTGCGCCACCGGGTCGTAGACCAGGGTCCCCCAAAGGAGAATGAAGACGCAGTAGGTCGAAAACTTCATGCGCTCAGCCACGGCACCGGAAATCAAGGCCGGGGTGATGATAGCGAACATCCCCTGGAACATGACGAAGACGTAAGTCGGAATGGTCCCGGTGAGGGAATCCGGGGTGATGCCGTTCAGAAACAGATTATCGAAGCCGCCGACGAATTTGCCGGCGCCGCCGAATGTCAGGGAATAACCGATGACGATCCACTGCACGCCCATGATCGCCATGGCGGAAAAAGTGTGCATGGATGTGGACAGAACGTTCTTGGAACGAACCATGCCGCCGTAGAACAAGGCCAGGCCGGGCAGCATGCAAAGAACCAGAGCAGAAGAGATCAGCATCCAGGCAGTGTCGCCGCTATCGGGACCGTCTGCGGCAAAAGCGGATACCGGGAGAAGAACGAGCGCCAGCAGAGCCAGCCGGGACAGGAATCGGATCATCTTTGAACCTCCATTATGACCACGTTGTCGATGAATATCGATTTGCTTCGGGATATAGAGCAACCCCTGTGCCAGCATTGCAAAACCTATATTTTCAAACACTTAAAAGAATAGGCAGAACTTAATCGGCTAGAGATGCACATTAAATAAGCAGCCGCTGCCAAAAAAAAAGAAATCAGGACCAGCCCTTTACAATCAGACACCCGACTCCTATATTGTCAATTGAGTTTCACCATGCTTTGAAACAATCCATTTTAAAAAAGAGGAAAAACACCATGCGACGTCAACCCTTTTGGCTTTTGCTTCTCCTTCCCCTGTTGCTCCTTTCCGGCTGCGGCTACAACGAAATCCAGAAAAACGAAGAAGCGGTTTTTGCCGCCTGGGCCGATGTCGAGGCCACCTATCAGCGCCGCGCCGACCTGATCCCCAATCTCGTGGAAACGGTCAAGGCCTATGCCTCCCACGAACGGGAAACCCTGCAGGCGGTCACCGAGGCCCGCGCCCGCGTCGGCCAGGTGCAGCTTTCACCTCAGAGCCTCAACGACCCGGCGCAGTTGGAACGCTACCAGGCAGCCCAGGGAGAGCTGAGCGGCGCCTTGTCGCGACTGCTGGTGGTCGCCGAGCGCTATCCCGACCTCAAGGCCAACCAGAATTTCGCCGACCTGCAACACCAGCTGGAAGGGACGGAAAATCGAATCAACGTCGCCCGACAGCGTTACAATCAGTCGGTGCAGGTCTTCAATTCCTCGATCCGCACCTTTCCCGGCAACCTGACCAACAAATGGATGCTGCATCTGGAACGCAAGGAACCGTTCAAGGCTGATCCCGGTGCGGCCCAGGCACCCAAGGTGCAATTCTGATCATGCACCGAATTTTTGCCGCACTGATCCTCTGCCTCTTCATGGTCCTGCCTGCGGCGGGCCTGGAGGTTCCGAAAGCGACCGGCTATGTGACCGACAAGGCCGGGATGCTGTCGTCCGGAACAAAACAGAAGCTTGAAACTTTTCTGCAACGGTTCGAAGCCAGCGACTCGACCCAGATCGCCGTCCTCACCATTCCATCCTTGGAAGGGGAAGATCTGGAGGGATATTCCCTGCGCGTCGCGGAAACCTGGGGGATCGGCCAGAAGGGCAAGGATAACGGCGCCCTGCTGCTGATTGCCAGGGATGACCGCAAGATGCGGATCGAGGTCGGCTACGGCTTGGAAGGAACCCTGACCGACTTGCTGTCGGGCCGGATCATCGACAATGAGATCAGGCCGGCCTTTCGCGCCGGCGACTACGAGCAGGGGATCGTTTCCGGCGTGGTTGCCATGGCCAATGCGGTTCGCGGTGAGTATAAAGGAACCGGTTCCACCTCCCGGGACAAAAAACGCAACCCTTGGGCGCCCCTGCTGCTGTTCATGTTCCTTGGCCCGGGGATGATGATGCTGCGCGGCTTCTCCGGCGGTCGCCGTTCACGCCACAGCGGTATCTGGTTCGGCGGTCCTTTTATCGGCGGCGGCGGTGGCGGATTCGGTGGAGGCGGAGGGTTCAGCGGTGGTGGTGGCGGCTTCGGCGGCGGTGGTTCTTCCGGGAGCTGGTAACATCGCCTCTTTAAGCAGATAAAATTGAGCACCAGATATTGCGAAGGATCGAACCATGGCCAAAATGACGGCCCGACAACTATTCACCCAGGAAGAAAAACAGCGCATCGAGGCTGCCGTAAAAGCGGCGGAATTGAAGACCAGCGGCGAAATCGTGCCGATGGTGGTCGATGAATCATACGACTACCCGCGCGCTGAAATCCTCGGCGGCGGCATTCTTGCCCTGTTCCTGGCCGCCCTGCTGGTCTGGTTCAGCGGTCACGATTCGGTGTGGCTGTTCCTCCCCCTCTTCATCCTGCTGTTCTTCGCCTGCAAAAGCCTGCTGCACCATGTTCCGGGGCTGAAGCGACGGTTGATCCATCCGGCTGAAATTGCCGCCGAGGTGGAAGAAAAAGCTCTGGTGGCCTTCATCGAACAGGGCCTGCACCACACCCGTGATTCTACCGGAATTCTGATCCTGGTCTCTCTGTTCGAGCGCCGCGTGCATGTCCTTGCCGACCAAGGGATCAACAGCGTGGTTGCGCCCCAGGTGTGGGACGAAATCGTCGCCATCGTCACCGACGGCATCAAACAGAACCGCACCTGTGACGCTATCTGCAAAGCCGTGGCACGCTGCGGCGAACTGCTGACGGAGAACTTCCCCCGCAAAGAAGACGACACCGACGAGCTACCGAATCTGATTGTGGAGTAAGAGTTTTACTTCGAGAAAGCAGAGGTGGGCTGAATAAATACAGAACTAATACAGAACTGGCTTGCCAGAGCTTATTCTTTTCCCTTGTAAGCTCGCCAGATACCATTAACTCCAACAACGACTAAAAAACCATAAAGAACTAAGTATTTAATTGGCGAATTCTCTGAAATGCCATATTGCACATAATAATCGTAAATACAGAAGAAACCAAAGAGGGCAAGGCACAAAGAGGCAACAAATTGTGCCTTTCTTATTTCCATACGTCCTCCTCCCCAATCACGTCCTCAAAGAAATCCCGATTGAGATTCCCCCTGGAAAGCCCTTCAAGTAACCTTTTTTTACAATAATAAAATCAAAACTAAAACAGCAAGCGCAACAAGACAAAAGAAAACCTGAAAGTTATTCATCTTTAATTTCTCCTTGAGAAACCTTACCAAGGAGACAATATTCAAATTCGAGTATGACATATACAAGATAGGAGCAATTAAAATAACTAGAAGCGCTATATAAAGTATCGTTTCCATTAATAACAAAACACCAAGTTAACTATTCAATAATTTTATAGATCCAATAGAATAAAATCCCACACAGAAAGAGGATTATTGTCAAAAAATCTATTGATTTTGAAAAATCCTTCATACCACCATCGGTATCTTTTTTAACAATATTTTTATAGTTGGATTTTGTCAAAAACAGAAGTCGGCGGATAAGAAAAGACATTAAGGCAATTCCAGATAAAATCCAAAAAATATTTTTCAACGCTTCCCCTCCTCCCAGATCACATCCTCAAAGAAATCCTGATTATGATTCCCCCCTGTCCAGCCGGGCAGCAGCAAGGTGTAATTGCGCGTGGCGCGCAGCTCGGCCTGCAGCTGGCGTTCGGCGCAGCGGAATAGAGGACTCTCCACCCCGTAGCGACGCTTGAGGATGGAGATGACCCGCGAGTAATTGCCGACCAGGGGAATCTCGCAGCTTTTGCGGGCCTGGGCGAGCAGCTTGCGGCCTGCGGGGCGATAGCCGAGGACATGCAGGTAGAGCGGACCGCGCTCCAGAAAATCCGCCATATCCTCCTGCTCCATCTCGTTGCAGACATGCGCCAAGGCCCGCTGCACGCGGGTGCGGGTCAGCTGCTTCCCTTTGCTGGCAGTGACCAGCTCCTCCCAACCGCTGCTGGTCAGAGCCTGTTCGTAAAGCCTATTTTCCAGGCCATTCTCCACCAGGTATAGGGATTTCAAAGAGTCTGCGCCGCGCAGGATACGGGCAGCGAGGAGACGATGATAGAGGTCGAAATCGGCGGATTGACCGGCGGTCAAGGCCGGGCCCAGCAGTTCAGCGGTGCCGACCGGAACATAAGGGGCGTAGCTTTCGCCACGATTGACTAGACCGCGCACCGCCGTGGCGCTTGCGATATTCGACGAGCCGGGTTGCAAATCATTATAACCGGCATCACGGCGGGGGATGGTCAGCGGAGTCATGTTGCTTCCGGTGCGCAGCAGGGCGCGCAGGTAGGCAATCCCAAGGATGTTGTTGGGGGTCTGCAAAGAGTCGCTGTCGCCGTGGAGTTCTGCAACGGCTTTGGCGCGGGCGGTGGGGAAATTCACCCCTTGGCGGAGAAGTTCGGTGGTCCGGCCGTGCAGCTCTGGTTCACGCTCCTGCAGCAGTGCTGCCTGAAGCTGCAGATCATCCAGCGAACCGGATTCGCTGCCAAAGCAGAGGCAGTCAATACAACCGAGGGCGTTGAGCGCCTGAACCGCGCCGTGGGCGAAATGGGGGGCGCTGTTGCAGGCCCAGGGGAACGGCAGCTCCAGCACCAAATCGACCCCGGCGGCCAGCGCCATCTTGGTGCGCAGCCATTTGTCGACCAGGGCCGGCTCGCCCCGCTGCAGAAAATGGCCGCTCATCACTGCCACCGTCACCTCGGCGTCAGCCAGCCGCCGGCTCTCCTGCAGATGATGGAGGTGGCCGTTGTGAAACGGATTGTATTCGGTAATCAGGCCGACGCTGCGCATGGCATGTGCCTCATTCGAGAATGACGGGCAGACGGTCTCCGACAGAGTTGGTTTGGGGCGTGACCCGGCTGCGATAGGCGAGGATTTCCACCCCGTTCCCCGCAGCTTCGCGCAGCAGTTGGCCGTAGACCGGGTCGATGGCGTCAGCCGGGGTGAAGGCTTCTGCCTCGCCGCGCTGCACCAGGAAGAATATCACGGCCCGCCAGCCCTGTTGCCGGGCGGCCATCAATTCCTGCAGATGCTTCTGGCCGCGGGTGGTGACGGCATCCGGAAAACAGGCGACCGTGGGAGCGCAGATCAAGGTGACGTTCTTCACCTCCACCAGGACCCGTTCGTCAGCATTTTCCAGCATGAAGTCGATGCGGCTGGCACCGAAGGGATATTCACGCTGCACCCGGTAGCCGGACAGTTCAGCCACGGCGCCATCGATCAGCCCCTCCTCCACCACCCGATTGGTGCGGTGGGTGTGAGTGTCGACCCAGTAATCGTTGACCCGGATCAGCTCCAGGGTATAGGCCAGCTTGCGTTTGGGATCGTCGCTGCGCGAAACCAGCACCGGATGACCGGGGACGGCGCACTGCTGCATGCTGCCGGTATTGGGGGTGTGGGCGGTGACGATGGTGCCGTCGGCCAACTCGACATCGGTAAGGAAACGCTTGTAGCGGCGCACAAGGGTTCCGGCCAGCAAAGGCGCCGGCAGGTTCATGCGCCGATCTCCTCCAGATCCCACTCGGACAGCCCAAGCAGGTAGAGGATGGCGTCGAGGCTCTTCTGGTTGATGTGGGTGTCGGCCTGTTCCCGAACGCGGGCCTTGGCGTTGAAGGCGATGCCGAGACCGGCTTTGCCGAGCATGGGGAGGTCGTTGGCGCCGTCGCCGATGGCGATCACCTGGTCAAGGGAAATTCCTTCGCGGCAGGCGATCTCTTCCAGGAGTTCGGCCTTGCGCGCGCCGTCGACAATAGTGCCGTTAACCTGGCCGCTGACTTGGCCATCGACGATCTCCAAATCATTGGCGAAACCGTAGTCGAGGCCCAGTTCCTTACAGAGTCGGTCGGTGAAAAAAGTAAAGCCTCCGGAGATGACAGCGGTTTTGAAACCGAGCCGCTTCAGGACCTGTACCAACGTCTTGGCGCCGGGAGTGAAAGGAATATTGCGATAGACCTCTTCCAGCGCCGAGGCAGAGAGCCCTTTGAGAAGTTGCACCCGCTCCCGCAGCGCCCCCTGAAAATCGAGTTCACCGTTCATGGCGCGGTTGGTGATCTCAGCCACCTGATCCCCGACCCCGGCCAGAGCGGCGAGCTCGTCAATGACCTCGATCTGAATCAGGGTCGAATCCATATCCATGACAATGAGGCGCTTGGCGCGACGGTACAGCCCCTCGCGCTGCATGGCGACATCCACGCTGAGCTGGCTGCCGGCTGTCAACAACTGGCGCTTGACAGGTCGCACCTCAACGCCGGGGGGCATGTTGATCAACAGTTCGACGCAGCGCAAATTCCCCTGAGTCAACTTGGAAATCCGTTCGATGTTGATGCTGTGCTCAGCCAGGATTGCTGTAACCCGGGCCAAAGCGGCGGCGTTGATTTCACCGCCGAGAATGGTCAGGACATAGGCGTTGCGGGTGGTGCGGCGCCGATAATCGGCTTCGGAGATGACCTGAAAATCAAGATTCAGCCCCAGCTCCTTGGCAAGAAACAGAAGGTCTTTGATGAGCGGTTTCTGGGTGCTTTCACCGGTGGGAAAGTCGATGAGCAGCGAAACCGACAGCAACGTATGCGTGACGGTCTGCTCGATGTCGCGAATGCGGGCGCCCGCTGCAGCGACCTCGCCGGTCACGGCGGCGATGATTCCCGGCCGATCCGGGCCGGTCATGGTGACCAGAACCATTTTGTTTTCCATAGCGACCTCCTGAGAAAGGGGGCATTCTAGCCGAAGGCCCCCCTCTTCGCAACCGCTTCAATCAGCTTAGTTCATCCATGCCGGCTAGCAGGCTGACGGCAATATCTACTACATGTAAGCTGAGCCCAAAATGGCCGAGCACAGAAACACGGAAGGGAGACAGTCCTCGGACCGCCCATTCCAAGGGCCGCATCACCCCATCCCTGGGGCTTGACTGTCGCCATCCGGGCGACAGACACCCTTTTCATGGGCGTCCAGAGTCCGGTCCGCTGAATAGTTACATTTAACTTTCTCTGCGTCTCCGCGTCTCCGTGGCAACAACTGTCAAGCCTCTTAGTCGGCCAAAACGAACTTGCCGTCCTTCACCTGCACAATGACCATCGAATCGACATCGAGCCCGTTGTGGTCCTCGGCGGTGAGGTTGAACACGCCGGAGGTGCCGACAAAACCCTTGGTCTCCTCGATCGCTTTTTTCAGCCCCACAGGATCGGTTCCGGCCTTTTTCATGGCCTCGGCCACGATCATGATGGCATCCCAGGCATAGCCCGAATGGGTATTGATGGGGAACTGCTTATCGTAGCCCTTTTCCTTGTAGAGGCGCACGAATTCCTGGATCACCGCCTTCTGCGGATCGCTGTCCGGCAGTTCGTCGGCGACCATCAGCTTGGTGGCGGGCATGCGGTCGCCTTCGGCAGCGGCACCGGCCAGCTCGATGTACTTGGGATCAGGCAAGCCGTGGCACTGGAACAGGGGCAGATCAATGCCGAGCTGCGCCTTGTTCTTTGAGACGATGGCGCCGGCCGGACCGATAGTCCAGCAAATGAGGGCTTGGGGCTTGGCGTTTTTCAGGTTGGTGAGCTGAGCGGTCATGTCCGTGTCCTTCGGACCGAACGATTCCTGAGCAATGACCTCAATGCCGAATTCAGGGGCCAGCTTTTCCAGCCAGGCGCTGCCGTCCTTGCCGAAGCCGTCCGAAGCGACCAGCAGGGCAACCTTGGTCAGCCCTTTGTCTTTCAGATACATGTAGAGACGCTTGACCGCGACGGAAGAGCGTTGGGGTGACTTGAAGACATATTCATAGGTCCCGAGCTTGCCACCGCCCATGATGACCGGATCACCGCCGACCGTCATGAAGGTCGGGATGCCGGCCTTTTCCACAATCGGCTTGACGTTCATGCCGGTGCCGGTCCGTGTGGGGCCGATGATCGCCTTGACCTCATCCTTGTAGAGAAATTTCTTGACGATAGTCGCAGCCTTGGCCGGATCGCCTTCGGTATCGCCAACCACCATTTCAATCGGGCTGCCGTTGATCCCGCCTGCGGCGTTGATCTTCTCTACGACCATCTCCGCCACCAGCTTGGTCGGAGTACCGATGAAGCTGGCCGGACCGGACAGGTCGAAGAACGCACCGATCTTGATCGGCTCTGCCGCAAAACTCGAGGTGGCGACCAACAACAGTCCAACCAGCAGGATGAGAACCCTTCGCATTACATGTCTCCTTTCGTCGGAAAACCGAAACCTAATGTTACCAAATTGGATATCTAAATGGTTGTATATCCATGCGAAAAAAGAATCAAGAAAATGCTTCCGATTTTAATTCGTAAAAAGCGAAGCACCGATTTAAGGAGGACCAACCTGCGGAGCGGAATCGACCGAGGAGGCTATGCAGATAAAAACTGCCCGACTTTCCGCAGCGGTTTGAGAAGGGTCGTCCAGGGATACGGCTTTAACCCATTGACTTGCCAGGCCTTCCGATCCATCCGGTTGGCTTTGAGTCGATTGGTCAAGGAAGAATTGCTCGTTCCACCGGCGCGCATTTTGACAAGAACCTCCGGAAGATAGGTTGTCGTTATCTGGTGTTTGACGAGAAACCGGAGCATCAGTTCGTAATCGGCGGCGGAACCGAGATTCAGATTGAATACTCCATATTTTTCATAGACAGCTCGGCGCACAAAGAAGGTTGGATGAGGAGGCATCCACCCCCAAAAGAATTTTCTTTTTTCGAAGACGCCGGATTTCCAGATACGCGTAATTTTGCCTGTGTCAGCAGGATCAACATAGACCAGATCGCCGTAACAGGAATCGATCGTCTTGTCTGCGAACACCTCCGCAACGCGTTCGAGAACATGGTCACTTGTGTAGAAGTCGTCCGAGTTTAAGAGACCGACGATCTCGCCGCTGGCCAGGGCGATCCCCTTGTTCATGGCATCGTATATCCCCTTGTCCGGCTCGGAGATCCAGTAACGGATGACCGACTCGTTTGCTTTGACCACCTCCAACGTCCGGTCTCGAGATCCCCCGTCAATCACGACAAGCTCAAGATCCTGGAAAGATTGTGACTTAATGCTGCCGATGGTCGCAGCGAGGTTTTCTGCGTCATTATAGACGACCGTCACCACGCTGAGCTGCGGGATCTTGCGTGAGTCCGTGACCACCATATCCG
>ENA-ORXD01002394-ORXD01002394.1-sediment-metagenome-genome-assembly--contig:-NODE-2394-length-12616-cov-3.091076_pt1 | contig 12616 bp, 10 predicted proteins | sample MGYA00237862_ERZ511471 | MGnify/ENA metagenome assembly ERZ511471 | reverse complement strand
GCAAAACTTCATGCTGGTGGAAGATGTTGTGAAAACAAAAGCCGGCGGCATGGTGAAGAGCTATAAAATTCTCAAACAGGATAAAAGCGAGGACGGCGTAACGGTTAAAATTAACGCCTGTGTGGAACCGGCCGGCGCCCGCGAAGCCGTCTCCCAGTTGGCATTAAACAATTCCATCGCCATTTTCATTCCCGCCCGGAAGCCGGGCCGCAGCGGTGACGAGTTTGAGGAAACAAACATCCTTTCCGAGACGCTCATCGGAAAAATCACCGAACAAAACTATACGGTTGTTGATGTCGCACCCACCAGGACGATCGACGCTGCTGCCATCGAGACGGCCATGCGCAGCGGCAGCACGCTTACCGTGCGCAGTATGATGTATAAATTTCTGTCCAATCTGATTATAATCGGCAAGGTAGATTATACGATTTCCACAAAAAAAGGAGAAAATATAGGCTATGGACTGGCCATGCCGTTTAACAATGTAACCGCCCGCCTGACCTATCGCATCATCGCCAAAAACAACAAAACCGGCAACATGGAAATTCTTTCTGCAGGCACAGAACAAGCCAGGGGTTTAGCCAACAGTGTGGAAGACGCCGCCGCCGAAGCAATGAAGGAACTGGCCCAAAATCTGGCGCCTAAAATTCTGGAAAAAGTGTCCAATTTTATCAAAAGCAACACGAAGAAAATCACAGTCCGGATCAACGGTGTAACCGATTTGGACACTGTCCTGGAGATTAAGACCATGCTGCAAAATATCGTCTGGGTTTCCGAAGTCGAAGAAAAGCAAATGGGTGATTTTGTCGTCGGCTATCCGGAAAACACGATTTATCTGGCAAACAGCATCCAGCAAAAAGGTAATTTTAAAGTCATAAATTTTTCTGCATATTCTCTTACTTTGGACTATCAAAAATAAATTTGATGACCGGGCAGCCGGAGGTTGCGCTATGCATGCACCAAAAAAATATGCCGCCGTTGCGTTATATTTGATGATATTTTTTTGCGGCATCAGCTTAACACTTTGCGGCTGCGCGACCAAGATCAGAGTCAACATGCTGCAACCGGCTCAATTTCACGAAGCATCTCTCATCAAAACTTTGGCAGTCTTGCCTTTCAGCGGGCCGGAAGGCAAAGAATTTGCGGCAGAGCTGGAAGGGGTTTTGGCGGGAATCGGGATCGATGACAAACGTTATTTTACTCTTGTTGACCGCGCTTCACTGGATAAAACAATCAGCGAGATGCAACTTTCCCAAAGCGGCCTGGTGGACCAAAACACAGCCGTTAAAATCGGCCGGCTCGTCGGTGCGCAGGGCATTTACACCGGTATTATTACGCAGAACAACTATGACGACAGCCATTATCAGGAAAGGCGCACAACCTGCGCCGAATATGAAACGCGAAGAGATAAAAACGGTAAAATCTATCGCGGCTCATGCATTTCCTGGCGCTATTACAGCATCACCTGCACGAAAAGAATCGCCAGTTTTGCCGTTTCTCCTAAATTAGTGGAAGTCGCCACGAGTAAAATTCTTTATTCACGTAATCTGGCGGCAACGCTGGAGTCTATTGGATGTGAAGACACAAATCCAGTACAGAGCGAGCATATATTGCTCTCCAGGGCAAAAGAATCAGTCAAAAAAGAGTTCCGTCGGGATATCGCTCCCTATTATGTAACCAGAGAAATCAAGCTGATGGATTCAACGGACGGCATCGAATTGCGCGAGGCTGTCGATAAATTTAAAAACGGATTATCATATGCCAACAAAGGCCGGATGGACAGCGCTTGCGAACTTTGGGGCGAAGCACGCAACCTCGCCGGCAATTCCTATGCCCTGCTCTATAATTTGGGCGTCTGTGCCGAAAGCCGCGGTGACCTGGAAGCCGCTTTATCCCTTTATAAGCAATCCGATAAAAAACTGGGCAAGCCGGATGATGATATCACCCTTGCCCTCCAGCGCGTCTCCGAAGCCATCAAAAACAAGGAAAAATTGAAAGAACAGCTGGGCGGGAAATAAGCCCTGTTGGATGCAGAGAGCCGGTTTTTAAACATTTATGACGGGTTAGGTTCCGCTTCTTATGACCTCGTCGGAAAAGCGCAAAGAAAGAGTGCAAGTGAAGTATTCACATTATTTCCTCTTTGTTATGCTCTTGATATATTTCCATGGATATTATAGATCTCAGCGGGCCATCTCTGAATAAGAGGATATCTTTTTAACATAACGCCTGTAGCCACATCAGCAAATCCCTGCCGGCTGCCAATAGCAACTAGCGCAAGGTGCAAGGGTGGAAGAGAATTACCAGGTATTTGAAAAATAATGAGGGCTAGTTGTTGACAATAACGCCCTGAAAACCATACAGTGAGGAAGGAATATCAACATATGACACAACCGACAGTCACAGTTCCCAACGATTTTATCCGTGACATCATTGATGACGACCTGCGGACGAACAAATATGGAGCACGCGTCGCTACCCGTTTTCCGCCGGAGCCGAACGGTTATATCCATATCGGGCATGCCAAGTCCGTTTGCCTCAATTTCGGCATCGCCGAACAGTATCAGGGCACCTGTAATCTCCGTTTGGATGATACCGACCCGCAAGGCGAATCAATGGAGTATGTAGAATCGATCATCCGTGATGTACGCTGGCTCGGATTTGACTGGGGTAATCGCCTTTTTTATGCTTCCGACTATTTTGAACAGCTTTATCAATTTGCCGTCGATCTCATTAAAGCCGGCGATGCTTATGTCTGCAGCTTGAGCGCCGATGAAGTGCGTGAACAGCGGGGAACATTTACCGAGCCAGGCAAGGAAAGCCCCTACCGCAGCCGCTCCGTGGCGGAAAATCTGGATATGTTTTCCCGGATGAGGACAGGCGAGTTTGCCGACGGAGCGCACACGCTGCGAGCCAAAATCGATATGGCATCCCCCAACATTGTCATGCGTGATCCGGTCCTTTATCGCATTAAACGTGAACCGCATTATCGAACCGGCACAAAATGGATTATCTATCCCATGTACGATTTTGCCCACTGTCTTTCCGACGCACTGGAAGGAATAACACACTCCATTTGTACGCTGGAGTTTGAAAACAACCGCCCCCTTTATGATTGGATTGTGGAGAGGTTGATCACCGGCCCACGACCGCAGCAGATCGAATTCGCCCGACTCAATTTGAGCTATACTGTTCTTAGCAAGCGGATGCTCATTGATCTGGTGAGGAAAAATTATGTGCAGGGCTGGGATGACCCGCGCCTGCCCACAGTATCGGGCATGCGGCGGCGTGGCTACACGCCGGAAGCTATCCGGAAATTTTGCGCCCAAATCGGCGTGGCTAAGAATGACAACCTGATTGACGTATCACTGCTCGAGCATTGCGTCCGCGATGATCTCAATGAGCGGGCGCCCCGCGTTATGAGTGTCCTGCGTCCGCTGCGTCTGGTGATCGACAATTACCCGGAAAACCAGGTGGAAGAATTTGAATTTGCCAACCATCCGCAGAATCCCGCCATGGGTACCAGGCATGTCGCTTTTTCCAAGTTTCTCTATATCGAACAGGATGACTTTCAGGAAAATCCGTCCAAAAAATATAACCGTCTCGGGCCCGGCCGGGAGGTCCGCTTGAGAAACTCGTATGTCATCAAATTTGCAAGCCTGGTCAAAAACGAAAAAACCGGTCAGGTAACCGAGCTGCATTGCACTTATGATCCTCAAACCCGCAATGCGCCGCCGGCAGACGGACACAAGGTGCAGGGAGTCATTCACTGGGTCTCAGCCAATCATTGTGTGCCCGCCACAGTGCGCTTGTATGACCGTCTATTTACTGTGGAGGATCCGGCAAGCAGTGCGGATGACTTTACCAAGCATCTTAATCCGGAATCCTTGGAAATTCTGACCAATTGCTGGGTCGAGCAAAGTCTGAAAGACGCCGCACCCGGGAAAAAATACCAGTTTGAAAGGTTGGGTTATTTTTGTGCCGATACCGACACCGTCAGCGGGAAGCCTGTTTTCAATCGCATCGCACCGCTGCGGGATTCCTGGGCAAAAATTGCCGCCGGAGAGAATAAATAAGCTAAACCAGATATTTCAAAATTTCTTCCCGGGTCTTCTCCATCAGGGGGAGCTTTACCTCCATGGTGATCGTTGAGGCATAAACCTTTTGTTTAAGAAGGGTAAATATCGCCGGATAATCAACGATTCCCTCGCCAAGGGGAAGGTGCAGATCATCCTTTACGGACATGCCCCCGCGATTGTCATGAACATGCAGGTGAGCGATGCGGCTGAAATAATGATTGATGAATCCGAAAGATGTGTTCTCCTGGGTTAAAAGCTGGGCATGGCCGATATCTAAAGTCATTCTGAGATCAGGAACAAATTGAAATGCCCGTTCAAAATCCTGGTAGGGCTCACTGAGATTCTCCAGACAAAGGACGATACCCAGACGTTTTGCCGCCCTGACCATGTCCAGGATCAACTCAATTTTTTGTTCAACCACATCCGGCACGATCCAGCGGCGATCGATCCAAAAGTGGAACGTCCCTTTCGTAACTCCAAGTTCGACGGATAATTCCAAGAGTTTCTTCATTTTGGGAACAAAATTTTCTTTGAGATTCACAAAATCAACAGGATTGCCCTCATTAGGGAAATGGGCCAGATATGAAATGCCGTATTCTTTTTTCAGTTTGATAAGTTGATCAAGATCATCAGCTACTTGATGCGGGGCATAAAGCGAAATTTCGGCGTAAGGACACCCTAGTTTGCCGATTGCCGGAATCTCTTCCATACTGTGGGCCCTGCCGCCGATGATTGCCATAGCAAACTCCTCTTTTTGAGATGCACTTATTTTTAGAAGTAAAATATAGGACGAATGGCTTTGTGTGTCAAAAGAATTTCGAGTGCTAAATATAGGAAATCGAGGTTTTATCTGGTTTAGTTAATTATATTATCGATTTTGACTCAAAATTCAGCACGATAATCACGGTTGCTGATTGCTTATCACGTTTACCGGTCATGGATATTAGAGGAACAAAATCACAGCAAATATGATCTTTTCCGTTTTTCGCTTGTTCACCACCCTTTCATTGTAGTAAAGTGGATATCCACACGACAGAAAGAGAAAATATTGGCTATGAGAATCATCCTCTTTACAGGCAAGGGAGGCACCGGCAAAACCACCTGCGCTGCCGCGACAGCCATGAAGGCAGCGGCAGAAGGCCACCGCACCCTGATCATCTCAACCGACCCCGCCCATAGTCTGGCCGACGCGCTGGATATCAAACTTGGGCCGGAGCCGCTTTTCATCAGGGAGAATCTTTACGCCCAGGAGCTGGATGTCTACTATTCCATGCGCAAGTATTGGGGTAACCTCAGCAAGATGCTCCGGCAATTTTTTGCCTGGCAGGGAATGAACAGGATGCTGGCCGAAGAGCTGGCTGTCCTGCCGGGCATGGAAGAGGCGTCGGCATTCCTTTGGATAGACAAGTACTACCATGAGGGTGGTTATGATGTTCTGATCATCGACAGCGCCCCGACCGGGGAGACTCTTACCTTGCTGACGCTTCCTCAGGTCACCAAATGGTGGACCTCCAGACTATTGCCTTTTCCCAAGATTACGGCAAAAGCATTGGGTTCATTCGTCCACGCGACAACCGGCATCCCCTTTGATGAAAGCTATCGGGAGCTCGATGAGCTCTTTACGAAGCTGGAAAATCTCCACAAGATCTTCAGTGACCCTGCTATCGCTTCTGTGCGGGTTGTCGTAAATCCGGAAAGGATGGTTATCAGGGAAGCAAAGCGTGTCTATACCTATCTTCTTCTTTATGGTTATAGTGTGGACTTGGTCATCATCAATAGGGTGTTGCCCCCCCTGCCCGAAAGCTCTTTTTTTAATAAATATCTTGTGCATCAGCAGGAATATCTGGCCGAGATAGAATCCTCCTTCTATCCTTTGCCCGTGCGGCAGCTCCCTCATGCGGGAGAAGAGGTTTTTGGTCTGGATGCGATGCAACACCTTGGAGATCAGCTCTATCGGAATATAAATCCCACCAGTATTCTTTTTTCGGAGAAACCTTTTGTCATAGAAGATACCGGAAATGCTTACCGATTACATATGCGACTGCCCTTTTTCGAGCAAGGCGATTTTCAGCTGAGGCAATTTGGCGATGAACTGGTCATTACCCTCGGCAACAAAAGAAGAAGCATTGTCCTGCCGAAATTTCTCGGTCACTATAAAATAGGCGGCCATTTCTACGACAATAAGAACCTCACTGTCCTTTTCTCAAAAAAGAAAGATTAAAAAAAAGGTTATTTTAAGGCGAAGGTTTTTGGCTGGGGAACAAGGATTCGAACCTTGATTAACGGAGTCAGAGTCCGGTGTCCTACCATTGAACGATTCCCCAGTTAGGTGTTTCAAAACACCCGCTCGTTTAGCTCCTGCCTGCGGGTGCGGCTGACTATAATGCGATTGGTTTTTTATGTCAATAAATTTTCTTCATCAAATAATGTTCTGAAAAACTGCAAGTTCTTTAAAATAACCATGAACTTTTCTGGCCGACGGGGAAAACCAGCAGACCGGCAGGCGCGTAAATGGTTGCCATCCTGCTGTTTTTTTAGTAAAGAAATTTCCGGAATTAAAAAATTCGAAGGAATATACAACCCATGCTCACCGAAAATAACCTGAAAAGATATGCCGATGTGCTCCTCTGGGCGCTGAGAACGGCGAAAAAAGCACCAATGAAAAAAAACGAAATCGTCTTGCTTCAGTATGATTTGCCTGCTCTGCGGCTGGCTGAAATCCTCTATGCGCGGCTTCTTGATCTCGGCATACGTCCGGTACAGCGGATGACCGCTACTTCCGGCATGGAGAAAAGCTTGTACCAAAAGGCCAATCCAAAACAGCTTACCTTTATCGCCCCCGGCGATAAAGAACTCTTTCAAAACATCAACGGGAGGATCTTTCTGCATGCGCCCCAGTCTCTTACGCATTTAAAGGACATTGATCCGGCCCGGATCGGCCAGGCCATCGTGGCGAGAAAACCCCTGAAGGATATTCTCGATAAGCGCGAAGAGATGCGCCAATACAGCTGGACGCTTTGTTTATTCCCCACGGAAGAACTGGCGCGCCAGGCCCGGATGACCCTTAAACAATATACGAAACAGGTCGTCAAAGGCTGTTACCTCGATAAAGACGATCCTGTCGGCGCATGGAAAAAAATTCATCAAGAGATTACAGCCATCAAGCGTTGGTTGAATTCTCTGCCGGTAAAATACTACCATATCGAATCGACGCATACCGATTTTAGAATAACACCGGGCAGCAGGCGCAAGTGGGCGGGAGTTTCTGGCCATAACGTGCCCAGCTTCGAGGTTTTCGTCTCTCCTGACTGGCGCGGAACAGAAGGTGTCTATTTTGCGAATCTCCCCTCTTTCCGCAGCGGCAACTACATTAAAGATGTTCGCATCAACTTTACAAAAGGGAAAGCCGTCCGTATTGAAGCCAAGGAAGGGGAAGATTTCGTGAAAAAACAGCTGGCGATGGACCAGGGGGCATGCCGGGTGGGAGAATTTTCCCTGACGGACAAGCGTTTTTCGCGGATCGACCGTTTTATGGCGGAAACCCTCTTTGACGAAAACTTCGGCGGCAAGGAAGGCAACTGTCATGTGGCGCTCGGTTCATCATACAGCGATACTTATGCTGGTGATCCGGCACGTCTGACGCCGACGTTGAAGGAGAAACTTGGTTTTAACGATTCTGCTCTCCACTGGGATCTGGTCAATACCGAACAAAAAACGGTGACTGCTCATCTGACCAGCGGCAAGAAAATAACCATCTACGACCGGGGTATCTTCAATTTGTAAGGCTTTACGGGGCAATTTTAATTGTTTTCCTGATTACCACTGATCATAACGGGGGGGGAAATTTTACGCCGTAAAATGGGCGGGATGGCATTTTTTAAGTTTTCCGGCTCTTAACTGATAAACATCGGAATCGGCACCATCCTATTTTTCTTTTAGTCCGGCCAGACCATCCACAAAAGCCAACACGTTTTTGCCTAACACACTGTGATTATAACCGCCTTCTAATATGCCGAAGCAGCCCCCGGAATTACGCTGCGCCGTTTCCCGCACAAGACTGCCCATGTATTGATAATCTTCAGTTCTCAGCAGACCGCCCCAATCCTGCTCGTGATTATCGAATCCGGCCGAAACGGCAATCATATCCGCTTGGGTTTCCATTAACTGGGATGCGACATTTTTCAAATAATCGTTGCGGTCGGCCGCCGTAGGATTGAAAATCTTTACATAGCCCTTGCTGCCCAAAATGTTGACATTTCCATCACCGTAATGCAGGTCAAAATCAAGGATAAAAGCTTTCTGAATTTTTCCCAAACGCTTTAATTTCTCCAGGGCAATCGACATATTATTAAAATAACAAAAGCCCCAGGCGCTTCCCGCTGAGGCATGATGACCGGGCGGGCGAATCAGCGCAAAGCATGGTTCGGTGAGGCCGGTTTCTGCAGCCAGAATTGCTCCGCCGGCGGCCAGAGCGGCAATATCATAAACTCCCTCGCGTTCGACATCATTGACATGAGCGGGAGTATGCACCTTAAGGATGTCTTCGCGGGAAGCCGCTGTCGGCTGCAAAAATTTTACTTTCCCATGCAAGGCCATCTCTATCGCCTCAATTCTACCGGGGACGGATGCCGGATCGGTTGAATAAACCTGCTTATATTCTTCGGAATAAACAACTTTCATAGTCCCTCCTTCAGTTCAAAACATACTTCTGCCGTTGATATTAAGTTACATCATTGTGGCAAAAATCCTATGATCCGGAGTGCGCTCAGCGTATGCCGGGACACGGGTAAAGCACTTAAATCTTCCGGCGCCAACCAGCGGGCATCCGCCGCATCATCGGCTGCCTTTAGTTTCCCGGAGACATATTCCGCCGCATAATCGATAATCACAAAATGATACTTGATTTTTTCACGCTTATCCCGCTGAAAAAAATCAAAAACATAAACGCATTTGCCGACTTTGATCGTTACACCCGTCTCTTCTAAAATTTCCCGCGCCGCACATTCCTGCAATGTTTCACCTAATTCCAGTGTTCCGCCGGGAATCGCCCATAAGCCGCTGCTGGGTTCTTCTCCACGTTTCACCATCAATATTTTCCCCTCGTAAATGACAATCGCTCCCACACCTACACGGGGCACTAATGGGTAAAGCTTACCGGTTGCCTGCTCCATTAATTATTTGCCTCCAGTTAAGGTGAAAGAAAATCGACTTTCCAGCCAGGGTTCAGGACCGCCGTCAAAAACTCTTTCTACAAATCTAAGCCGCCTATTTTTTCCAATAAGTAATACGGTGGAAGAACGGGTGCCATAACTTGGACTTTGGATAAATATCGACGATAAAAGCCTTTCCCAGTCCAACCCAATGCCGGTGGCGGGCAGTTTTTCATCCGGCGCGGTCTTCCGATCAGTCAGAAGCTTAAAAAGAGCAGATTCTAAAGCGGCGCCCTTCTCCTGCAATGCCGCCGCCAGAGCTTTTTTGCCCCTCACTACTTTCGGCCAGGGTGTATCCAAAAGCCGATTGCTCAAGCCATAAATTCCTGCTTCCAGTCTGCGCTTTTCTCCGCGATTTGAATACACAATGATATCAGCATCATCGCCGCAAATTAAATTGAAACCGTTGTATTGCTGTGCCTGCTGAGAAATATTATCCAAATAGACAGTGGCGCTTTGCCCGCCGGCAAGAAAATCACTGACTAATTTGCCGCGCGACGGAGCACCTGTTTTAAAGGTAGCGGGGTCACGATAATTGGTGATGGCAGCAAAGCTTCCGGAACGAGTCACACCCAGCCAGGTGCCGCCTTCTTTCAGATCGCGTCCCGCTAAAATCTGCGGCTTTTCTTCCCAAAAATCAACCGGCAGCGAGGGGCGGTCATAAAATTCATCCCGATTGGCTGCTAAAATCAAACGATATGATGGATGCACTTTATAGGCAAAGAGAATCAAGCACATTTAATGTTCTCATTTACAGAAAATCATTAGCCCTGCTGCCGCGGCATTATTTCCTGCAATTTCTTTATCATCGCAGCCATAATTGCACCTGCTGCCGCGTCAATGCGAACGTCAGCAATGTCATCCTGCGCGGTTTCTCCCCGATTGATAATAACGATTCCCGCACCGGAATTTTTCGCATAGATGGGCATATAAGCGGCTGGATAAACAACAAGGGAAGAGCCGATGACAATAAACAAGTCGCATTCCTGTGCTTCTTGCGTAGCCCGCATCAAAGTCCCTTGAGGAAGGGCTTCCCCGAAAAAAACCACATCGGGCTTCAAAATACCCTGGCATTTATCGCATTCCAAAATATAGTTATCGGACGATAAGCTTTGCCTTAATAATTCTAACGGATACCTTTTACCGCAATCCAGGCAGACAGCCCATTGCATATTGCCGTGCAGTTCATGCACCAAAGATGGATTGTTGCCCGCCTTCTGATGCAGGTTATCCACATTTTGGGTTATTAAGGAGCTGAGTCTGCCCATTTTTTCCAATTCGGCCAAGGCATAATGGGCGGCATTGGGTAAAACATCGTCCATTAATCCTCCCTCCAGAAGAATCTTCCACATTTCCTTGCGTTTTTGACGGGAACTTAAAAATTTATCAATTGTAAAATCGTCGGGATCATATTTGGTCCATAAACCACCCGGACCACGGAAGTCAGGGATGCCTGATTCCGTGCTGATGCCGGCGCCGGTAAATACAACAACTTTGCCGGCCTGAGCAATCATTTGAGCAGCTTTATTAATTTTAGCTTCCATAGTTTTATCCTCAATTGATATTTTATTTTAAGATACACTATATTGTCTGGAAATCAAAAGTAAAAAATTCCCTTGTTTTCTGAATGAAGCTTGACCACCAGGAACCAATCATGTAAAAAAATGTTCATAAACATACAAATTAAGGAATCAAGATTTCCATCGTAGGAAAACAAAACATGAGCGAAGTTGACTGGTTAAAAATTTTAAAGTGGGTAATCATCGTGCTGATTGCCGGCTTCATCGGTCAGTTTGGGAAAATGCTGGCTACTTACCTTGTCGCCAGAGCGAGAAAGAAAAAGAAAGCTGGCTCTTCAGAGCTTCAGCAACCGGAAAATGATCAGGAAGCTAAGGTCGAAGGCATTCAGGATATAAAATCTGAAAAATCATGGAAACAACAGGAAAGCAACACTTTGGAATCATTTTCACCCCTCCAAACAAAACAAGATCATGATGGAAAAAAGGCTCTGAAAATCATCGCCAAGCAAAAGAAAAAAGAAAGTAAATTAAAGGTAAAGTGACAGCTGATTTTGTTCTTGCTGAGCACCCGTCTTTCTTCCTTTTTGCTTCCCACACCTTGAAATATTTATCTAAAGTCAGCTGAAAATTATTTACGCCATACCGAAAAATGATTTTCTTTCCGATTGACACAAAATAGCGTTTTTCTATATTGTGGATAGAAACAGCATGCTCTGGTTTAACGATGAGAGGAGTTCCTGCAATTAAGCATTTTTATCTTAAATTCCTGAAATCGATCATTATTGCTTTTTGTGTCATGACCGCCGCTAATCATGCCATTACCGGGGTAGCATCCGTTGCATTATCACTCTCAAAAGCAGCCTAGATGAGGACAAGGAATTCTCCCTTTCCTTTTCTGTGAATCGCGCCCTTTCCACAAATACCTGTATCGGCATTATTCCCACCCACATTCCGCGCAGCAGTGAAGCTCTGAACGATCAGCATGATTCTGCATACCAGCACATGAATAACACGTCATCCGGAGAAATGATCTTCCACGCCCCTGCCCAGCCGGGAATATAAGATTTCCGGATGAACGATTCCGATGATAACGGCAAAGAGGTCGCATCGGTTATTTTACAGTTAATTAATTATTCTTTTTTGAGATCACTTATGTTATAATTTTTTCTAAATATCTGACATTACTTTGTTATCAGTAGTTTTGGGAAAGCGTTCGCCCTGACTGCCACAAAAAGGAATTTCTTTTAAAAATTAAATAAATTCAAAAGAAAGGAGAAAAAATATGTTGCGAACAAGCAAACAGTATCATGAACGCTTATTTTCCATGAGAAAAAATCTTTATATCGGCGGTGAACAGGTCGGTCGGAATGACGACCGTTTACGTCCCGGCCTGAACGTATTGGATGTAACCTTTGACCTTGCCCAGGATCGAGACTGGAAAGGACTGGCCACAGCCGTCTCCTCAATCACGGGAGAGGAAATCAACCGCTGGAATCACCTGCCGCAAAATCCTTACGATCTTATGCAAAAGCAAAAGCTCATCCGTCTGGCGGCGCGCAGGGTCGGCGGCTGCATCCAGCGCTGCATGGGGCATGATGCCATTAATGCGTTGGCCATCTGCACCAAGGAAATTGATGACGCTAAAGGAACGGAATACCACAAACGGTTTCTTGCCTATCTCAAAGGATACCAGGCGGGTGATCTGGACGGCACCTGCTCCCAAACCGATGCCAAAGGAGATCGGCTGAAGCGCCCCTCTCAACAGGAGAATCCGGATTCTTATGTCCACATTGTGGAAAGAAAAAGCGAT
>ENA-ORXD01002392-ORXD01002392.1-sediment-metagenome-genome-assembly--contig:-NODE-2392-length-12626-cov-29.382262_pt1 | contig 12626 bp, 12 predicted proteins | sample MGYA00237862_ERZ511471 | MGnify/ENA metagenome assembly ERZ511471 | reverse complement strand
CTGCTGGTGGAGTACTCCGGGCGGAACCTGGCCCTCTTCTCCCTCTCCACCGCGGTCAAGACCCTGGTGATGGGAGCACTGGCCGTGGCAATCTTCTTCCCCTGGAACCTCTCTTCGTTTGTTGCGCTTCCGGCAGGTGTGGCCCAGGTCGCAGACCTGCTCTTCTTCCTGGCCAAGGTGGTACTGGTGATGTTCATCACCGTCACCCTGGTGCGGGTGGGAATGGCCCGGTTCCGGATCAACCAGGTCGTCACCGTATACTGGGTCCATTTCGCCCTGATCGGTCTTGCCGGACTGCTGCTGCTGATGGCCGACTCGGCGCTCAGCGTGACCGCGGGGGTGCTCTGATGGCATTCCTGCCAATGTTCCCTCAGCTGTTGAAGCAGCTCTTCCGCACCCCGGCAACCAACAAGTTCCCGGCAAAGTACCTCCCGCCATCGGTCACCGCGTTCCTGGAAAAGGTCGGGGCCGGACAGGCGACCATCATTCCTCCCGTGCCGACCCCGCCAAAGTTCCGTGGCATGATCGAATATCAACGGGACGGCTGTATCGGCTGCTCGCTCTGTGTCAAGGTCTGTCCCTCGAACGCTATCGAGCTCCTTGAGGAGACAAAAAGGATCAGGATCTGGGTGGACCAGTGCATCTTCTGCTCCCAGTGCACCGACATCTGCCCCAAGGGCGGACTGCGGATGACCGATGCATTCCTCCTTGCCACTGAGGACAGGTACGCAGAGAACCTCATCGTTGAGTGAAAACTTCAACCTCTTTTTAGGTCGGACCTGCGGCACAGGATAGGACGCGAGTATTCCGCACAGCAATGACGTCGACGCTCCTGGGGCTGACACCCCGCCGCTGCGGCGCCCCCACGGTGCGATAGCGGCCTGTGCGTAAATTTCTGCTTCATTGCAGATCCAAAATACTCCAGAATAACCGGATATCCTGCCGGGGTGCGCCCAGCGGCAGGGGCGAAGCGGAGCGAGCCCCTGGGAGCGTCAGAGATCCGGCTCAACCATTTAAATTCGAATGAGTACCTCACCCCTTCCTCCTATACACCTCAATCCCCTCCGGATCCCCTTCCTCAAGGATCCGGATCAGCCGATCGGCCCCTTGCCGCACGGCATCAGTGAGCGCCTGGTCCATCTCCGTCTGAGCGGGCTGGATGCCGATGAAGAGGATCCGCCCTGCATCATGAGAGAGAAACTCGATCAGGATGCTGAGCGGAAGGGCATGGGTGCCGAACGTCACCGCGGCAATGTCGTCCGGCCGGATGATCCGGAACTCCCCGGGGGAAATGCCCATTTCAGCAGCATCCACGAACACCAGCAGTTCCGGGTGCTCTTTCCTGATCGTCCCGGTGAAGTTCTCGGGAATGGTGCCACAGTCGAGTGCCAGCCATCCCGACGCCCTGAACCGGTCCGCCACGTAGTTGCCGGCGCCGTCATCTCCACGGAGGAGATTTCCAATCCCGAGCAGCATCTTGACCATGAGAACACCTTTCTCAATCCTATGGTCGAACAGGATGAAAAAGATCGCAGACAGAAAAACCAGAAAACACTTAAGAGGAACAACGCGGAGGATTTCACTGCGTACTATGTCCCGGCTGCCGGTCCTGTTCCTGCCCCTGATCGTCGTGTGCCTGTTCAGCGGATGCTGCACGGTGCCCGGCCAGGGACCTCCCTGCCCGGACCTCACCGGCACCTGGGTCCTCGTCTCCTATGCCGGCGGCAATGACAGCATGATCCCCGTGCCACCGGAAGCCCGTATCACAGCAGTCTTCGGGGAAGACAGCAGGGTGAGCGGCAACGCGGGTTGCAACGATTATTTTGGGGAGTATAGTATTGAGGGGGGGCTCATATCGATCGGTCCCCTCGCCTCCACGGAAAAGTATTGCCTCTCGCCCGAAGGGGTCATGGAGCGGGAAGGAATCTACCTCAGCCTGCTTCAGGAGTCAACACGGTTCAACGTGGACCGGGATGATCTGGTTCTCTCTTACTATGACCAGAAGCAGCTCCTCGTCTTCCGGAGAGAGTAGCTCTCCCGGGCATCTTCCTAATCAACATGCGTGGTGATGCAGTATATCAGGTAGCGCCCGTTCTCCCGCTCCACACCGTGGATCTCGTGACCGAACCCCGGGAACCGGGCATCAAATTCCTGGAGGGCTTTGAGAAACCCTATCACCGGGCCGTCCACCAGCCCGGTCCGCTCCCCTGGCATCAGGAGGGGGATTCCCGGAGGATAGGGAACCACGGCAGTTGCAACCACGCGATCTTCGATCTGATCGAGCGGTACCTTCACTACCTTCCCTTTGACCAGGAGGGCATATGCAGCGGCAGGGGTCATTGCCACCGCAGGGAGCGTTGAGTAGGCCGACCGGAGCAGGGAAAGCTGCTGGTTTTCGCTCATGAACCGGTGCATCTCTTCTGCAAGGCCGGTCACGGTCATCGCCTCATATCGCCGTGGATATGCGGCTGCCAGGTCAGCGAGGACATCCTTCAGGAGTTGCTCTTCGTCAAAGAGGCGCTTGAATTCGAAGAGGCCGGAGAGGAGCGTTCCCCACTTGCCCTTGGTAACTCCGAGCGAGAAGAGGAAGAGGATGCTGTAGTCAGCGGTCTTTTCCGGAATGACTCCCCGGGTCTCCAGGAACCTGGCCACGATCTCTGCCGGGATTCCCCGGGGAGCAGGAGAGCCATCCGGCTCAATGCCCGGGGTGAGGACGGTGACCTTGGTCGGGTCGAGCATGCAGTAGTTGTCCTCAAGACCGGTGAACCCGTGCCACTCGTCTCCTGGATGGAGGGTCCAGCAGGAGGGATCGGTCCGGAGGAGTACGGGGTCTGCATCCTCGAAGGGCACCTGACGCCCCTCCGGATCGCAGACCTCGTCAGGCTGCCAGACACTGAACCACCAGTCCGGACCTTCTCGCCCGGAACCGAGCTCACGCCGAATCCGGATCATCTCCTTCCGGAAGGCGATGGCCTCGTCAATGGTCTCATCGGTCAGGGTCTTTCCCCACCCGCCGTCCATCATCCGGGAGGAGATATCGAGCGAGGCGATGATCGGGTATGACGGCGAGGTCGAGCTGTGCATGAGAAAAGCCTGGTTGAAACGCCCGTGCTCCACCGGACGCCTCCCGTTCTTCAGGTGGATCATGGAGGCCTGGGAGAGGGCGGCGAGGAGTTTGTGGGTAGACTGGGTGGCAAAAATAGTCGGACCATCGGTTCCACGGTCCCCCTCCCGCATGCCGAACCGGTCGCTATACAGGGGGTTGAACCGGGCATAACCGTACCAGGCCTCGTCATACAGGATCCGGTCGACACTCCGGCCGAGCAGGGATTCGAGAGTCGGGACATGGTAGCAGAGCCCGTCGTAGGTGGAATTGGTGACGACCGCGAGCCGGGGAGGTGCCTCCCTGCTGATCCTGAGGCAGGGGTGAGAGGCTATCCGCTCTGCAATTGTCTCTTCGTCGATCTCACGGGGACGGATAGGGCCGATAATCCCGTACCGGTTCCGGGTCGGGACCATGTACACCGGGATCGAGCGGCTGAGGGTGATCCCGTTCTCGACCGATTTATGGCAGTTCCGGTCCACGAGCACCAGGTCACCGTCGCTCACACTGGCCGAGAAGATGATCCGGTTTGAACCCGAGGTGCCGTTAGTGACAAAGTAGGTCTCATCTGCCCCGAAAACTTTTGCAGCATACCGCTCGGCCTCCCCAATCGGGCCGGAATGGTCCAGGAGCGAGCCGAGCTCCTCGACCGATACCGAGAGATCCGAACGGAAGAGCTGTTCACCGAAGAAGCGGTGGAATACGCGACCGGCCGGCGTCTTGAGAAAGGCGATGCCTCCGGCATGTCCCGGTGTATGCCAGGAATATTCGAAATCCCTGGAGAAGTTCACCAGTTCATCGAAGAACGGCGGGAGGAGCCGGGCCCTGTACCGGAGGGCTGCCGCTTCGACCCTGCCGGCGATAAACTCAGGGGTATCCCCGGTAATCCAGACGTACTCGTTCACCTGCCTGATAACTGAGAGCGGCACCGAGTGAACGATCCCGGGCTCAGAGATCAGGAAGATGGGGACCTCCTTGTTCCTGGTCCGGATCATCCCGATCAGGCTCTCCGCACCCTCCATGTCCCAGGCAACCAGAACGCAGTCGACATCAGGCGCCGTAACCACGGCAGAGATGGCATCCTCGATGGTCCCGATCTCGATGACCGCCATGCCCGCACGCTTCATCTCCTGGATAAGGGCCCGGGTGGCACGTCCGCCCGTGGTCTCGGTCGTGATATGTGCATCGACGATGGCGACCCGGAGGACCTCCTCGGGGTTCATGAGACCGCCCCTGGACAGGTCATATTCCGGGAGGGTATCAGGAGTTTCACAAATGTTCCTCTCCCGCAGAAAGGGAAAAATATTTCTGGAGCAGGGTGGTCGATCAGAGGCCGGGCTCCGGTTGCGCGGCGGCCTTCCCGAACCGGGAATCGATCCACCAGACAATCTCGTTCCTCACGTCCCTGACCTGCTCCATGATCTCCTCATCGGACCCGGAAAATGTTCCCGGATCCGGGAAGCTCTGGTGGATGGTCTCCTTCGCCCAGGGGAAGACCGGGCATACCGCCTGTGCATGGTTACAGAGCGTGACCGCCACATCGATCTCCCGTCCGGCGAACTCATCCAGCGATTTCGCATGGTGACCCGAGATATCCACCCCGATCTCCTGCATGACGGCGATAGCCTTCCTGCTCACCTGTGACGGGTGCGTCCCGGCGCTGCATACCTCGTACCGGTCCCCGTACCGGGCCCTGAGGTAACCCTCTGCCATCTGGGAGCGGCCCGCGTTCTGGGTGCAGATGAAGAGGATGCTCGTTTTCATGGTCGGTCTCCCTGATAGTACTGTGCAGTCCGGTCTTGAGAGCATTGCGATCCAAACCGGAGTGCAGGCATCAGGTGATTCAATAATATTTGAAACTTTGAACGAAAAGACCTATTATCATCCAATCCATTTCACATTTTGTTGAGCCACATGACGGCACCTGAGAAAAATTCAGTCAGGACCAGAAAACCGGGAATCATCGATGAAATACCGAAAGAGATCGCAGTCAGCCTCGCGGAAGCGGGAGGCCTTCCCTGGCTGTCCAGTCTCATTCCTGGTGAATCTTCCCTGAATGAACAGGTGAAAATTCATAAGGCCCTTGCCGATCCCCTGCGCCTGAAGATCCTCTATCTCCTCGCAGCACAACCCCTCTGCGTCTGCGTCATCAAGCACTGCCTGCGGACCGCGGACTCCAGGCTCTCCTACCACCTGGGAATCCTGAAAGAAGCCGGTCTCATCGAAAGCCGCCATGAAAAGAACTGGCTGATCTACAGCCTGACCGGGGCGGGGAACGCAGTGGTGGAACGCGGGGAGACAGGGAGTTTCTGATTGTAATTATTATAACATTCTCCGGCAAAATTACCGTTAATGCCGTTCTCCCGCGGGCTGTACCTGGCCTGGGCCATGCAGGGTCTTATCCTCCTCAATATTGCGTATGGCCTGGCAACCCTGAACCCTCACATCGTCTTTACCGGCCTGGTCGGGTTCGGCCTCACCATCATCCCGGTACTTGTTGAGAGGAGGACCAGTATCAGCCTTCCCTGGGAAGTCAACTTCCTCATCGCACTTGCCGTCTTCCTCCACGTAGCCGGCTATGCGCAGAACTGGTATATCCTCCTCTATCCCTACTACGACAAGATAGCCCACTTCATCTCCTCGATCACCGTTGCCCTGCTCGGCTTCGTCTCCATCCTGCTGGTAAATCGGTTCAGCTGCATCAAGATGACCAGGCTCCAAATCTTCTTCTATATCATTATCTTCACCATGGCCATCGGTGCCTTCTGGGAAATCTACGAGTACCTGATGGACACCTTCTTCGGGGCGTACCTGGTCAAACCCCTCCAGCATGGCCTCGATGACACCATGATCGACCTTATCTTCGACCTGATCGGAGCAGTGGTTGTGGCATTATTGGGAACCCTTTATATTCAGAAAAAGACGCTTGACGAACTCACGAACCCGATGGTTGATGATTCGACACCAGAATGTGAACTCTGAAACGCCAGCATTCTTATTTTCTTATTTTCCCGGGAATCACGGGGAACCTTTATAAAATCAGGAATCATTTTTCCAATTGTCAACTGTTGGTGTTATCCATGACTGCCGAAACAACCATGAAAATGCCGGGGATGCCTGGCGGATTCTTTCCCTGGTGGCTCGTGCTACTGCAGGGATTACTTGCCCTGATATTTGGTATTTTATTCCTTACTTATCCCGGTTTAACTTCTGAACTGGTTGTCATATTCCTCGGAGCTTACTGGTTTGTGAGCGGGATCTTTGCCCTCATCAGTATTGGAATGGACAAGACCAATGCTGGTTTGAAAGCACTCCTCGGGATACTCGGTATTATTCTCGGACTGCTCATCCTTGCATACCCATTCTATAGCACCATCATAGTTTTCCTCGTTTTTATTATCATGATCGGCGTCTGGGCCCTGGTATACGGAGGTGTCCAGCTTTATCATGGCTTAACTGGCGGTGGCTGGGCAGCAGGGTTACTCGGACTGCTCTCTATCATTTTCGGACTCCTGATCCTCATGAACCCGTGGTACAGTACTCTGGCGCTTCCATTCGTATTCGGGGTTTTCGGCATCGTGTTCGGCTTCGCCGCGATCATCGGTTCCTTCATGATCCGGTCCCAGCAGAAGGCGGCCTGATTCCCCCCTCCTTTTTATCACCGGCAGGTTCGAATCAGAACCTTTCTTGAGTTGCGCCATGCAACCCTCACTGCAGATTTCAGACTAATACTCAGGGACGTGATGATATGGTAATGAACCCGCTGCTGATGGAGATCGGAACCTACGCGATCTGGTTCTTCGTCATCACCAGCATCGCCGCCATGGGACTCAATCTCACCGTGAAGGAAATCCTCGCCCCCTGGAAGAAGAAGTGGCTCCTGTCCATCTCGCTCATTGCCAATTTCGTGGTTGTCCCGCTCTTTGCCCTCCTGATCCTCGCCGTGATACCCCTCGATATCGATCTCGCAACCGGCCTTGTCATCGTTGCCGCGGCAGCAGGCGCCCCCTCGCTCCCGAAAGCGATGAAGATCATCGGGGGGAATGTGGCCTATGCCGTGGGGCTGACCATGGTCCTCATCCTGATCACCATCTTCACCATGCCGCTCATGCTCCCCTACCTCATTGAGGGGGTTTCGGTTGACCAGAGCGGTACTGCCCTCTACCTCGTCGTCTTCATGCTCATCCCGCTCATCATCACCATGGCGCTCCGGGCACAGATCCCATCGATCGCACAGAAACTGTACCCGGTGATCAACAGGGCATCGGACCTCTCGATCGTAGTGGTCCTCCTCATTTACACCATCGGCCTCTTAACCAGCGATTTCTCGGTCAGGGCCGGCGCCCTCCTAGGACTTGAAGGCACGCTGGTGGCTATCCTGTTCATCCTCGGTTCGTTCGGCATCGGCTACGTGCTGGGAGGCCCGGAGCTCCGGAACCGCGAGGTGCTGGCGTTCGGGACCGGGTTTCGGAATGTATCTGCGGCACTGGTGGTGGTGTCAGCCAATTTCGAAGATCCCCAGATCCTGTTCATGGTGCTGGTGATCGCCGCCTTCGGGATCATCTTCATGATGATCCTCGGTGGTTTGCTGTACCGGAAGAACAAACGGGAACGCCGGCTCGCTCATGAGGAGATCATTTCCAAAATTTAACTGGATGAGAGGAAAAAAGGAGGGGAACGTGTCAGACCGCTCCGGTCTGACACCGGTTACATTCCGGAGTATTCCAGAACCGGCATCCCTCCCGCATCAGACAGGGTGAGCATCGCTCCCGATACATCGTAGGATGCTGCTGACTGAAGCAGGGCAAGGTAGGCCGTCTCCTGCTCCATCACCCCGGGCTCCCCGCAGAACATCAACGTTGAGCCGAGGGGACCGATGGTGATCCCGTTCTGTCCCTGCAGGGTATAGGATCCGAAGTAGGAGTTGCACCCGGCAGACCCGGTAAGGTTACCGTTTTCGAAGAGTACAGTCACTGTAGTGGTCGGGAGAATGGCAGTCATCGTGCCATCTTCTGCTTTGTACCGGTCGAGAGCCCAGGTCGTTTCCGCGAACGGCAGGGGTGTCGGCCCGGGAAGTCCCTTGCTATAGGTGAGCAGGGTTTTCCCCGTCGTGTCGTAGATCATGAGCAGGTCGCCCTCAATGGCATAGGTCGCTGCCCCCTCCAGGTTCGAGAGATAGAGGGTCTCCTGGTTCATTATTCCGGCCGGGTTTTCGCAGTACATCCGGGTCGTTGCAGGCTTCCCGATCGTGAGCGAGTTCAGGCGGGACTGGTAGGCTGCAAAGTAATTGTTGCAGCCGGCAGAACCACTCACCTGGCCGTCTTCACCAAAGGTCGCGGTGATCACGGTTCCGGGGAGCACATTCCATGTACCGGCACCTGAAAGGCCGGAGATGAGGGTCCAGCCCGTGCCGGTGAGCGGGGACCTCTCCAGGGGTACGGGTGTCACCGGAGGTGTTCCCTCTGTGGTGACCGGCGGCTGGCCCGGCAGCTCTGGTGTCGTGCAGCCGGCGAGGAGGAGGGTGAGCACCATCACTCCGATACATACCGGTATGATCAGCGATTTCATGTGCTGATAATAACCGGGCGGGTATATGAGCGTTCCCCAGCAACTGCATCTTTTTTAATTAGAGAGTTGATGCAGATACAAGGAGGCACCAGAACAGATATGGTATTCCGCTGCTCCATGGAGCATTCTTGTATAGTACTGGCCCGGGTGCACGATCCCGGGCTTCATCGTGGGGAGGGATAAATGGCAGCGTTCCCCAACCTCCGGCGGATGCTGGCCTTCCTCCGGCCCCACGGGAAGTGGATCGCTCTCTCCCAGGTCTTCATCCTGCTGTCGGCTGTCTTCACCGTGCTTATCCCGGCCGAGCTCTCCAGCCTGATCAACATCGGCATCAGCACGGGCGACATGGGCGTCGTGGTGGATTCCTCCCTCACCATGCTCCTGTATGCCATCATTGCCGCCGGGTTCATCATGGCAAACCTCGTCGTTGCCGTCAAAATCGCTGAGGGAGCAGGTAATTATCTGCGGACACAGGTGTACCGGAGCGTCCAGCAGTACTCCTTCCGGAATCTGGACACCTTCCCTGCCGGCGAGCTGATGATCCGGCTGACCAATGACATCACCCAGATTAACATGGCCGTCCAGCTCTCGATCCGGTTTCTGCTGCTCGCCCCTTTCATGATCATCATCGCCCTCATTCTCGTCTGGATCTCCAGCCCGGATCTCCTCTGGATCATTATCCTCGCCATCCCGGCCGCCGGGTTGCTCTTCGGCGGCACCGGGATCCTCCTCCAGAAGGGATACAAGGTCCGCCAGGACCGTCTGGGCCAGATGAACACCACCCTCCAGGAGGCCCTCTCAGGCATCCGGGTGGTCAAGGCTTTTGTCCGCCAGGGGCACGAGAACAAGCGGTTTGATGATTCGAATCAGTCGCTCTACCGGGCATCGCTCGTACCCCAGCAGATCATTGCCTTCATCATCCCCGGAGTCTTCCTCATTCTCGGCCTGGCCAATGCCGCTGCTATCTGGTTCGGCGGTACCGAGATTATTGCAGGGACAGGTATGGAAATCGGTGAACTGATGGCCTTCTCCCAGTACTTCTTCCTCATCCTGGCGCAGATGTTCCTCCTCTCGCTGGTCTTTCCGCAGATCATTGCCGCTGAAGCCTCGGCCGGCAGGCTGGCCGAACTTATCGATACCCGGCCGGCAATACAGGATGCCCCGGGTGCTGTCCCGCTCGATACAGAACGTGTGAAAGGCCGCATCGTCTTTGAAGATGTGACGTTCAGCTACGAGGGTCGGGGTGGTGCACCGGCGATTTCCGGAATCAGCCTCACCGTTGAACCAGGCACGACGGTCGCCTTCCTTGGCCCGACAGGTTCCGGGAAATCCACCGTGGTCAACCTGGTTCCGAGGTTCTACGATGTGACCGAGGGCAGGATAACCATCGATGGAACGGATGTCCGTGATATCACCCAGGAAAGCCTCAGGAATGCAGTCGTGCCGGCACTCCAATCTTCGATCCTCTTTTCGGGCACCCTCCGCGAGAATGTCTCCTTCGGGAAACCGGAGGCTACTGAAGACGAAATAATTGCAGCTGCCCAGGCAGCCGATGCACACGGCTTCATCTCGGCTATCCCTGAAGGATACGACGCCCGCGTGGCACAGAAAGGATCAAACTTCTCCGGCGGACAGAGGCAGCGTATCTCCATCGCCCGGGCAATAACCCCCCGGCCGAAGGTGATCATCCTCGACGACAGCACCAGCGCGGTCGACGTTTCCACCGAGTCGCGGATCCAGGCGGCAATGGGGGAGATGCTTGCCGGGACCACCCAGATGGTGGTCGCCCAGCGCATCAGCACGGTGCTTACCGCGGATACCATCGTCCTGATGGAGGGAGGGAAGATCGTAGCAACGGGTTCGCACCGCGAGCTGATGGAGACAAGTCCCCTCTACCGTGAGATCTTCGATTCCCAGCTCGGCGGGGTACGAAAGGAGGATATCGCATGACCCGGCAAAAACAGGAATCACAGGGCCGCCTTTGGACCCTCATCCGGCTCCTGCGCTACCTCACCACTGACAAGGCACGGATGGTAGCGGTCTCCTTCCTTTTCCTTATCGGAATCTCGGGTTTTATCCTGATCTCTGTCCTCTTCGGCCAGGCGGTGAACGTCATCTCCTCAGGTGGCAGCAGCGACGAGCTCTTCCGTCTCACCTTTGCTACGCTGTCCATGGCGCTGCTCTCCCTGGTCACGCTCGTGTTCGCGTTCCGGGGGCTCGCCGTAATTGCCCAGCATGCTCTCTACGTACTCCGGAAAGATCTCTTCAGGCACATGCAGACCCTCTCCCTGAACTTCTTTGATCGTCAGCCGATCGGCGAACTGATGAGCAGGGTGACCAACGATATCGATACCATCATCGCCCTCTTCCAGAATCCCCTCGGTATCCTGGTCATGGGGATGTTCATGCTGGTACTGACCATTCTCGCTATGCTGGCTCTCAATCCGTTCCTGACCCTCGTGTCCCTGGTGGTCATCCCGCTCCTGATGGGATTTGTGTACATCCTGGCCCGGGTGGCCGCCCCGGCCTTCGAGCTCCTCCAGACCCGGCTCTCTGATCTGAACGGGCTGATGGAGGAGACCCTGACCGGTGAGCGGACGGTGATCGCATACCGGCAGCAGGAGCGGGAATCTGAGCGGCTCGATACCACCAGTGAACAGGCGCGTGATGTCGGAGCCCGTGCCCAGCTCCTCTCCCTGATCATCAACCCGCTCACCACCATGTGCACCTACCTAGACATCGGCATCGTGGCCCTGGTGGGCTCGGCCATGGTGGTGCGGGGTACCCTCTCGGTCGGGGATCTTGCCAGTTTCCTCTCCCTCACCCTCCTCTTCATCTTCCCCCTCTATGCCATGTTTGCCAACTACAATTTTATCCTCTCCGCCATCATCGGTGCCGGGAGGATCTTTACTATCATCGATGAGGAGGCGGACATCATCGATCGGCCTGGCGCACACCCGATCAGGCCGGTTGAGGGCCATGTGGTCTTCAGCCACGTGGACTTCAGCTACGTGAAGGGACGGAAGATCCTGAGGGATAACACCTTTGAGGCCCTCCCGGGGCAGATGATCGGGCTCTGCGGGCCGACCGGGGCCGGGAAAAGTACCATCATCAATATTCTCACCCGGTACTACGACATCGACAGCGGAACGATCACCATTGACGGACAGGATATCTACGACATAACGCAGGACAGCCTCAGGCAGCAGATCGGGGTGGTGCTGCAGGAGCCGTTCCTCTTCACCGACACGGTGATGAACAACCTGAAGTACGCCCGGGAGGGCGCAACGGACGAGGAGTGCATCCGGGCGGCACAGGAGGCCAACTGCGATGACTTCATCCGGCGGCTTCCTGACGAATATAACACCCTGCTGGTTGACGGGGGGAGCAACCTCTCCCAGGGCCAACGGCAGCTCCTCACCATCGCCCGGCTCATGGTCGCCAACCCCCGGATGATCATCCTTGATGAAGCGACGAGCAACGTCGATACCCGGACCGAGCGGGCTATCCAGGAGGCGCTCCGGAAACTCCAGGCCGGTCGGACCAGTTTCGTGATCGCCCACAGGCTCTCCACTATCCGGCAGGCCAACAGGATCCTGGTGATCAACAAGGGTGAGATCGTAGAGCAGGGTACCCATACCGAACTGATGGAACAGCGGGGGTTCTACTACGACCTGTTCATGAGCCAGTTCAAGGGAAGGATCGCCGATATCCTGCCCGGTGTTTCCGGGTCATCCCCGGGAGGAGAGGCGGTATGACTACGTTATCCCTCCGGGAACGGATGCACACCATCACGGCCATCATGGTGGCGACGCTTGCGGACTGACCATGGTGGCGGGAGACTATCCATGAGAATCGTGGTTGCGCTGGGGGGCAACGCCCTCCTGAAACGGGGAGAGCCGATGACTGCCGATAGACAGCGGGAGAATGTGCAGGCAGCGGCCCGGGCGCTGGC
>ENA-ORXD01002391-ORXD01002391.1-sediment-metagenome-genome-assembly--contig:-NODE-2391-length-12632-cov-3.570530_pt1 | contig 12632 bp, 19 predicted proteins | sample MGYA00237862_ERZ511471 | MGnify/ENA metagenome assembly ERZ511471 | reverse complement strand
GCTCCCCGAAATCTGCAGAAAAGCGGGGGACCGTTACTGCTTTCTGACGAGGAGTGTACCCTTTCCCCGGTTGGCAACATCCCCGCGGAAGACGTTCATCTCCATCCGCTTACTACAGAATTCGCGGACTTCGGCACCGGTGCTGATGAACGTGGGGAGCATCGCCCCGGCAGTCCCAAAGACCATGCAGGTCCCGCCCGTCATGTTCCCACAGGGCCGGTAGCAGTCTCCCCCGATGATGAGCGTCCCGGCCCGCATCTCAACCCCCGGGAGATCCCCGCAGTCACCCATGATGCGTACCTCTCCTCCCGAGAGATACTCGGCAGTGTAATCCCCGGCGTTCCCCATCACCTCGATGGTGCCACCCCGCATCCCCCGTTTCTCCCCACGGTATCCCGCTCCGCAGTAGTGGTCCGCGTTGCCCTCGCACCGGATCACCCCCCCCCGCATCTCCCGGCCGAGCCATGCATCGGCGTTACCCCTGATGATGATCTCCCCGGCGCTCATGAAGTTCCCGCAGTGCATCCCGATATCTCCCTCGATCACAATACGACCGGCGTTCATGTACTCGCCAACCCGCTTGATGACCCCGGTTTCACCGGAGAGGACGATCTCCACCTGGTCGGCAGAGACGGCAGGTCCTTCGGTCGTGACATAGAAGATCTCGTCGAGCTTCCGCTCCTTGTTCCCTTCGTACACCCGGATATCATTCTTTATCAGGAAATTCTGGGGAGTGATGGCCTCTGCCTCAATGGGGATCTTCGGCTTCCTCCGCGGTTTCGTCTCGAGTATGACCCTCATAGCGAAACCTCGGTCCCGATACAGACCCCCCGGGGCAGGTACACGTCCTGGACCGGGTAGTTGCTCATCCTGACGGTGTAGTACTGTTCGAATTTTTTCACGAACTCGCGGTCTGCCGACAGGTCGAGCTCAGGGGGGATATTCGCCTTGGTCCATATCGTGCTGTTGGCCCCCTCCACCACGACCTCGCCATCCCTCGCCACAACCCGGCCCCGCTTGATGGTGAACCGGGTCTTTCCAAACCCAGCCATAACCTGCTTGTACTCGGCGGCGGGATCCAGTTCGCCGGGTTTTAACGGGTAGATGGCGATGTCGGCCTGGGCCCCGGGTGCGAGGTGCCCCTTCCCGATACCCGTGATCCCGAGCGCCTTTGCCTGTGCAGCCCGTGTCATGACCGCGATCTCGTACCAGTCCAGTTCCCTCTCGATGGCAAAGAGGGGTACATAGTGCCCGGTCCGGGGATCGAGGAGTTCCGACTCCCGGTCCCTGAACCGGCGGCTCATGAGGAGTGCGATGATCTCGGGATACTTGACGAAGGGGGCACCGTTCGGGTTGTCGGTGGAGAGCATGCACTGCCAGGGATCTCTGGTGAGCAGGGCCAGTTCAAGCCCGATAGCCCACATGACGCAGTTCACGAGACTTTTTCTTGAGTAGAAGACCGGGATGATCCCGGACCCGGTCTCGAGCTCCACGTCGTGGTTGCTCCACTTGTTGTGGTGGAGCATGTAGAGCTTGAACTCCATCGGCCCGTCAGCCGTCATCGTGGTGGTCCTGCCAAACATCACCTGACCCATGTCGATTGCAACCTGCGGCCGGGAATTCACCGCCCGGGCGATATCCTCAGATTTCGAGCTGATATCTTTCCAGGTCGATCCCCCATAGGCATGGAACTGGACATGCGTCAGGTACAGGGTCTGTCGCCGTGAATTGAGGTCCGGGACCCGGTCAATGGTCTCAAGCGTTGTCCGGAAATTGCCGGGAACCCCGAGGTTGTTGCAGTGGAGGTGGACCGAGTGGGGGAGGTTCAGGATCTCATTTGCCCGTATCATCGTCTCGATGATCTCTGCCGGGGTCACCCCGAAGTGTGGGACCAGGTCATGGATACTGTGGACATCCTCGCCAAAGCCCCAGGCCTCCGTCCCGCCCGGGTTGGTCAGCTTGATGGCAAACCCCTTCACGGCAGCCAGTGTCCAGGCGACCACCGCTGCAGCACGCTTCAGATCCTTATCCCGCACCGCCTCCATGATCGACCAGTTCCCGTCAAAGAGCGTATTGGCGAGCATGTCCTGGTGCGGAGTGGCCGTGAACTCCTCATGGGTGTGCCGGGCCTCGAGCGGGGCCATTGCTCCCTCGAGCAGGGTCGTGTACCCCATCGTGCTGTACCGGTACGAATTGCCAAACGTGGTCGGGACGCTGTATCCCGAGGTGACATGCATCACGCCCTTCCGCTGCGTCCGCCCCGCACGCATGTCCTCCGGGCTCATGTATCGCCCGAAGTTCACCTTGGTGCCGCAGACATGAGTGTGGGAATCGATGCCGCCGGGAAGGGTGAGACAGCCCTGTGCATCAATGACCTCTGCGTTTGCCCCGGCATCCTCGACAATCTTCCCGTCCCGGATCGCGATGTCCATGATCTCGCCCCTGATCCCGGAGAGGGGATCGATGACGAACGCATTTTTCACCAGCAGCTCAGCCATGCTTCTTCTCCTCCTTCACCCGGTCATAGATCTTCGTGAGCACATCGGTATCACTCGGATACGTCCCGCAAAACAGCTTGCGGGTCCGGATAGGCACCCCGTCCATCCGGTATGCCGTGCCCTCGGCATCGATCCCGGTGACCGCGACCGGGATCTGGAGCCGGGCAAGGTGGGTGGTCGCATTCACGTGCGGGTCAATCTGGACCGTGGGGATACGGGCGAGGTGCTCTGCACAGGCCTTCGGAAAGTGTGCGCCCGGGTCACTTGCAACCACGAGGCAGGCATCGCACTCACCCCTCCGGAGCACATCGATGCTGGTCGTCTCCCCGGGGTTGTAGAAGGCAATCCCGCGGGAGAAATCGACGGCATAGGGATACCCCGAGATCCAAGTGAACACCTCGTTTGACCCGTACACGTTCCAGTGCCCCCGCATCGGGGAGATGGTGCATTTCGTATGCCGGTTCAGTTCAGCAGTGAGCTCGATCGCATTCCTGATGTTCTTGTACTTCCCCTGCGACATCGTGAGGCCGAGGCCAAAGAAGATAGCCACGAACTTTGCGCCGAGGAGCGTGTCTGCCATCCGGAAGAGCTGCTCGCGCGACACCCCGGATACCGATGTGGGTATCAGGGAGCGTTTTCCCCGGACGATCGCCCGGAGGGCTGCCAGCACCGCGTAATCGCCACCCGCGTCAATCTTCACGAACTCATCGGCGACCTGTGCGGACTCTGTCCTGCGCACATCGACCACGATCACCTTCCGTTCACGGAATGCGTCACTCAGGAAAAACCCATCGGCAAAGGTCGTGTAGCGGCTCATGTGCCGCGGATGGGCATCGATGGGGTTCGTTCCCCAGTACACGACCACGTCCGCACGGTTCTTGACCTGCCCGAGCGTACAGCCGGGATGGCCTACCTCCTGGATGGCCATGATAGACGGGCCGTGGCAGACGGTCGAAGTGTTATCGATGAGTGCGCCGAGGATCTCACCGAGGTGGACCCCGACACTCTGCGCCTCACCGTGCGTCCCGCTCCAGCCGTACAGGAGCGGACGGTCCGCGTCCAGGAGGATCCCGACGGTCTCATCGATAGCCTCATCATACGATACCTGCTCCCAGGCCCTATCCGTTTTCCGGATGGGTGCTTTGAGCCGGTGGTCACCCAGGAACTTCTCGTTTGCGAGGGTGCAGCCGTTCTCAACGCTCACAACACGGGCTCCCTCCACCTCCACGACCAGGTCATCGCAGAGGCACCCGCAGAACGGGCATACCACGTCCTCAACCTTCATACCGCACCCCCCCGCACTGCTCCATCAGGTCAGCGACGCTCACCGGACGTTCATCGGTCGGGCTGATGCGCACCACCGTGTCCTTGTAATCCGGCATTCCGGTGCCGTGCGTCTCGGCCCCGACCAGGTGGTTGGCGTACGGGCCGAGGCAGACGAAGACCTCGCCTGGTGAGATCCAGGCTGCAGGGAGTGCCCGCATCACCACAGCGCCCTGGGTACTTTCAACCCGCACGTGATCACCGCTCTCGATCTCCATCCCGAGCATATCCACCTCGTGCATGTACAGGGTCGATGCCTCCTCCCGGTACTCAGGGGCGTTCTTCCGCTCGACGTAGGAGCCCTGCCGGATCGTCCTGCCCGTGTTGAGGATAAAGCTCATACCACCTCTTCCGGGATATGGACTGCCTCAAGGAGGCGGGCGACCCGGATTGCCCCGTTCGGGCAGTGGTCCTCGCAGGTCTTGCAGCCTGTACATATCTCCGCATGCAGAACCATGCATTTCCCTGCGCTTACCTTGAGGAGGAGCTCATCAGTTGAGGCGCGGCCGCCATACGCCATCTGGCTGTCTATGAGTTTGTTGACCGGGCAGGCGACCGCACAGTTCCCGCACCCCATGCAGAGCGTGGTGTCCACATCTATCCGGAACGAGAACGAGAGCCGGGTCGTGTCATAGAACATCGATTCGAGTATCCTGCCGCTCGCAAGCACCCCGTTCGGACAGGCCTCGACGCAGAGCCCGCACCGGATACAGTGTCCCGCATGAATCCTCGGCTGCCACCCGTCGGGTGTCCTGAGCACCTCGATGGCCCCGGGGGCAGGGCAGGCCATCATGCAGAAGAGGGCATGCGTGCAGGTCTTGCCGGTCAGTTCCGGGAATCCGCGGGAGTACGCCGGGGTGACCAGCGGTGCCGTCTTTACAAACAGGAACTTCCCCAGCCATTCAGCCCGGAAAACTTCCTTCATGTACGCAATGAACGGGAGGGTCATATCACCGCTCCGTGCAGGCGATACAAGGGTCAGCGCTCACGAAGGTCGAGCTCACATCGGCAAGCGACGCTACCCCGACGAGCATGGCATGGCAGCAGGCCTCGATGTTCATGATGGAGGGGGTCTGGATGGCGATATCGAGCACCCTCCCGGCTTCATCCGTCCGTATGAAGTAGGAGAGCTCGCCGCGGGGTGCCTCTCCCGAGTAAGCAATCTCCCCTGCTCCCGGGATACCCCCGCCCCGGATCGGGCCCGGCTGCAGCAGGTCCAGGCAGGTCCTGATGAGCCCGATGCTTGCTAGCACCTCATCGAACCGTACCATGATCCGGGCATAGTTGTCGCCTTCATCCCGGGAGACCGGTGAGAACCCGATCTTCCGGTAGGTCGGGTGGAGGAGCCGGCGGTCGGTTTCCGGCATGCCGCTCGCCCGCGCCGTGGGGCCGACCGCCCCGGCCTCGCGTGCCGCGTCCTTCGTGAGGATTCCGATCCCCCTGCTCCTGAGTGCGATTAGCGGACCGGTCGCAAACATCTGCATGTACCGGGTCATCTCCTCTTCGATTGCGGCAAGGGATGCCCGGAGGTGGAGGTCATCCTCGCTCCGGAGGTCAAAGCGCACCCCTCCGGGCACGATGTAGGCGCAGGTCACGCGGGCACCGGTGATCCGCTCCAGCTCGTCCATCACCCGTTCCCGGATGTCCAGCAGGTACATGGCAAGGGTCTCGTGCTCGATGGTGTAGCAGTAGGAGAAGTTGGCAAGGATATGGCTCTGCATCCGGTCGAGCTCGTTTACGATCACCCGGAGGAGGGCGGCTCGTTCCGGCACCGGGATGCTGGAGTTGGCCTCGAGCGCCTCGATGTAGACCATGTTGTGGATGACCGAGCAGATGCCGCATACCCGCTCGGCCAGGAACATCACCTCCTGCCAGGGCCTCCCCCGCATGATACGCTCGATCCCCTTCTTCATGTACCCGAGCTCCACCTCGGCGCCGATCACGTACTCGCCCCGCGTCTCGCACTTGACCCGCGCAGGCTCCTTGAAGCAGGGGTGCACGGGGCCGAGCGGTATCGAGACGTCAACGGTGCGCTTCATCGCTTCGCCTCCTCGAAGTCCCGGAAGACAAGGGGGGCGACCGAGAGGACCGCAGAGATGATCTCGGTTGGCCGTGGCGGGCAGCCGGGCACCTGTGCGGCGATGGGGATGTGTTTTGCCACCGGGGGATCGATCAGGGTATGCGGCCGGTCGAAGAGGCAGCCCGAGATGGGGCAGTTCCCGATCGCTATCGCAGCCTTGGGATCCGGTATCTTCTCCCAGACCATCCGGAGCTTATCCTCCCATCCCGGGGTGAATGCCCCGATAACGAGGAGGATATCCGCTTCCCGCGGGTTGTTGTGCACGTAGATCCCGTACTGCTCGATATCGTAGCGGGGGGAGAGGCAGGCGAGAACCTCGATGTCACACCCGTTGCAGGATCCGACATCCACGTAGCTCACATGGATGGATTTCGACCGGACAAAATTCTTGATCGACTGGAGCAGGCTCATCCCGAGATCAGCTCCCGCATCATCGCCCTTCCTGCATCAATTGCATCCTGCAGGGGTATTCCTTCCGCTATCATGATACGTACTTTCCCGGCAATATCCTCCATGTCATGTTCCGTGATGAGCGGAACAGCCCGGGTATAGATCCCTGCTCCCAGCTCCCGATCGGGCCGGGGCGCCTGCTCCCGATCCCGCCTCCCCTGCTCGTAGCGGGCCGGCAGGTTCTCGAGAAGGAGCATGTCGAAGCGGTCCATCATCCGCTTCCTGAGCCTGATCTGGGGAATGCCGAGTTCCTCTGCGATCTCCCGGACCATCCGGTCGTGCCGCATGCTGGCGAGGATGGCGAGTTTCATGGACGAGAGATCGTTCTGGTAGAGGTAGCCGCTCATAGCACACCCGCATACATCAGGAGACCGTACAGCACGAAGAGGGAGACCGCCCCCCAGAGGGCTGCACCCTCCCAGGTCCGGAGTTTCTCCTTCTCTGATACAGCGTAGAACGATACTGCACCAATCAGGGCGATGCAGACAAGGAGCACTTCCGGAGCCGTGGACGGTCGTTTGAGGATCTGAACTGCGTTCACGGCGATATATACGATTACGGAGATGATGAGAGCCTTGCGGATCATCCGAACACCGCCAGGTACACGACATATATCAGCATCATACCGGTAAAAAGGGTCTGGATCGTGACACTGTCGAAGGGGGAGAGCATCGGAGAGAACGCACAGACAAAGGAGAGGGATGCCGTGATAAGGACCATCGCGAGCAGGATCAGAAGGAACGGCAGCGGTCCGAAGAATACCGCGATGAAGGTGAGCAGCAGGACGTACGTCTTCAGGCCGTTGCATACCTCGAGGCCGGCACGCCAGACCCCGAAGTGTTCGGTCTTGTACCCGCTCACGATCTCCTTGCTCTCCACGATCGAGAAGGGGGAGAACGGGAACTTTGAGAGGATAACGACGTACATCGCAAGGGCAGCAGGGAAGACTGCAAGAACGAGCGGCCCCGCCTGCTCCTGCCACGCGACGATATCCCCTATCTCGAGAGAACCGGTGAAGATGACGACCGCCGCGACGCTGACGAAGAGCGGGATCTCGGATGCTGCCGAGATGACCGAGCGCACCCCGCCGAATTTCCCATAGGGCGATCCAGAGGAGAGCCCGAACCCGTGCTCGACAATCTTGTGGAGCATGTAGATGCCAAAAATGATGAGGAGGTTGCCCCCGGCCAGGACCACGAAGAAGGCGGCGGTCCAGATACCTATCGCAATCAGGACAACGGATACGAACAGGGTGTCGCTTGCGGTCTGCGGTATCCAGGTGCTCTTGAACGAGAACTTCAGGGCATGGAGGATCTCCTGCCACACCGGCGGGCCAGGCCGGCGCTGGATGCGGGCGATAACCTTCCGGTGTATCCCGAGCAGCAGGAGCCCGAAGACCACGGCGAAGATGAGGTAGAGGAGATCACCGATCATGTCAGTACCCCAGGAAGGGTATATCCGCGTCAGTCTCCCGCGCCATCCACCAGAGACCGAGGAACATGACCACGAGCGGGAAGGTCATCACGACAACGGCGATCCCAAGCCATGGCGGGACCATCCCGAGCTCGGAGAGGAATGCTGTACCTGCACCGGCCAGTGCTGCGATGAGCGCGATCCATCCGGCAGTCTTCTTCTTCACAGCTGGACCACCACCTCGATCACCCGGAGGAAGATGAGAAGGGACGAGAGGGAACACATGATCACGTACGGTGCACCCGGCGCCCGGAACATCTCAGCTTTCGCTGCATAGAATGGTGCCATGCCCTCCCCCATCACCCCGATGACGATGAATGCTTTTACTGCCAGCGGAACCGCGGGGAGCGTTCCGGTAGCAAGGATAGGCAGGGAGAGCGTCCCGGTTGTTGCTGCAACCATCGCAGACCCGCCAAAGAGCAGGACGGTTGCTGCCAGTGCGACCAGGCCGTACTGGTAGGCGGCGTTCTGGACATGCCTGCTCTTTACCGCGGCAACGATACCGACGTTACAGATCCCGACGAGGGCCGTGAACAGGCAGAAATCGAAGAGGTCGCCGGTTACGACAGCTCCCATGGAGGCGAGGCCGCAGGCAATCGCCATGAAACGGCGGAACCTCATCTCGGGGAGCGAGATCTCCTTGGTCAGGTAGGCATCCGTTCCAAACGCAATATCGAGCTGGCGTTCGGGGCGGCTGGCAATGACGAGCAGGGTGAAGACGAGCGCGAGGATGAAGAGACTCGTGGTGTAGGGAGTGAAGTACACGACGATGTCTCCGAATTCCAGGAGGAAGAGGGGGGTTCCCCCCACGGTGCTCACGCCTGCTCACCCCACATCGTGCCAATGAGTGCCATCTTGGTGACCACCTTGAGGAGGATGCCTATCGCTGCTCCCATCAGGGCAGCGTACCAGTACTCCGGGAGGAACATGAAGACAAAGAACGCGGCGATCCAGAGTACCCAGGACATCCCGCTCGCGAGCTCGAGGAGGTGCAGGTCTTCGGCCGAGTCCTTTGCGAGGAGGAGGAAGATCAGGCCGAGTGCGGCGATGGCCCCGCCGGTGAACCCGGAGAGGATGACCCCGTACACGACAAGGATCGCTGAGAGGACCAGCGGGGCGGGAGAACGCTGCACCACCTCGATCCGGAGCGCCCGTACCGGCCGGTCCTGCAAGCCCTCCTTCACCAGGTAGATCTGGGAGAGTGCAAAGAGTTCGGCAATCCCCACGACCAGCCCGGGGAGGATGAGCGCCTCTGCAAGGTCGGTCCCAAGGAGCGCGATGAATCCGAGCGATGGTATCTCGACCAGGTCGATCAGGAGCAGCCGGTGGAGGTCGTCTTTCTCAAAGGCCAGTGCGGCGAACCCGGCAACGGCTGCGATCAGGACAACGAGCAGGCCCCACGAGTAGTACTGCCCGATCACCGCGATCCCTTCCTGAAGAGGTAGGAGCCTATGGCAAACGCGATGAAAAGGATCGCTGTCTCGACGACGGTATCGAGCCCCCGGGTGTTGTACAGGATCTCATCGAGGATCCCCCCGGGGTGGGCGACTATGGTGGTGCCGGTATGGAGGGTGGTGTTTGCCAGGAACCAGGAGAACGGGGTCAGGTATGCGGTCACGTACCCGGCAGTAGGTGAATTCTCCGGGTACTGGAGCCGTATCTCTGCCCGGGAAAACGGCGGACCGCCGCGGTCATAAGGGTCGAGCGGACTTTTTTCGTCGATTGATTTCGGGTAGAGCTGGTCGTCATAGTACGCGAACGGGAGGGAGAGGATGGCGAGTGCGGCGATCACGGCACATGCTGCTGCAAAGAGCGGCATCAGGTTGTCAAAATCCGAGAGGAACCGGGATATCCGCTGGATGATCATGACCCCTCCGTCTTCTGCAGGACACGGACGAGGATATAGACCGTGATGGCAGAGACTCCGCCGAAGGTGAGGAGGGCGAGCGTCTCGTTGTATGCGAGCATCAGGAGTAAGAGCCCCCATGCCGGTAGCTCGAGATTGATGATCCGGACGAGGTAGGTCTTCGGGCGGGGAAACACCACCGCAGCGGTCCCGGCCAGGATGAGGAACCCGCCAAGGAGGAATTCAGGGGTCAGGGGCGATCCCTCCTGCATGCCATCAGGAGAAAGAACGTAGAGAGCGGCACGATGAGGGCAAGCGCAATTGCCACGTCGAGGTAACCCCGGTCGACCACAAAGGGGATGACCCCTGCGGCGATCAGGGAGAGGGAGATCAGCTTGGCGAACGGGTCTCTCTCGAGTATCGTTCCCGTGGTGCCGAGAACCACGAGCAGGCCGAATGCGATTGTCGGAAGGAGATTCATTCCTCCCGTATCCCCCCGGCAAAGGTGCTCGCGATGGCGTTCGACTCCAGGGTAGTGCCGATGAAATACGCGGCTGCGGCGATGATCGCGAGGGGGTGGGGCAGGATGAGCACGATCGAACCGGCAACCGCAAAGGAGCAGACATTGAGGAACGGGAGTTTTTTCACGGTGTTCCGCTCGAGGAGGACACGGATGCCGGCATATGCCGCGACGATGACACAGACGGTGAGTGCTGCGTCCTCAGGCGTCATGCTCCCCGCCACCTCCAGAGCGTTGCGAGGAGCCGGCTCGCATGCACGGAGGATATCCCCTGGATGGTCAGGATGGCGATGACCATCCCGGCGATGAAGGATGCCGGGGAGAACCCGATGAGGGTGAAACCGTACACGATGAAGGTCGCCGTGATGCACCCTGTTGTCCCGGCATACCCGGGATCATGGCATACCCGGTTCCCGAGAAAGACCAGGAGCGCTGCGAGCAACCCGCCGGGTACGCCTGCAATAAAGACCCCGCAGGCTGCGAGGAGGGTCCCGGCGGATGCATCGGGAGATGAGACGATGTTTCCCATCATGTACCCGCCGTGGAGGGCTCCGCCCCCCGCCTCGATCTGGCGGCCGATCTCTGCTGCCCCGCTGACACCGCCGCTTTCCGGGAGCCTGAAGAGGAGGTCGATCACGATAAAATTGACCCAGCTCACGGATGCGGCGACCAGAATATGCAGTGGGTCTGCCAGCATCTCCCAATCTCCAGTGTAGACTGGTATGGGATTTTTCTGGATAAAGGTATGCATTTTACAAAAATAAAGGATTTTGCGGGGGCTTCAGGTACCTGGTTTCAACCGTTTCTCACGGGTCTGATAGCGATTGTGGATTTCTGTTCCCGTCACCTCGGTTCGAACCCGCGGACGAACCCCATCACGAGGATGAGAACGGGGATAATCTCAAGCCTCCCTATCCACATGACAAGGATAAAGATCCACTTGGCGGCAACCGGGCTCGCTGCCGTCATGTAGCCGAGTCCGAGCCCGACGTTGCTTGCTGCAGATATCACCTCGAAAACCACCTGGTGTACCTCGAACGGAGTCGGTGCGATATGCAGGAGCAGGATCGTTGCCACGAAGACCATGAGGACATAGAGGATGATGATCAGCATATTTTTTGAGAGTTCGAGCTCTGAGATGCGGACCGGGATATTTCTCCCCTCGTGCTTGAAGGGAACGAGCACATTTCCCCTGACAAAGAGGCGCCTGAACCACCAGACCAGCCCTTCATAGCCGAGGATAACCCGGTTGACCTTGATTCCTCCCGATGTGCTGCCGGCTGCTCCACCGATCATCATCAGGAGCATGATCACGATGAGGGGGAGGGGAAGCCACCCAAGGGATGAGTTCTGGAGCCCGGTACAGGTCAGACCTGAGATCGTACAGAATGTGCCGACTCGTATCGCCTCAGCAAGGGGGAGGTTGTTGAAGAGGTACAGGTTGAACGATACGAGCAGAGAGCCGACCAGGGAGAGAGAGAGGATCAGCAGGACAACTGAATTTTTAAAGAACATCCGGAATTTTCCCCGGTATACAAGGAAATAGAGTTTGAACGGGAGCGAGCCGGCGATCATGACCGGGATCAGGAGCGTCTCGAGGAGGGGATTGGTATAGAAAAGAACCCCGGCATCATGCGGGGCAAATCCCCCGGTAGCAATGCTGACCATGACAAGGTTGATCGCATCCCAGAGCGGGATCCCGGAGAAGAGTACCATGCCGGTAAAAACGACGGTCAAAAAGCTATAGATCGCCCACATCCGCCTCCCGGTCGAGACAACATTTGGCATCAGGTCTTCGGACCTTCCCTCAGAACGGTAGAGCTGGAACTGGGAGAGGCCGGAGCGGGAGAGCATCGCGATACCGAATGCGATCACCCCGATCCCCCCGAGCCACTGCATGAATGACCGCCAGAAGATCAACGTCTTTGGCATGGTATCAATAGCGGTCATCATGGTGAAACCGGTCCCGGTCCAGCCGGACATGGATTCGAAGATGCAGTCGGTCCAGGGTATCCCCAGCCCGAGGGCAAACGGGATGGCCCCGATCAGCGCGACGGTAAACCAGGTGAGGGCAACCGCGACAAGCGCGACCGAGAGCGAAGGAGTATAGGCTTTCTTTGGCACCTTGGAGATGAGGACTCCGAGCGTAACAAAGGTGAACGGGACCATCCCCATCGGGATGATCATCTCCCATTCCTGGTAGATGATAAGCACGATGAAGGGGACGAGGGTCACCAGGGCGAGGAACTCGAAGATGAGTGCCATGTCGTGCGCAATGATCGACAGGTGCCCGAGGCGCTTCATTGAAGGAGATGGTGTGCATCCATCCAATATCTTTATTCTCACCGGAAATTCCGGGCATCGTGTGGCAGAAGCCAGGGGATATGCGAGGAAGCGCACAGGGAAAGAACAGATTTCAGTGTTTTCTCTTCCCGGTGGACA
>ENA-ORXD01002390-ORXD01002390.1-sediment-metagenome-genome-assembly--contig:-NODE-2390-length-12633-cov-3.541335_pt1 | contig 12633 bp, 12 predicted proteins | sample MGYA00237862_ERZ511471 | MGnify/ENA metagenome assembly ERZ511471 | reverse complement strand
TCGACGCAGGAAGATTTAACGGCGATCAATGAAATCGGCCCGGAAATAGCCGCCAGTATCGTTGAATTTTTTCATGAGCATAAGAATATCGAGGTCATGAAAAAATTCAGTGAAGCAGGTGTAAGTCCTCAAAAGAAAGCGATTCAGGCCAATGCGCCATTGCAGGGAAAATCTTTTGTTTTCACCGGTAGTATGGAAAGTATGGGTAGAAACGAAGCCAAAACCATCGTGGAGAATCTGGGAGGAACAATTCATTCCGGTGTGACAAAGAAAACCACTTATGTCGTTGCGGGAAGTGAGCCCGGTTCCAAGATTGACAAGGCAAAATCGTCCGGAATAAAAATTATCAGTGAAGAGGAATTCTTAAAACTTATCGGCAAGTAATATCGATTAAAAATGTCATTTCGATGCGAAGCGAGAAATCTTGACTCGCATTTATTTTAAGACTTCTCATTTCGATTAACAAAAGAAGGGAATCGGTATTGAAGCGAGTTCATGTTTACATCAGCGGTCGGGTTCAGGGTGTATTCTTCCGTGCTGAAACGCAAAGAGCGGCAGATAGTTTTAATCTTACCGGCTGGGTGCGCAATACGAAAGATGGCCGCGTAGAAGCCTTATTTGAAGGAGAAGACGCAAACATCGATAAAATGATTGATTGGTGTCACGTCGGCCCGCCTGCGGCACGAGTGAAAGAAGTCCTCGTTGAAAAAGAACCTTATACGGGCGAAATTACAGATTTCATTATCAAGTATTAGATGTTTTCCTTCAATGCGCTAACTTACATTCCTTTATTGTTTCTTCAAACCCCTTCATGGAATTCATAATCGTCGCGTCGTCGACGCAGTAAGCAATACGGAAATATCCAGGCCCGCCAAAACCGCTGCCGGGAACAACCAGAATATTTTTCTTTAAAAGCATTTTGACGAATTTTACGTCATCGGGAATCGGGCTTTTAACAAAAAGATAGAATGCGCCCTCCGGCTTGGCGAATTTATAACCTGCTTTAGCCAGTCCTTTACACAGCATATCGCGTTTTTTCTGATAAACTTTTACATCAACAGCGGCATCCTGTAATGCAACAACAATCCTCTGCATAAGCGCCGGCGCGTGCACAAACCCTAAAATCCTTGTGCATAAAATCAATGCACTGACTAAATCATTTACCTCATCATTTACCTCGGATATATTCGGATTGACGGCAATGTAGCCGATTCTCTCTCCCGGCAGAGAAAGTGTCTTGGAATAAGAATAGGCAACCAGGCTGTGAGGATAAGTCTTTAATATACTCGGCACGGTAATATTATCATAGACGATTTCATTGTATGGCTCATCGGAAATCAGATAAATAATTTTCTTCAACGCCTTACTTTTTTTATTTAAAAGCGCAGACAACGCTTGAATGTTGCTGCGGCTATACACTTTGCCTGTCGGATTATTGGGCGAATTGATTAAAACGGCTTTTGTCTTTTTGTTAATTGCGTTGCCTATCGATTCAATGTCCAAAGAAAAATCGCTTTTTGTTTTGACATACTTTGTTACACCTCCGTAATTGTCAATGTAAAAAGGATATTCAACAAAGTAAGGGATGGGAACGATCACTTCATCTTTCGGATCCAGCAATGTTTTAAAAATAACGTTTAAAGCCCCGGCTGCCCCGCACGACATGATGACATGATCGGCGTTTAGTCTCAGGCCGTAAGTTTTATTAATCTTTGCGGCGATGGCCCGTCTGGTCTCAGCAAAACCGGCATTGGGCGCATAGCCATGCTTCATGGAAATTTGTTTTGCGGCCAGACTAATCAATTCTTTTTTGAATTTTTCCGGCGGCTCAACATTGGGATTGCCCAGGCTGAAATCATAGACCTTATCGGCGCCGTATTTCTTTTTCATCACGGCACCCTCTTCAAACATCTTTCTGATCATCGAAGAATGGGAGATCGATGCTTTGATTTTTTTAGCAATCGTCATTTTAATAAAATCCTGAGGAATATTCTTGAGCAATCATTACATCTTGCGTCTTAATATTACAAAAATTCCCAGCACAATTAGAATTGCCGGCAACATATATTTGGAGTACATTGACGGGTCAAATCCGCAAAATTCATAAAAGAGAAATCCGATACCTGCCAGCGTTATAATCCATCCGCCAAGATCTCTGAATTTTTGAATCAATGTGCAGATACCGACTGCAATCAGCAATATCGGCCAAGTCTGGCCGAATGGATAACTGCCGGCTTTGCTTAAATAAATCAGGACACCCAGAGTAATCAAGACAACACCACCGGTCAACACATTCTGCTTCTTATCGCTCATAAAATATAATCTCCTTAATTATTATTTAATCAGACAATCATTGTCCGCCTTTATATCATTTATCAGATGATTGTAAAAACGGTTTAAATAAATCAATAGGAATGGGGAAAACCGTTGTCGAATTGTTTTCCGACGCTATCTGGTTCAGGGTCTGCAGATAGCGTAATTGCAGAGACATCGGCTGTGTTTCCATGACTCTGGCCGCTTCAATCAATTTCTGCGCGGCCTGGAATTCGCCCTCGGCATTGATGACCTTCGCTCTTCTTTCTCTTTCTGCTTCGGCCTGCTTGGCCATGGAACGTTTCATTTCTTCCGGCAGGTCTATGTGCTTGACTTCCACGAGGGATACTTTGATTCCCCAGGGCTCGGTGCTGCGGTCGAGAATTTCCTGAAGGTTCATGTTGATTTTTTCCCGCTCGGAAAGAATTTCATCCAGTTCCATCTGCCCGCAAACGCTCCGGAGCGTTGTCTGGGCAAGTTGCGATGTTGCATAGAGATAATTCTCGACATTTGTAACTGCGGAATTGGCGTCCATGACGCGGAAATAAACAACCGCGCTGACCTTGATGGATACATTATCTTTCGTAATAACATCCTGAGGGGGAACATCCATGGTGATTGTGCGCATGTCAACCCGAACCATCCTGTCAATTCCGGGAATAATAATAATCAAACCCGGCCCCTTCGCATCACGAATACGGCCCAGACGGAAAATAACCGCTCTTTCGTATTCACTTAAAATTTTGATTGCTGATGCTAGAAACATCACAACAAGCACCAGGATAACCAGTGTCGGCATGGATAAAGTACCTAGCATTTTCATTTCCTCCTTTTATTTTTTTATAATTATTTTTTAATTTCTTCCACGGTTAACTTCATTCCGTCAACTCTGATGATTTTTACCTTTGAACCTTGCCGAATCGGCGCATCACTTCGGGCCTTCCAGTATTCCCCCTTTATGAACACTTCTCCTTCTTGGTCAATGTCCCTGACAACTTCGGCTTCTTCACCAATCATGGCCTCTGCGCCGGTAAAATGCTTCCTCATCTGGGCTTTCAGCGCCAGATAAATCACCACAATGAAAAAACCGGAAGCAACAACAACAGCAGGTATCAAAACCTGAAAGGACAGGCGTAAAGCCGGTTCAGGCGAATCAAACAAAAGCAGTGATCCCAAGATCAACGAAATCACTCCACCGACTGTTAACATACCGTGGCTCATGACTTTAATCTCCGCAATAAACAAAATAATACCGAAAAGAATCAATAAAATTCCCGTATAATTTACGGGCAGTGTGGACAATCCGAAAAACGCGAGTAATAGCGATATGCCTCCGATTACTCCGGGAAGAATCGCGCCCGGCGTGGAAAACTCGAAATACAATCCGGCCAGGCCGATCAGCAATAAAATGTAGGAAATATTGGGATCGGAAATGGTGGAGAGGATGCCTTCCCGTGTGCCCATTTTTTTATCATTCGTCACCGCGTTCTTCGTGTTCAGCTTCTTTTTATCTCCGGCGACAACAACTTCTTTTCCGTCAATAGCGGCCAGAAGTTTTTCGACATCGGTCGCTACCAGATCGATGACATTTAATTTGAGCGCTTCCTCGGCGGTTATGGATTCGCTTTTACGCACAGCCTTTTCCACCCATTCTTCCGAACGGCCTTTCGTTTTGGCGATGCTTCTGACATAGGCTGCCGCGTCGTTTTCAATTTTATCCGACATCGTTTTGTCAACATTTCCGGCGCCTCCGATACCGATAGAGACCGGATGTGCCGCTCCGATGTTTGTTCCGGGAGCCATCGCCGCTATGTGAGCGGCTGTTGTTATAATAACGCCGGCAGACGCTGCACGGGCTCCCGAGGGATATACAAAAACAATAACGGGAATCGGAGCATTAAGAATGCTTTTGGCTATGTCGCGCATGGCGGTATCCATGCCCCCGGGCGTGTCCAGCAAAATGATCAATGCTTCGGCCTTATCGTTAGAAGCCTGTTCAATGCTTGAAGCAATGTATTTTGCTGTTGGTGATGTTATAACGCCATCCACGGTAATCACATTAAAAACAGGTCTCTTCTCCTGCGCAATCGCCAGGACAGATGTCAATATGAAAACGGCAATCAATGCATAGCCTATTTTTTTTAACATGACGTCACCTCTATTTTCTATCAAAAGGATTTAAGGTTTGCTTCCTTCATGATCATTTGAACATCTTCCCAAACCTGTTTTTTAGCCGCAGGGTTTCGCAACAAATAAGCCGGATGATAAGTCGGCATTAATTTTATTCCTTCATACATATGAAAACGACCCCGCAAAGCGGATATGGGTATATCCGTTTTTAAAATTGTCTTGGCGGCAAATGTTCCCAAAGCGCATATTATTTCCGGAGAGATAATATGAAGCTGTTTTTTCAGGAACGGCTCGCATTTGCCGATTTCATCAGGCTGAGGGTTACGGTTTCCCGGGGGACGACACTTTAGTATATTGCAGATATAAACGTCTTTTCTCTGCATTTTCATACCCTTGACGATAATATCCGTTAAAAGCTGTCCGGCACGCCCTACAAAGGGCAGTCCCTGTTCATCTTCATCCGCTCCAGGAGCTTCACCAACAAAAACAATTCGTGCTTCTGGATTGCCGGCGCCGAAAACAAGATTTTTTCTTGTTTTACCCAAAGGACAGAGCTGACAATCGCCCATGTCCCTTCGAGCTTCATTCAACATTTGCTCTTTGTTTTTGTGAACAGATGTCGTTTGAGGCATTGCTTTCTTGTTGGGTTTACTCCAATCAATGCCGACAGATAAACTTTCTCTGTCAATGACAAGCCCCTTGAGCGCTTTCACCGCTTTGCATAATTCAGATTGTAATTCGTTTTGAGCCAACGTTAGAAAGGGTCTCCGTTTATTTTCTACTTTTGATTTTTTTTCCTGCAATTTTTTTAACACGATCAAGAATCGCGTCTGCTGTATCAATTTTAGTCATTTTTCCTAAAGACTCTGTATCACCGGCACGATCAATCATCGTAATAATATTCGTATCGGTGCGAAAACCAGCGCCCTCTTCCCGTAAATTATTGGCAACAATCAAATCCATATTTTTTTTTAACAATTTTTCCCTGGCGTTTTCTAATAAATTCCGAGTTTCCATGGCGAAACCCACCAGGACTCTATTGCCTTTATGTTTTCCGACTTCTGAAATAATATCCGGATTTTTTTCCAATTCCAGTGAAATTGTTTTCCTGTCTTTCTTAATTTTTTCCTTGGCGGTAGCTTTGGGACGATAATCGGCAACGGCAGCGGCCTTGATGATGACATCCACTTTTTTATAATGATTCAAAACGGCCTTATACATTTCTTGGGCTGTGCGGATCTTGATAATCTTTTCCGCAGGAGGCAACGATAATGACGTGGGTCCGCTAATCAAAGTAACTTTTGCTCCTCTTGCGTGCGCGGTAGCAGCCAAAGCATACCCCATTTTCCCTGAAGATAAATTCGTAATAAAACGCACCGGATCAAGCGGTTCTTCAGTAGGACCTGCTGTAATCAAAATTTTCACGCCTTTAAGATCCTTTGGCGCAAGCAGCATTTTTATTTTTTCCAGAATTGCCGGTATCTCCGGCAGACGACCTTTTCCTGTGGTTTTACAGGCAAGCTCTCCGTGTGCGCTGTCCATCACAGTATAACCGATATTTTTCAGTTTATTAATATTCCCCTGAACAATGGGATTGGCGAGCATTTTATCATTCATAGCCGGACAAATGAGCGTGGGTTTGTCTTGAGCCATGATGGTTGTGGAAAGCAGATCGTCACCGATTCCGGAGGCAATTTTTCCGATGATGTTTGCCGTTGCCGGCGCAATGACAAAGGCATCGGCAAATTCAGCAAGGGCTATATGCGCCATATCGTACTGGTCAGCAGGCATAAACATTTCCGTATAAACCTGATTCTGTGAAAGAGTCTGCATCGTCAAAGGCGTGATAAATTTTCTGGCGCTATCGGTCATGATGACTTTGACCTTCACCCCTTCTTTGATGAGAGCGCGGGTCAATTCCGCTGCCTTATAGACGGCAATGCCTCCTGTAATACCGAGAACAATCTTTTTGTCTTTAAGCATACTTTTCAACTTTCAAATCTTTTAAAACTGATTAAAATGAAAAAGGAGCCTGAACGACTATTAATTTAAAATATAACAGTGCTTTATCACAATATCAAGGCATAATTGTATTGATGTTTTGAAAATGTTTTAAGGAAATGGTCCCTCTTAGCTTAATGCTTCGCTGTACTCGCTGGTCTCATCATCCCGCTCCGCCTATAGTGGCCTTTAGGCCATTCGCTGCGGGGATATCCCTATCCGCTTTCGCGGAGGGACAATTCAACTTTCGCCTCAATCTTCGCTTCGCTCGATTTCGGCGAGTTTCATTGATTTCCAATCCCGATAAATCGGGTTGGATAGTTCGATCAGCGCTTCGAGTTTCACTTCGTTCACTCTTAGCGGATCTCATTACCACTTGCGCTTTAATGAGCCTGTGGATTCCGCATGGAATCACAAAGCGAATTATCCCGCCACCTTCAGGTGGCAGGGACAAGCTGCGTTTCTCTTGCTCTTAGCGAGTGTCATTAATTTTCCTTGCAAAAGAGCATAAAAGTTATTATAAACCGCGCAATTATTCCATGATTACAATATGTACAACATAAGGAGATTGTTATGAAATGGTTCCGATTTGATTATAAAATTATTATTGCGGTATTGGTTGTTGCCGCATTGGCCTGGGTTTTTTTCGGAAATCACATTGAAATAGGGAAACCTGTTATAAAATTCGACCACGAATTAAAAGCCATTGGAAGGCAAAAAAATATCGGGATTAATTTTTCCGATTCCAAAAGCGGTCTTTATCAAATTTCAGCGGAAATCATTCAGGACAACAAAGGTCAGATTTTAGCCGACCAAATAATCTCTCCAAAAGGCAAATCTCAGGAAACGTTATCACTCATAATAAATTCAGCGGAATTGAGGCTCCACGATGGTCCGGCACGACTTAAAGTTACGGCAACAGATAATTCTCTTCTGAAAAATAAAGCGGTTTTGATGCAGGAAATCAAAATAGATACGGTTCCACCAATGATTAATCTTGTTAAAAATATTAATTACATCAATCAGGGAGGCACGGGTTTTGTTGCCTACCAACCCTCGAAAACACTTTCTGCCACCGGCGTATATATCAACGATTATTTATCTCCCGCCCACGCCACGTTGATCGACAATAAACCTTCTTTCTTTACTTATTTCGCTTTACCGATGAACGCCGATAAAACATCGACCAGAATCATGATTTTTGCCCGTGACGAGGCAGGTAATGAAACCACCATGGCTGTTCCCTGCGTCATCAAAGAAAAAAAATTCCGTTCGGATAAGATGAATTTAAGCGATAATTTCCTGCAGCAGAAAATGCCCGAGTTCCAAGCGATGGTTCCTTCGCTAAAAGGAAAATCCCCTCTGGACGTTTTTATTTATGTAAATTCCCAAATGCGCATTGACAATTTTCTAACGATACAAAAAATATGCGAAAAGTCTTCTCCGAAAGAACTTTGGGAAGGCACGTTTCTCCGGATGAAAGACGCCGCACCGATGGCTCTTTTCGGTGATAAGCGTAGTTATGTATATAATGGAAAAGTTGTCGCAGAATCCCTTCATGAAGGCGTCGATCTCGCGTCCAACGCCCGCAGTCCCATTGAAGCCGCTAATAAAGGAATTGTTGCTTTTACCGGTGCGTTGGGAATTTACGGCAATACTGTAATCATTGACCACGGGTTGGGGCTGTTTACCCTTTATGCACATTTGTCATCAATTGATACGAGTGTTCATAAAAATGTGGCCAAGGGCGAAAAAATAGGTCTTTCCGGCATGTCCGGCCTGGCGGGCGGTGATCATTTACATTTCAGCATGATCGTTGGTGGGAAATTTGTCGATCCCAAGGAATGGTGGGATCCTCACTGGATTAAAGATAATATAACGAAATAATAGAATGAAAATTCAAAGTGCGCTGTTCAAATTATTTATCAATATCCCTGTGATTGATGTTGACCATGTATTTCATGGTTGAAAAAAACGAGGCTATGGCATTGGCCATCACGACAGAACGATGCCTGCCCCCCGTACAACCCATGGCGATATTGAGCCGTACTTTGCCTTCCTTTTCATAAAGAGGAATCAGTAAAATCATCAAGTCCCGCGTTTTATCCAAAAACTTTTTTCCTTCTTTATTTTTTAAAACATATTTTTTTACATCTTCATTATTACCGTCGAAATATTTTAAATTCTCAACAAAGAAAGGATTGGGCAGAAATCTCACATCAAAAACAAGATCGGCCTCAACGGGCAAACCGTACCGATAGCCAAAAGAGGTCACATTAATAACCATTTTTTTATTTCTTGAATAAGGAGAATAATAACGCTGGACCGTATCCTTCAACTGATGGACGTTCGTCGACGTTGTATCAATGATTTTATCCGCCATTTTCTTCAAGGAAGACAATTTCCCCCGTTCGAGTAAAATGCCTTCTTTGATCATGCCTCTTTGTGAAAGCGGATGGGTTCGTCTGGTTTCACTAAAGCGATGCAACAGAGATTCGTCGCTGGACTCAAGAAACAGAATTTCGATTTTATATCCTTTCTTTTTAAGTGTTTCGAAAATACGATTATATTTGTCCAGAAAACTTCTTTCCCGCAGATCCATGACCAAGGCTACCCGTTTAATTTCCGGCGAAGCATTAATGGTTATGGAAAGAAATTTAGGCAGTAAAATAACCGGCAGATTGTCAACACAAAAAAAACCGACGTCTTCAAGCGCCCGTAAAGCGGTGCTTTTCCCGGAGCCGGAAAGACCGGTTATGATAACGACACGCAGATGTTTCATTTAATCATCCTTACACACTATTGTATTTTCATCACACCGATGATTTTCAGGATGCATACATCAAATGTCATTGTGTTTCATACTTCGTCATCGTTAAACGATGCAAATATTTTCCTGTTCAATGATGATTCTATACAAATCATTCTTCGAATTGGATTCTAACAGTTTTTTGCGAAAAAGATCATCTTTAAGCATTTTGGATATTTTGGCCAGTATTTTCAAGTGTTGTCCAGCTGAGTTTTCCGGCGCCAGAACCATAAAAAAAAGATGGACCGGTTTTCCATCCAGAGCGTCATACGCAATGCCGTCTTTGCTTCTTCCGAACACCACAACAATATCTTGAATATTTGATATTTTCCCGTGAGGAATGGCTACACCGTCACCGATACCCGTTGAGCCAAGACTTTCTCTTTGCTTCAATATATCAAGGATAGACGACGTGTCCAATTTCAGTCCACCTGCGATGACGGTATTGATCATTTCCTCCAGGGCTTCATCCTTATTTCTCGCTGAAAGACAATCGTTAATAAATTCTAGTTTAAAAATTTGATTTAGTTCCATGCATTACACCATATGGTAATTAAAAAAATAGTTCTTTTTATACGAATTTACAATTCAAATTTTTCAGTTTGTTTCTATAAGCGAATAATTTCCATCGTCTCGCCGATAAATCAGACTCACATTTTCAGATGAAGAATCCCGGTAAATAATAAAACGATCATTATTTTCTTCCAATTCCATGATAGCTTCATCAAACGACATGGGTTTTAATATAATTTTACGTGTTTCGGTAATCTTACTGGTCATAACGTCTTCTATTTCTTCTTGTTCAACTGATTTGATCTGGCCACGTCTGATACTTTTCGGTTTATGCTCCCTGACTTTTTCTCTCTGTTTCTTGAGTTGTTTTTCAATTTTGTCCACACATTTATCAAGGGCTTTTCGCAAATCCTTTGCTTCTTCTTTGGCATTAATATTCCAACCATTGGAACTTAAATTGATTTCTGTGGCGTTTCTGAATTTCTCGATGGAAACAATAATATGAGCTTCGGCAGGCACATCCAGATATTTTTTCAGCTTTTGCATTTTTTCTTCTGCGTAAACTTTCTGCCAGTTTTCTCCTTCACCGTTTCTAAAAGTTACCGAAATTTTCATCATCGTTCCTCCTTAATTAAATTTATCTTCATCACATTGCTTTTTCATCTTTTACTGATATGACTATCACCGGTATAAACCTCAAAAGTAGCCTTGGGAATATATTCGCAAGCTTATTGAGATGTATGATCATTTTCACGTTCAAGAGGCCCGTCATATAGTGATGTAAAAAACAAATGTCAATCAAAATATTCTACCTTAAATGCCTTTTCCTGCCCACGCATCAAAAATACTTTTTTCTTTTCGAAGAAGGAAGTATCCCCATCAATTCCCTATATTTAGCCACGGTGCGACGGGCAATATTGATTCCTTTTCCTTTCAGCAATTCAACAATCTCGCAATCGCTGTAGGGTTTCTTCGGCTGTTCACCGCTGATGAGTTGTTTTATTTCTTCCTTAACGCTTTTTGAAGCTATGGTGCCTTCTGATGTTCTTCTGATGGAACTGCCAAAGAAATATTTCATTTCAAATATTCCCTGAGGAGAATGCATGTACTTATTGTTCACCACGCGACTGATCGTGGATTCATGCATGTCAATATCACTGGCAATATCGCGTAAAACCAGTGGTTTGAGGCAATCGATTCCTTTATCGAAAAAATCTCTTTGAAATTTAACGATACTTTCGGCTACTTTGTATATCGTATTCTGCCGTTGTTGTATGCTTTTTATAAGCCATGTGGCGGATTGAACTTTATCCTTGATATACTTTTTCCCGTTTTCAGCCTCATGATGCCCATGGTTGGAAATCCCGGCCATGATTTCACGATAAAAGTTACTTATTCTCAGACGCGGCAAGCCATCGTCATTAAGAATAATTTTATATTCATCTCCCGATTTAATGACATAAACATCAGGGATCACTGGCTGCGTCTTCTCTTCCGAATAAACACTACCCGGTTTCGGATTCATTCGGCTGATCAGCAATACCGCTATCTCTACTTCCCTTAAAGGAACTTTTAATTTGTGAGCAATATGAACATAATTTTTCAATTCCAGTTCCTTAAGAAATTCCTTAATAATCACTTCAATAATTTTATTTTTTACACCCAGCATCCTTGCTTGAATCAACAGACATTCCTGTAGATTGCGGGCGGCTATTCCCGGAGGATCGAATTCCTGAACCTTTTTTAGGACGGCTTCCACAAATTCTTCAGTGACTTTTTCCAACTGAGCAATTTCGGTAACGCTCGCGCATAAATAACCATTTTGATCAAGATTGCCGATAATCTGATTGCAGATTCTTTCTTCATCGTCTGAAAAAGACGACAGGGTCATTTGCCAGGACAAATGCTTTGTAAGCGATTGACCTTCGGTAAGAACATTATCCCACGATATTTCCTCGCCATCTTTACCGCCATACGTCACGCCTACCGGGCCATAATCCTCAAGATAACTTGCCCAGTCAAACTCATCGGTTCCGGCGCCTTTTTCAATATTGATTTCTTCAGTGTGTTCCAGTGATTTTATATTTTCCCGTTCAATCGATACTACATTTTCTGCGACTTCCTCATAAGCCTGCTCTTCCGTGCCTTCATCCACAGGAACTTCTTCCAATAGAGGATTCTCTTCCATCTCCTGATTGATGGCTTCAACAAGCTCCTGCCTCGATAACTGCAGCAACTTTATCGCCTGCTGGAGTTGCGGAGTCATGATCAACTGTTGGGAAAGCTTTAAGTTCTGTTTTAATTCAAATGCCATAAAGCCACATCATGTAAATATATTTTAAAAATTAAAAGAATCGCCAAAATAAAATTTTCGCGCCAGTTCGCTTTGGGATATCTCTTCCGGACCCCCTTCAACGAGGATAGTCCCTTCATTTACAATATACGCCCGATCACAACAGGAAAGCGTCTCCCGGACATTATGATCTGAAATAATTACGCCGATACCTTTCAATTTCAGTTTTTCAATTATTTTCTGAATATCCGCTACGGCCAACGGGTCAATGCCTGCGAACGGCTCGTCTAAAAGGATATATTTAGGTGAAGTTACCAGCGCCCTTGTTATTTCCACCCGTCTTCTTTCCCCGCCGGAAAGAGAATAAGCGTAATGTTTAGCCAATGCAGTCAGATCAAGTTCATGAAGAAGTTCCTGTAACCGTTCCTCTCTTTCATTTTCCCGTAGATCAAGCGTTTCCAGAATGGCGAGAATATTTTCTTCCACCGTGAGTTTGCGGAACACCGAAGGTTCCTGCGGAAGATAATTCAGACCCTTACGCGCCCTTTGATACATGGGCAATGCGGTAATATTT
>ENA-ORXD01002388-ORXD01002388.1-sediment-metagenome-genome-assembly--contig:-NODE-2388-length-12640-cov-3.316087_pt1 | contig 12640 bp, 10 predicted proteins | sample MGYA00237862_ERZ511471 | MGnify/ENA metagenome assembly ERZ511471 | reverse complement strand
TCGTACTCGTTGACATCGGCGTATTTCAGATAGGATATGCCGGTTTGGAAATACGATCCTGAATCTTTTGCATTGCCGGCCAATGTCCTTCTGGTAAAGAGATACATATCAAGAAACCAGTCATCCATATTGCTGGCCTGCAGAACATCCGAATCGGAAACCAGTTCCACATTGTCATCATAGCCCAGGCCAAGTGAAACATAACTGGCCCAGGCGGAAGAATCCGTTTTGCCTTTGATCTGGCCCAGTGCGTTAGCTGCGAGCACCCGGAGATTTACGTCATCAGCCTCTGCATTATCATATGATTTCTGCAGCCAGTAGAGGGCTTTCTTGTGGTCGGATTGTTTCTCGGCAACAACTCCCAGGTTGTAATATGCCAGGGGAGCCATTTGCGGGAAGGTGGCGGTCTTGCGAAAGGCTTCTTCAGCCTCCTGATATCTGCCTAATTTATAACAGCAGACACCGATATTATAGTACAATGAAGGCTTTTCAAATCCAGAGGACTCCGCTTGATGAAAAAAATCTAAAGCGCTTTCATAATTTCCTTGCTTGAAGGCAGTAATTCCGTCTTGAAAAGCGGAAGATTGAGGCCGGTTTTCAGCGTGCAGTTCTTGACTGAATAAGATCAGGACAAGCAGAAAAAAAGCCGGAAAAATTTTCCAGCGTAAATGATCGATGAGTTGCATACCTCTTCCTTGGCAAATTTTATATCACATAAGCGATTGTGCCAATTTCAGAAGCTATTTGCAATCCTTAAAATGGGGATTAAAAACATTTGATTTGTCAACCGGGGTAAGGAAGTATCAGGGCATTGCGGGAAATTGTTTTGCTTGGCGTTAAAACACAAAAAAAGCCTCCGATGTCCGGGGGCTTCCATGTTACTGATTAAGCGTCGATATAGGAAATAACTGCTTAAAAGTAGATAAATTATCTGCCTTTCGTATTGGAGTCCCTGTTCTGCATCACCTGCCCGGCATCCTTTGCTCCGCTGTCAGCAGGTCCCCGTGTTGCATTATCCCTATTATCCCTATTGTCCATTTCTCCTGGACTGACGGAATCGGGGCGGCCGGCAATACTGTCGGTGCGGCCGGGACTGACGGAATCGGGGCGGCTGGCACTGTCGGTGCGGCCGGGACTGACGGAATCGGTTCGACCGGTGTTATCAGGGCGATTGATCTGTTGTTGGGGCTCCTGATTCCCCTCCAAAGGGTTTGGGCCTTGGCCCTGCTCTCCACCGGGGCCGTTGGAATATGCCGGCCCGTTGCCCAGTTGCTCCTGATGCTGATGCATTTCCCGGTATCGGGAACGGAGTGGCAACTCTATGATATTGGTGATATCTTTGGAGGACTGGACATCCTCATCAACAACTTCCATGGTTATATCAAGATCAAGTGAGGCATCGGCAAGCAAAAGCCGGCTCTCCGGCAGATTCTGCTGACCCGTGCCGGATAGGATATTTTCGCTTGCAGCAATAGCATTGCCTCCGCCCAGAATCAGTCCTGTCATAAAGACTGAACTCACCCATAAGTATTTCATCAACTCACCTCATGCTCCAAAAAAAAGTATTATGACAGCAAATCCGTTTTTCTATTAAGCCAAATGGTTGGAACCATGCAAATCCCCGCTTGCATGACTATTGTGTATTTTCATTGCCAGTTTCAGCAATTTGCTTTTATTTTCATGATTGATGCGTGTCACCAGCTCAACGTTTCCGGTGCTTTTAGCAATAATTGGCAGACTGAGCAGGTTTTTCCCCTTGCGCAGATCCGTTTTCCATTCTATCTCGCTTTTCCCGGGAAATCCTGCCATTTCTACCTGCTCCGGCAACAAAATGGTGACATGTGCATCGAGCAGGTCACGTGGCGCATTGACCACCACATTGACAATCCTCTGTTCATTTATTTTTATGATTACCTGGGCAGGGGGCAGCTCCTGCGCCGGTTGATAACCCATGCGGGGCAATCCTGTTACCAACCACAAAACGAGACACGCGGCCATGGCAGCACTGAAAAGAGGAACCAGACTCTTTGGCATCTGCCATCTGCCTGAGGACTGTGCATGCTGTATGGAATGGCGGACAAATCCCGGAGACGGTAGCGGTACCGGCATGGAACGCAAGGCCTGCAGCATGTCCTCGTCACGTTTGAAGGCATCGTGGCACTGCTGACAACTATCAAGGTGCGCTCTGACGGCAATTTTCTCTTCCTGACTGAGATAGCCGTCCATATAATCGTCTCTATATTCCAGTGCTTTTCCGCAGTTCATAATTATTCACCTTATAAATATATTAACGACCGACCTGACTAAAAGGTTTCATGCTGTAATATTTTTCTGAGAGTCGCTCTGGCACGGTGAAGTCGAGATTTCAGGGTGCCGATCGGAGTGTCCAGGATTTCTTCAAGTTCAATTAAGGTATAACCCTCGACATCATGAAGTATACAGAGATGCTGCTGGTCGGGATTGAGAGAGTTGATTGCCCCCATCAGCCTTTCCCGCATCTGGTTGTTTTCCGATATTTTTTCCGGTCCTCTGTTCTCGGATGGTATCGATTCCAGAACAGGATTATTTTCTTCATCGTGGTTATTCTGCAGAAGATGTAAGGGTGATCTGGCCATGCGTCGGCGCTGGTCGATAAATGTTCGGTACAATACCTTCACCAACCAGGGGCCTGGATTTTCCAAATTGCCCAGAGTTTGCCGTTTTGGATAAATCTTGACCAGCACATCCTGCACCAGATCTTCCGCATCCGAGGCAGATCCGCAAAGGCGGAAGGCTACCCGATACAGTTTCAGGATATAGGGATGTATGATTTTTTCAAAATCAGAAGTCTGGGAAAAATACTGTATGAGGCTGATTACTTTTTCCATAGGATTATCAATATTAAAACGTAATCTTCGCCTAAAAGGTTCCCGGTTTTTTTTAAGTTTTGTCAAAAAAATTCCCTGGATCTCTGTATCTGCTGCATTCTGATAGGAAGGAACTGGTGAGCCTCTTAATATGATAATAACTTTCTGATAAATTTGTCTCGTAATTTCCTGGTAATTGTCACCTGGACGCAAAAAAACAGGTTATAGATGTTAATTTCCTAAAGGCATATCAATAAAATACCGGGAACATAGCTTCCCCAGGCATGGTACAGAACTCTAAAATAAGATGGTGCATGGAACTTTTACGGGAATTTATTCGTTATAGAGCTATGAATTCGCCAATGAACTTTTAAAGGAGAAATACGATGCGAATAAAGATTTTTTCTGTTGTTTCAGTAGTTTGTTGTTTAGCCATTTTTAATGGAGAAGCCTTTGCAAGGGGTGGTGGAGGCGGAGGTGGTTCCGCCGGTGGTTCGATGGGCGCCATGACCAGGTCGGCGGGAGAAACAGGGGCCGGCAGGCTTGAACAGCACAAATATATCAACCAGGAAAAAGACATGGATCAGGACAGGGATCGGGCGCAATATAAAGATGCCGATGCTGAAAAAGATACTGCCAAGGCCAAGGCCAAGGCCAAGGAGACCAAGAGGGCTCTTTCGGGCGGTAAAGAGGCTGAATAGGCAAAACGTTTTCTAACCCCGCTTTTTTCCGTATGATAGGACCGTGCATTTTTCTAACACACCAGAAAGACACAAAGCCAGAGTCCGGTCGAAAAAAACTGGCATCTTTGTCCAATATATCAAACCAGTTGCAGTTTTATGCAAAACCCCGTTAGCCTTCATGGGGCGGCGGGGTTTTGTTATAGATCGCCAAGGTGAGAATTCGGCCAGTGTGCTCCGCGGCGGGTAACTTCAATTAGCGGGCAGTTGCCGGGTGATTAAAGAAAAAGTTCCGGGAGGAAGTTCGCTTTCTCCCGGAACTTTATTTGTGGCATGGACACGGTGTTTCTTGCCCCTGATAGAGGTTCTGCGGAAACATGGTGCCTAGATAATTTTCATTAATCTATCCAGAGGGGATAGCCGTCCTCGTCACGGAGCGGCACAACAGCATCACCAATGGTGATTTCCGTCGCTATGTTAACAAACGTGATTTCACCATCAAATTCAAATTCAACCGTGAAACCGACAACTTTTATATAGTCTCCCTTACGCGGATGATCAACGCCGATCGAATCCCAGTAATATTGGGGGCCTACCCCGCTGATAAGAATATCCTCGTCCACGTTGTCCGCATCAAGAATCAGACCCTCACCTTTCACGCATCCTATTACCGTACCGCTGTAATCAAAGGGGATGCCGCTGAATATGTCATGGATCGGACCTCCTCCGTCCATTGCACCATTTCCGGCCCAGCTTATTCCTGCACCGAATACTGTTAAAGCCAATAGGAGAATGAGACGTGCCACCATATTTTTCATAATCTTTTACCTCATGTATGTTATTTTACCTTGTTGATCAATTACCAATGGCCGCTGCGTTATGAAATGGAAAATGATAGCCCCGACAACTAATCGCTTATGTGTTTGGCAGTAAAGATCGGGTCGCAAAATTTTGTTCATCACCTCCTCGTTGATTTCGTATTATTTTTAAGGATGCCAGGCGTTATCTTTGTTCTCCGTCATTCTGGCAGTGAATTAATCCATGCCGCACCGTGTGCTGATTTCAATCCGCATTGGGAATCAGGCGGCAGGCCATTATTTTTTTAACGGTAAAATGCAAGGAAAGGTTGCATTGAAAAATAAACTGGAGCGGAAGCGGGAAAAGTCATGGCCTGCGGCTTGATAAAACATTGCTGGCGTTATAGAGTAGGCGCCTGTGCTCACAAAAAATGATTTTGCCGATGACCGTTTTGCTGATAAAAACCATCACAGATTTTTGAAGGCCATTGATGAACATGATGGAAATAACAGAGAAATTCAAGCCGCTCCCCAGGAGCAGGGAAGGGTTCTGTTTCGGTTGCGGGCAGGACAATAAGGCCGGCCTCGGCATGCGGTTTTTTTCCGACGGAGATTCCGTGGTTTCCCGGGTGGCAGTGCCGGATCATCTCTGCGGCTGGGGCAGGGTGGTGCACGGCGGCATCATCTCCACCATGCTGGATGAGGTCATGGGCTGGACCGCCATTTATCTGCTCAAGCGGCTGGTGCTGACCAAATCCCTGCAGGTGCAGTTCGACAAGCCGCTTTTTGCCGGGCAGCTGCTCTGGCTGGCAGGCCGGGTCGAAGAAAAAACCAGTGAGCGCGAGGCCCTGTTGACTGCCGAGCTGTTTAATCCCGCAGGCGACCGCTGCGCCGCAGGCCAAGGGGTTTTCGCCCTCTTTACCGGCGACGGGGCCAAAAAACTTGGTTTCCTTGACCCCGGCCTGGTGGATGAGATTACCGCAAAATTTCTGGTGTAAAGATGGATGGGCAGACACAACGCTTTAAACTGGTGCTGGAGTTTGACGGCAGGCGTTACAGCGGCTGGCAGAAACAGGATGATGCCAGGACGATCCAGGGCAGTCTGCTTGCGGCGGCCAACGAGCTGTATGGCAGTCAGGTGGATGTGCAGGGCAACGGCCGCACCGACGGCGGGGTGCATGCCCTGCAGTTCGTCGCCCATCTCGAGGCGGTAACCGATGACGGGCCCCAGGAAGTGGCCCGGCGTATGAACGCCCTGCTGCCGCAGGACATCAATATCCTCAAGCTGCAAAAGGCCGGTCACCGCTTTCATGCCCGCCACAACTGCATCGGCCGCAGTTATCTTTACCAGCTCGCCAAACGCCGGTCGGCATTCTGCAAAGGCTATGTCTGGCAGCAGGATGAACCGCTCAAGGTCAGTGTCATGCGGCAGGCCGCGGGGCTGCTTGCGGGCCTGCACGATTTTACCTCGTTTACCGACCGGCAGGTAATCAAGAAAAAGTCGCCGCTGGTCATGATCAATAAGGCCCAGATTGCGGAAACAGACGATCTGGTGCTGATTCGTATTGTCGGCTCCCATTTCCTGTGGAAGATGGTGCGCCGCCTGGTCGGCGTGCTGGCGGAAATTGGGCGCGAGCAGCTCACCCCTGCCGATCTGCAGCGTTTCATGCAGGAGCCGGTCAACCTCAGCAGTTTTACCGCCCCGGCCCAGGGGCTTTTCTTTGAGCGGGCCTTCTACAACCAGGAGGAGCAGGACAGCTTCCTCGCCATTGACGAAATACGTCCCTGTTTTTTCTGAGCCGTGATTAAGTGAGGCTTTGTTTCCAGTTTCGCTTTATAACTATTGCCAATTTTTCTGATTTTTGAATTTGAAATCTTATTGATAAGCGCTTGACATTAGATATTTTCATTCTCTAAGATGTTTTAAGGTTGGTGAAAAATTCAGATCAATTTCAAGATTGTCAACAACCTGAACACGAAACACCTGCCTCAAAAAAAACAGTCTGGAATTCAACAGAAAAGAGAAATGCCCCTGAAGAAAGCTTTTTTTACAAGCTTCGCGGTCGTCAGGGGGTAAGATTTTTTTTCAAGCATTGCCGAGATAAACCCTGTTTGGGCATTTCAAGCCGGTAATGATACTATGCCTGACGACAAAGTGTATTACCTGCGATTGCCCGGCACAATGTTGTTGAAAACTTTGATTCCCATCATTGTCATCCTGCTCGGGGCAGGCTTTTTCCTGATTTTTCCCGGAAGCACCAAGGAACCGGTGCGCATTGGCGCGATCCTTTCCCTTACCGGCCCTGGCAGCCGTCTGGTCGATCTGCGCGACGCCATGGTGATGGCTGCCGAAGAGGTTAATGCTCAAGGCGGCATTGATAACCGGGAGATAGAGTTGATTATTGCCGACAGCAAATCGAGTTCTGTTGAGGCAGAAAAGATTTTCCTCCGTCTTGAACAGGAACAGCAGCCGCTGTTCTACATTTCTACTCTCAGTTCCGTGGATTTGGCCCTGGCGCCCCTGGCCGCCCAGCATCAGGTGGTTCTGGTGGGAATGGTGACCTCGGTCCCGCAATTCTCCGAACAGGGCAAGTGGGTGTTTCGAGACTATACAAACTCCCAGGAAGAAGCCCGGGTGGCCCGGCAGATGCTGGCTAGCCTGAAGGTCAGGCAACTGGGGATCCTCCATGCCGATGACCCTTACGGCAATTCGGTGGCCAAACTGCTCGGGCAGAACTTTGTCGCCAGCGGCGGGAAGGTCACGGCGGTCTCCTTTGCCGATGATGTCAAGGATCTCACCCCCCAGATCAAGACGGTGCGCGCCATGCCGGCTGTTTATGTGGTGGGCCAGGTCGGGCAAATCGGTCTGGCCATCAGGCAATTGCGGCAGGCCGGCTATGCCGGGCATGTCATTGCCGTTTCCGGCGCCGCCAATCCCCAGGTCACGGAAATGGCCGAGGCGGATGGGGTCTATGTCGGCATTCCCCTGGTCTACAATGAAGATTTTCTCTTTGCCCGACAATTCAAGGATAAGTATAAGGCACGGTTCGGTAAACCATTCAGCCACCAGGCTGCCAATGGCTATGATTGCATCAAGATGATCGCCGGTCTGCTGGAGGGAAATCAGGTTTCCCGGCGGAATCTCCAGTTTCTCCTGGCCCGGGGCTTCCTCTATTCCGGCGTGCAGGGAGATTATGAACTCAAGGCCGGCAGCCAGGAGATCATCATGCCGCTCTATCCTGCTAGGATTGACCACGGTCAGCTGAGGTTAAGCCAGGAATGAAGACCAGCCGGAAGATCATGGCAGGTTTCCTGGTCACCCTGACGTTGACCGCGGCCCTGGCCTTTTATGCCGACTTTGCCAGCCGCCGGTCGCTGGAGGAGGCGATCGGCCAAGAATTGCTTATTCTGGCCCAGGAAACCATGAAACGCATCGATCTGGCCATACATGACAAGATCATGTATGTGTGGAACTATGCTGAACAGGCCTGGATTCTAACCTTCATCGCCAAGTCCAACCAATCCTTCGCCGCACTTGACTCACCTGAGGATTTCATGGACCGCAATGAACGGGGATGGATTTCCGCCCCGGCGGATTCACCATCCCCTGTAACGGAAGAATTACAGGATAACGAGCTGAGCCGGAGACTGCGGCAGCACCTCATCAATTTCTTCGTGGCGAACTATGGCTATTCTTCCTTTCCCAATCTTTTTGTTACCAACCGTTATGGTGCTGTTATTGCCGCCACAGGGCGGACAAGGCACTACCGGCAGGACAACGAGTCCTGGTGGCAAACTGCCCGGCAGCAGGGCATTTCATTAGAAGATATCGCCTATCATACCCCATCGGATTCCTACGGAATCGCCGTTGGCCTGCGCCTTGCTGATAGCGAAGGGAATTTTCTCGGGGTGGTCAGGGCAATTGTCAATGTGGGTCCGATTGTCAAGACGGCGGAGATTGCCACCGGCAGATATCTATCGGCCCGGACCAGGCTGCTGACCCGGGACGGGAAAATCATTTACCGGACCAGACCCTACCGGTTTCTGCAGGATTTTTCATACACGGATCTATTAAGTCGGCTTCAGGGAGTGAAAGGTTTTTTTATCGGCAATGAACAAAATGTGCAACGGTTTTATTCCTATGCCCGCTCCACGGGAAAAGATCATTACCCGGGGTTTGGCTGGATCCTGCTGGTGAGCACCGATGCCGATGAGGTGCTGGCCTCGGCAAAGGTCCTGCGCTCTCGCATCGCCGTGGTCTCCATTCTTTTGATTATGGCTGGTATGCTCTTTGCCTTGGTGCTTTCCCGCACCATCAACCGCTCGCTGGCAGCACTCACCGCCGGCGCGGAGCGGATCGGCAAAGGGGAACTTGATTTCCGCATGGAGCTGGCAGGCAACGATGAGTTCGGACAACTGGCCGGCGCCTTCAACAGCATGGTCAGTAATCTCAAAGAGGTCACGGCCTCGCGCGATGAATTAAATGCCGAGATAACCGAACGTAATAAGGCGGAAAAGGCCCTGCGGGAAAGTGAAATCCGTTTCCGGGCAACCTTTGAACAGGCCGCCATGGGTATTGCCCTTGTCTCGCCCCGGGGAGAGTGGCTGCGCGTCAACCGGAAATTATGCGCCATTGTCGGCTACCCGGAGGACAAACTGCTGCAGCTCACCTTTCAGGACATTACCCATCCGGATGATCTTGACGGAGAAAGTGCACTTGTTCGGCAGGCCTTGAGCGGAGAGATCTCCACATTCGCCCTGGAAAAACGTTACATCCGCCTGGACGGCTCACCGGTATGGATCAATCTTACCGTTTCCCTGGTCCGGAATGACAACGGCGAGCCGGCGTATTTCATCTGGGTAATAGAGGATATCGACGAACGGAAAAACACTGAGCAGGAACGCGATCAGCTTTCCCTGGAGCTTGCCCGGAAAAACCATGAACTTGAGCAGATCATCTATGTCACCTCCCACGATCTGCGCTCACCGCTGGTCAATGTTCAGGGGTTCAGCAGGGAGCTGTCGGCGGATGTCAAGAGTCTTCTGTCGCTCTGGCAAAACCCGGAAATCCCCGCGTCGATCCGGCTGCGGGCGGAACCTTTGTTGAATGAGGACATCCCCGAATCCCTGCAGTTTATCGAAAAAAGCATCAGCAAGATGGATTCTCTGCTCAGCGGACTGTTACGCCTGTCCCGGCTTGGCCGTGCCAGTCAGACTCTGGAGGAGTGCGACATGAACCAGTTGCTGAACGATATCGTCGCCACCATGGATTTTCAGCTCAAGCAGGCCGGGGTGGAGATTAATGCAGGCAGTCTGCCAACCTGCCTGGGAGACCGCAATCAGCTCAACCAGCTTTTTTCCAACCTGCTCGATAATGCCATGAAGTATCTTGATCCGGGCCGACCCGGCCGCATCAGCATCAGCGGGGTGCAGGACAATGACCGGTCCGTATACCGGGTTTCCGATAACGGAATCGGCATTGCCAGGGAACATCAGGATAAAATTTTCGAGATCTTTCACCGCCTCAACCCGGCAGCTAGTGAAGGTGAAGGCCTGGGTCTCGCCATTGTTAATCGCATACTGGACAGACTGGACGGCAAGATCTGGGTTGAATCCGAAGAGGGCAAGGGCAGCAGTTTTTATGTATCCCTGCCGGGCTGGAAAGGTGGAAACAGAGCCTGAATCGCAGCGACACCTTCATCAAATGGAGAAAAAAAATGAGAAAAGAAATACATATCATCATTGCCGAAGATGATGACGGCCATGCCGCCCTGATTAAAAAGAACCTGCGCAGGGCTGGAATCAATAATGATATTGTCCGCTTCGCCGATGGCCAGCAGGTGCTTGATTTTTTTTTCAGGAAAGGTGAAGGCCCGCATCGCACATCCGGGGATTCCTATCTGCTGCTGCTGGACATCCGCATGCCCAAGGTCGACGGTGTCGAAGTCCTCCGGCAGCTCAAAGAAGATGCGGAATTGCGCAAGGTCCCGGTGATTATGCTCACCACCACGGATGATCCCCGGGAGGTTGAACATTGCCACCTGCTGGGATGCAGCAATTATATCACCAAACCGGTGGACTATGAAAAATTCGTCAACACCATCAGACAACTTGGCCTCTTTCTCACGATCGTGAAGGTGCCGGCCGTCAACGGGAATAATCAAGGGTGATAAAAAATGGTGCAAAGGGTGCTTGATAGTCTACCGTCTCTTAGCGATGATTTTCACCTGCCGGTGTTGATCGTGGAAGACGACGAGGGGCTGAACCGCCTTATCCAAAAAAATCTCAGAAGGGAAGGCTGGCAGGTTGAAGGGGTCGGCACGGGCAGAGAGGCCCTGGCCATACTCAAGGACGCCCCGGATGTTCTTCTTCTGCTTGATTTTGTCCTGCCGGACATGACCGGCAGGGAAATGCTGGTTGAACTCGCCGCAAGAGCGACTGCCGTCCCTTTTATTGTCATGACCGGTCACGGGGACGAGAGAGTGGCCGTGGAGATGATGAAACTCGGCGCCAGGGATTACATTGTCAAGGGTTCCCGGTTTATCGAGTTGCTGCCTCAGGTTATCACCCGGGTCTGTGGCGAAATAGGCAAGGAAAGAAAGCTGGTGGCCATGGATACGGCCCTTGTTCAGGCGGCGGAGAACTGGCGGGCCACCTTCAATGCCATCCCTGATTTTGTTTCGGTCCAAGATCCGGAAAGAAGGCTTGTCAGGGTAAACAAGGCATTGGCCGACCATCTGGGGATGAAACCGGAAGAACTGATCGGCAGAAAGTGTTATGAGGTGCTGCATAACCTTGCCCAGCCCTGGCCATTATGTCCGTTTGACAGGACCCTGCAGACCGGGAAATCGGCAACCGGGGAGGTGAATGATCCGCATATCGGCATACCCCTGCAGGTGACGTGTTCCCCTTTGTTTGACAACCAGGGCGAACTTGTCGGCGTGGTTCATGTCGCCCGTGACATCTCCGAGCAGAAGAGAGCGGCAGAGGAGATCATTCAGAGCAGAGAACGATACAGGAAGCTCTATGATAATGCCCCTGTCGCCTATTTTTCAATAAGCGCCCAAGACGGAGCCATATTACAATGCAACGACCAGGCCGTAAAGCTTCTCGGTTATGACCAGCAAATCATGCTGGAGATGAAGCTCTTTGATCTCTTTGCGGACGCTCCTCAATGTCGGACTAAGGTGGGACAGATTTTCAGGAAATTTAAGGCCGGCGCCTCCATACGCAATGAAGAATGTGAGATGAAAAAAATGGATGACTCGCTGGTGTGGGTAAGCGTATCCGGTGAGCCCGTGCTTGATGATGCAGGCCTTAGCATTGAATCCCGCCTGGCTGTCATTGATATCTCCGAGCGGAAACGGCTGGAAGCAGCCCTCTCTCAAGCCCAGAAGATGGAATCCATCGGCACGCTGGCCGGCGGTATCGCCCATGACTTCAATAATCTGCTTAATATCATTATCGGTTACGGCAGCTTGATGCAGAGCTCCCTGACGGACGATGACAGCAAAGCGAGTCTTGCTAATATCATGGCAGCCGCGGGCAGGGCCGCGCAACTGACCAAGGGCCTCCTCACCTTCAGCCGAAAGCAGGTACTGGAGCTTTTGCCGGTGGATATCAACGAGATCATCAGGGGACTTGAGAAGATGCTGTGGCGCATCATAGGTGAAGATATTGCCATGAGCAGCAATCTCTCTGCAAAGAGTCTGATTGTCATGGCGGATCGCATTCAGATGGAACAGGTCCTGATGAATCTTGCCGCGAATTCCAGGGACGCCATGCCTCTCGGCGGCACGCTGGCAATTGACACCTGCACTGTTGAGTTGCGGGATGGTGATATTGACAGAAAAAAATATGCCATAAACCCCGGACGGTATGCGCTGATAAGCGTTACAGACAGCGGTATGGGCATGGATGCAAAAACAATGGAGAGGATTTTCGATCCCTTTTTCACCACCAAGGAAGTGGGAAAGGGCACTGGGCTCGGCATGGCGATTGTTTACGGGATCATCAAACAGCATGAAGGTTATGTCAACTGCTATAGTGAGCCGGGGCAGGGAACAACCTTCAAGATCTATTTGCCGCTGGTTAAGGCCGCCGCGAGGACTGAAAGGACGGCAACCTTGGAGCCGCCGCCCCAGGGTACGGAGACCATACTGGTGGCGGAGGATGACCCGACGCTGAGGCGATTAACACTGAGTGTGCTGCAGAATCATGGCTATACGGTCATTGAGGCCGTTGATGGTCAGGACGCGGTTGATCGGTTCATGGAAAACAGCGACAGGATTGATCTGCTTATTTTTGATGTCATCAT